>OLNK01000608.1_pt1 | contig 40430 bp, 34 predicted proteins | sample 1672791 | NCBI WGS metagenome assembly OLNK01 (sample SAMEA3136724, study PRJEB25190) | human gut metagenome | biome: human gut; feature: human-associated habitat; material: faeces | place: Austria | collected 2013 | reverse complement strand
AACTATATGATAAGTTCACCGACCTGGAGAAGAAAGAATTTCTTAACAGCTTTGTGGAACAGGTGGACATTTATGAGCAGGAGCAGCCAGATGGCAGATTCCTGAAGCACATAAAGTTTCGTTTTCCGGTGTATTTTGGAGACAGGGAGACACAGGAACTTTGTTGGGACAACGAAAGTACCGTTGAGACGGTATGCCTTTTAAGTAGGGGAAAAGTTGATGGATATGTAAATGTTGACTTAGATACTGACAAAATCGTTAGCAAGTCTAAAACTGGAACTGCAACTTATAAAGAAATTAAAGAATATATTAATGATAAGTACGGATTTACAGTTAGTTCACTTAACATTGCTCAGGTAAAAGACAAATGTGGTTTAAATAAGCGTAATAATTACAACAAGGGTAAAGAAGGGCATAAGGTTCCTGCGTGCCCTGAAAAGAAAGAAAAAGCCATTAAAGAAGCTTTCGCGCATTTTGGTTTAGTATAGAATTAAATATTTGGATTTCCCGGATCTTATTGTCCGGGATTTTTTTTCGCCGATTTTGTGACCTTATAGGGGCAAAAAAAATAGCTTTTCTTACATATAAACAGCGGAGGTGTTTATATGAACAGAAGAATCTATTATGATGGAGCCCTTATTAACAAGATAGGTATTGACCGTATCGTAATTAAGAAAGTGGTTCTTAAAGAAATTAATGCTGAAAAATTAGACACAGCGTTGACTTGTTGTGCTATTCACTATGATAAGGTAATTGTAGAAGGTAGGCAATTCTATCTAACTGAAAAAGACAATAAGTTTAATTATCTTAAAATTGATGATAACGAACTTGGTACATTGACTTTTGGTGTAAAAAATAAACAATATGGAATTTATCAATTTTCGCCAAAAGAAATGTGGGGAGGAACAAATCTTGTGAATTATTCTGCTAAGGAAATTCATGAATTTATTGAAGATGCTAAAATTAAATTGAAGGATAAGTATGGTCTTGAAGTTGACTTTGATGATTCGGAAATTCGCGAAATTGAACTTAACACGACTTTTGCGACTAAGCATAAATTTAGCGCTTACAGAAGAGCAATTACTGTAAAGGTGATGTTATCAGTTATGCATCAAAATTGGCAGAACTGCGTCCTGAAGTTGCAAGGGATGTTTTGGCACAGTATCCACAGTTTGTGGATCTTATGAAAACTGCACTTTCGGAATACCGTCAAGAAATAGATAAAATCAAATATAAGACAGTTATGCGCGATATCTATGAAGAGAAGAGGGAGCAGGTTGAAAAGTTTTCTGTAGAAACGGCTGTGATACAGACTGGACTGATAAGTAAATTGAGAAGAAATCTTGATGATGGAATTGAAGATGCATTACGATATGCTGAAGATCAGATAGAAAGAATAAAGGCGCAGTTTACAAATCTGTTTGATGAGTTAGATGTTATCATTAAGGAAAAATATACAGAACTGGAACAGTGTGCAAGTGACCAGAAAACCAAGGAAGAAGAATTAAAGAAAAATAAGATTCTGCTTAAATGGATTGAAGCAAATAAAGCGGAGATAGATGATATTTTGGATATTTAAATTTAGGAGGTGTATTCTGATATGTTACCGGAAATAAACAAATGCATCGAAAATAAAGATATAAAAGGATTACGCTACATTTTTATAGATAGTTTAGATGTAGATCCAACATTTGAAAAATATCGTAAGGATTATGAGACGTGTAAAAATGTTGAAGGATTATTTGAACCATATAAAGAAATGGGCGGAATAATTGAAGATGAGAAAAAATGGACTTTTGAGTATTGGGAACAATTGAAAAATGATCTTATGCACAATTTTTCTCAAAAACGTTTTGAACATATGCAGGCAGTTGCGAAAGTAGTGTATTCAGACAAGGTTGAGAGGCTTCTTCATGATAGAAAAATGAGAGACGAGCAGAGAGAAAATGTCACAATACAGCAAGAGACAACGGGAGTAAGAAAACTCTCGGAAAAAGAACTGCAGGAAAAGAGACTTGCACAGAAGAGAAAGGAACTGGAACTTCATAACCAGAAAGTAGAGAAAGAACAAAAGGCACAAAGGGAAAGAATAGAGGCTGAAAAAAAACGAAATGCAATAAAAGAAAGACAAGCAGGAACCGTATCAAAAAAAGCAGTGGGGATTGTGCTTATAATCGTGGTTGCAATCGTGGTAATAGCGCTGGCGATTTTAAAGTAGTGCAATCCCAAAAGGAACCAGTGAATTCGCAGAATAAAATTTTGAAATCTGGTCTGGGTTATGTGGATATATATAATTCAAAATTATATGCTATACAATTATCAGAAGAAACAATGAGAGTTGTAAATAAAATGAACGGTAATCAGAAACTCTATTTAAAAATAAAAAAAGAAGAGAACAAAAGAAAGATAGAACATCGTAGCGAAAACTGGCATAGGTTATCTGATTATTCAGAAAAATATTGGATTTTTATACAAAAAGATGCGAATGAACATGAAACGGGTTTTGTGAAGATACTTTTGAAAGAGAAATCAGAAATAACAGGTTTTTTTGAGGATCGCATAGTGGCGAAAAATCAGAATGATTGGAAGTATTACGCAAGAAGGAGAAAAATAGATGAATTTTAACGAGTTTCAGAAAATGGGGGCTGGCTCCGTTCGACTTCCAGAATATAGGAATGCACAAAATGTAGTTAAAGAAGAATCAAAAGAAATGCCTCAATACATGGAACCAGAACCGTCTGCATTAAATATAGACATTCTGCAAAATAATTTAGGAAATTGTCTCAACATCATTGATGATGAAGTGATGAAAGGATACGTTACGAAATTAGAGCAATTGCCTATTGAAAAATCTGAAAATTACCTGAATGAAAATCTGAAAGAGATACATTTTTTTAAAATCTCGGAATTAGTGTATCAGGAAGATGAAGTTTCAGTAGATAAGTTAGCGATGGTTTTTCATGGACTTTCGAATAAACCGTGTACATTGGTGCTGATGCTGAAAAGCAATGGGGAAAAGACAGAATTTTATCTAGGAGCCCGACCGAAAGGTGGGAATTCAGCAGGAACGCTGTTTCAGATGTTAAAACAGAGTCTGGTTGGATTTTTCCCAGGAAGTAAAATTACAGAATATTATGATGAAGATATGAAAAAAGATATGCAGTCATTATCTCCGGGAGCAATTTCTGCGGTAACCTGTGTTGCAGATTATAAGCAGGAACAGGAAAATATTAGCAATAAAGAGTTTATACAGGGACTTGAAAAGTTCGTGTATGCAATGCAGGGAAAAAGTTATACCGCAATATTTATTGCAGATGATCTTAGTCATAATGAACTGATGATGAGAAAAAGAGAGTATGAACAGATATATACGCAGATTTCACCTTTTGCAAATATGCAGATGAATTTTTCTGTATCCGATGGATCCAGTATTTCTAATTCAGATAGTGAAGGAATCAGCAGAAATAGAGGTTATACACGTACTACAGGACAGTCCTCATCGGAAATGGATACGCAGACGCATACTACAGGAACTTCTGAGAGTCTGGGAACAGTGGAGACAAATTCAACGACTAATACAGAGTCAAATGCTGAAGGAACGTCACATACTACAGGAACAACGGATGGAGTCAATCATACGGTTACAGATGGAACAACAAAGGGAATGTATGCAGGTATTTCATCCAATTCAGGTATACCTATAGCTGGAATTACAATTGGTGCTGGGAAAAGTGCAGGAGTTACTGCCAGTAAAAGTCATTCAGTGTCAGATGGAACCAGTCATACGGATTCTGTGTCTGATTCGGTATCATCAACATTGACTCATGGATTCAGTGAATCGAAAGGGCATAGTGACAGCCGGAGTTATGGATATACAGCCGGAACAGGAGAGTCTAAAAGCACAGGCATAAGCAGATCGGAAAGTATTTCAGAAATGAATGGAGAATCATTTAATCTGGTAAATACGAAGACAATGACAGATACTTTTGGAAGTTCAAAAGGAATAACATTAAATGCACAAAACATGACATTGTCGCTTGTATTACAGAGACTTGGAAAGCAGTTGGAAAGACTGGAAGAATGTGAAAGCCTGGGAATGTGGAATTTTGCAGCATATTTCATGGGGGAGTCAGCCTCAGAAACAGAAACTGCAGCCAATACATATAAAGCGGTAGTGGCAGGCATCAACAGCGGAATTGAAAGAAGTGCGGTGAATTCATGGACAGAGAAAGAAAAAGTTAATGAATTGACTGAGTATATAAAGAATTTTGTACATCCGCAGTTTGAATACAAAGGATTCAGTTATGGTGTGCCGCGTTATATTACTGTAAATCCATCAGCACTTGTCAGTACGAAAGAACTCGCAATTCATATGGGATTACCGAGACATTCTGTCAGAGGACTTCCGGTTGTGGAACATGCAGCATTTGGACAGGAAGTAATTACAAGAAAGAAAAACAGTAATAAAAAAATACAGTTGGGACAGGTTTATAATCTTGGAAGAGAAACAAAAACAGAGGTTGAGTTAGATATAGAAAGCCTTTCTATGCATACACTGATTGCGGGTTCTACAGGATCTGGTAAGTCTAATACGGTATATTATTTACTTTCAGAATTAAAAAAGAATAGAATTCCATTTCTGGTAGTAGAACCGGCGAAAGGGGAATATAAGAATGTATTTAAAGATGTCAGATGTTTTGGAACGAATCCGCATCTGGGAGATCTTTTAAAGATCAATCCATTTTCTTTTCCAAAAGAAGTACATATATTAGAGCATATTGACCGGATTGTTGAAATATTTAATGTATGCTGGCCGATGTATGCAGCGATGCCGGCAGTATTGAAGGATTCCATTGAAAGAGCGTATGTTTCGGCAGGATGGGAACTGGACGCGTCAGAAAATACAAAAATTCCGGGATTATTTCCGACGTTCGATGACGTTTTAAGAGAACTGAATATAACAATATCAGAGTCAGCCTATTCCAGTGATACGAAGGGAGATTATATAGGGTCATTATCTACGCGATTAAAATCTTTGACGAATGGTATTAATGGCCGGATTTTTGGCAGTGATGAATTAAAAATGTCAGAGTTATTTGATCATAATGCAATTATCGATATTAGCCGTGTGGGTTCAATGGAGACGAAATCTCTTATAATGGGATTAGTTGTTATAAAACTTCAGGAATATAGAATGGCAAAATCGAAAGAAATGAACATGCCGTTAAGACATATTACAGTGCTTGAAGAGGCTCATAATTTATTAAAGAAAACTTCTACGGAGCAAAGTGCAGAGTCTTCCAATATGATTGGCAAATCAGTTGAAATGCTTACGAATACGATCGCTGAGATACGAACGTATGGGGAAGGATTTATGATTGTTGATCAATCGCCTAATTTATTGGATACAGCGGCAATAAGAAATACGAATACAAAAATTATATTAAGACTTCCGGAAAATAGTGACAGAGAAGTAACCGGTGGCTCTATGGCACTAAAGGAACAGCAGTTTGAAGAACTGTCAAAGCTGCCAACCGGAGTTGCAGCAGTATATCAGAATGACTGGCAAGAAGCAGTTTTGTGTAAGATTCCACGATATCAGTCTTTTGATTATGAATTATACGAAGAACAGGACAAACAGAAAGACCAGATAGAAATACGCAAAGAAAAAAATGATAGAATTTTGCATTTACTTTTGCAAAAAGAATTATCAGAAGAAAAAAGAAAAGAACTCATTCCTGAAATTCTGACATCTAATGTTTCGGCAAAAATAAGAAAAAGTCTTATACTTAATATGGAGAAAAGAAATCGAAATTATGAGTGGGCAGTAGCCGACTTTATAAATAAAAATTATAATTTTGAGGATATTTTCAGAGGAACAGCAAAGTGTAAGAATCTTGAACATTTGTATAAAATTATTAGACAGAACATAGATGAAGAATTTGATACATTTGAAGAAGAGGAAATGTTCTCGATTGTTTATTATATTTGTCGGATAGAACACGAGAAACATCCAGAAAATACCACTATAGAATTGTTAAGGACAAATTATTTGAAGGAGAAGGTAATGTGATGGGACCGGAACATATGACAAATGATTTTAATGAAGTAAAATCTATAGAACGGAACGATAGTTTTAGGGAAAACATTGAGTCAGAACGACCGTTAGAAACTGAATTACCTGAAATTGAATCATCTGAAGGTAAAACATTAAAATTTGATGAATTAGACCATGGTGATTCGGAACGGTTGGAAGAAGAATTACCAGGTCTTGAAAGTGGTGATACGGGAACTCTGGAAATAGCAGGACAAAATCCGGAAAATAATTCTATAAAATTAGAGAAGGAAACAAAAGAACTAACTGCTGAGCAGAAAAAAGAAATCAAAGAAAAAACGAGTTGGTCAGATGAAATCATCGATTCTATCGGTTCTGTGGAAGAGGCAGAAATCTACATGAATGCAGGTCTTGTAGAAGGAGAAGTGAATGGAAAGAAATGCCTGATTAGAAATGACATTGACCTTGATCAAAAAGACGAAGATGGAATTACTAATCGCGAAAGAATGGAACGTGGCAGACCGCCGATTACAAAGAACGGAGAAGAAGTCGAACTTCATCATATAGGTCAGAAACCGGACAGTCCGCTTGCGGAGCTGACAATGGAAGAACACCGCGGAGCAGGAAATGATACCATATTACATGATAAGACGAAAGAAACAGAAATTGACCGTAATGAATTCGGTAAAGAGCGGCGTGAACATTGGAAAGATCGTGTTAATGTAATGGAAGGAGCAGAATAAATGACAGGAATAACAGAAGTGATTGATAAACTTGAAAACTTATTGCCATTAAAGAAGGCAACGGCAGAAGCTGTTGAGAATGTGGAAAAAGAATTGGGATTATCACTGGCAGAAGAGTACAAAGAATATCTGTTAAATTATGGTGCAATTCTCGCAGATGATATTGAACTTACCGGAATCGCAAAATCTAAAAACAGAGATGTTGTACAGGTAACCAGGCGGGAGTGGGAGGTAAATGATAAGATACCGCACAATTTGTACGTTGTTGAAAATGTGGGGATTGATGGAATTATTGTCTGGCAGGATGAAACAGGAAAAATATATGAATCCAGTCCGAATCACGAAGCAAAGCAGATTACGGGAAGCTTAGCAGAGTATATCGAGTCTAAGTGAAAATGTGGAAAGTAGAAAGAGGTCCGATTGGATCTCTTTCGCATATCAACACCTATTCCGCCAGGAAATACTGACAACGATTCCAATAATACTCCTGTTCTTTCCGAAACAGCGCAATCAATGCCGTCACATCCTGTGATTGCCGGTATATTTTTAATGTATCCAGATATTCGGGCCGGTTAGAATCCTTGATGATAAATGGCGCGATACCGTGATACAGGCATTCACGGAAGAGAATCATACGTCCGGTTCGCCCGTTTCCATCTTGGAAAGGATGGATGTTTTCATATCGTGCATGAAAACTGGCAAGTATATCAAGAGAAATTTCCTGATCATTGTACCAGGCCAATAATTTGTCCATTTCATTAGAAACCTGACTTGGAAGTAAGAACGGTTGTAGTACTTGTGTTTTCATGGATCCTGGTATTTTTTACCGGAACAATGTCCGGAGTGAATAATATATAGTGCCAATCGATAAATTGAGCATCCTAATCACAATTGCTTTTTCCCGAATTGTTTTTAAAGAAAAACTGATACTGAAATCTGTTGCAGGAATTGTGCTAATTACATTGGGAACAGTCCTGCTGGCAATGATATAGCGAGAATATATGGGATTGACATAAAAGAAAGATTGCATTATAATCGTTCTAAAAAGAACGATAAAGGAAAAGGGAAATGTATTTCTGGGATAAGCATAAAACAATTACAAGTTATTATGAACTGCTTTCTGGCAAGGTATGTGATAAGTATGAATTAACACAGATGGAATATGATATACTCATGTTTCTGTATAACAATCCGCAGAACAATACTGCAGCGGAAATAGTAAAGATTAGAAAATCAACAAAATCTCATGTGTCAACTTCGCTGAAAAATCTGGAGAATAAAAAACTTATTGAAAGAAAACAAAGTGAAGAAAATAAAAAGCACGTTGAGATTTTTTTGCTGGATAAAGCAGAGTTGATTGTTGAAGAAGGAATAAACGCACAAAAGCAGTTTGCACAAAATGTGTTAAGTGGATTGACAGAAGAAGAAAAGGATATGTGTCTACGTGTATTTAATAAGATCTGTAATAATGCAGAAGAACATTTAAGAGGAGAATGCAAATGAAAACGAAATTCTGTGTAAGAAAAAAACATTGCTGCTGATAACAGGGGTTAATGCTGCACGGCTGGGAGTGATATCATATTTTTACCAGAAATTATTTGTTTTATAGTCAGTTGATGGAAAAGGAGCAGAATTTATAATGAAAGAGAACAATTACAAACCACAGATTCCAAATGTGATGGAAGCAATATTCGATACAGTGTATTTGCTTTTTGATCTGGTTGCCGCAATTTTATTTTTTATATTCGCACAGGGAAATGTGTTATTTATTCTTTATGGAATATTGACATTGACACTTTGCGGAGGCGATGCATTTCATCTAGTACCGAGAATTATCCGGGCAGTACATGGAAGTAATGATAAAATAAAGAGGCAGTTAGGAATCGGACTTCAGATATCCTCCATAACAATGACCGTATTTTATATTATTTTGATGTATATCTGGAAATTTACCTTTACAGAACTTAAAATACCAGTAATAATTGAAGCTGTCATATGGATATCAGCGGTTGTCAGAATTGTGATATGTATGCTTCCGCAGAATAACTGGTGTACAGATGAAGGAAATATGAAATTATCGGTTATCAGAAATGCAGTCTTTGCTGTGACTGGTATAGGGGTAATTATCTTATATCTCATTTCGGGAAATACTTATGGATATCATATGACAAGGATGGTTGCGGCTATCATTATTTCTTTTGGATGTTATCTTCCGGTAACTTTATTCAGTAAAACAAAACCAAAAGTCGGACTGTTAATGATTCCAAAGACCTGTGCATATATGTGGGTGATCGCAATGGGACTCCAGCTTTTATTTTAAAGGCACCGTTTGTTCCGTGGCTGGGATATACAGGCGTTATTATCTGTGAACCGATCGTGTGGTTCATCATGGTAATCCCGCTTCTGATCCGGATCTTCCGGATGCCGGTTCTTCGAACAGCGAAAAAGGCATAAGAAAATCAGATGTTGTATATGCAGATAACGATATACAGATGAGGACAGAAAGGAAATAAGGTATATATGGAAATACAGATCCTAAATATAATTCAGAACTTAAGAACAGACATCGGCGATACGATCGTCCCTCTTATCACAAAACTTGGTGATGCAGGAATGATATGGATCTGCCTGACGATAGTTCTTCTGATCATTCCGAAGACAAGAAAGACAGGGGTGATCATGATGGCGGCATTGCTGGTGGATGTGCTGCTCTGCAATGTGCTCATAAAGAATCTGGTGGCAAGGACCAGACCATTCGATGTCAATACAGCAGTACAATTACTGGTCGCAAAGCCGCAGGATTACTCTTTCCCGTCGGGACACACGGCGGCTTCATTTGCTTCGGTTACGGCATTGTATCTTGCCGGAGAGAAGAAGATGTGGAAAGCGGCTCTTGTACTTGCGGTTCTAATCGCATTATCAAGATTGTACCTGTATGTGCATTATCCGACTGATATTATCGGCGGTGTGATATTCGGAAGTCTTTCCGGATATCTGGGATATAAGATTGTGGAATGGATACAGAAGAAAAAGATAAAATAGAGATAGAAAAAAGAGCAGGGCAGGCAGCATTATGCTGTCTGCCTTGCTCTTTTACTGACTACCAGTGCGATACAGAAGATCGCAGCGGCAAAAAGTAACTGGATTCCATAGTTACGGTATAAGAGTTGTTTCTGTGCCTGAGTGAGAACAGCAGAGTTATTCAGTAGATTGTTACTGATCTCATACCAGTAGACCGGAAGGAAATGAGCCACAGTTTTCACGCCTTTTCCCATGATATCAAGTGGAACGAATACGCCGCACAGGAAGCTCATGCCAAGAGTGACAACATTTACGAGGGCGGTCAGGATATCTTCTTTGGTGATAAATGTACCAAGAAGGAAGGAAAGAGCAAGACCGGCCAGAAGCAGGGTCAGACTGTTGAGCATATAATATGGCATCTTTGGCGACTGGAAAAATGCTTTCCGGTAAAAGAAGAAAGCAGGGATCCATGTTGTAAGCATCCAGACGGAGCATCCGACTGCCAGATATCCCAGTGCAAGCTGTAGGTTCTGGCTTCTGATGGACACAGCCGAGCAAAGGATTCGCTTTTGCAGATCCGGCTGATGGAATGCAATCATGATCAGTCCCATTACATAACACAGTATGGAGATTAACACATATGGCAGATACTGATACATGTAACCATACCCCGGCGTCTTTTCAGAAGAAGCAGATTTTAACATCGTAACATGAGAAGAACTGTCTGCATGTTTCAGAATATATGCAGCTGCCTCTTTATCGGAATAACCACTGTCTGTCAGGACACGTGCCTGATTCAGATAGGTGTTGATCTGTTGATCGACGTAGTACCCGTCTGTGCTTCCCGGAATCTTGGATACCGGCAATGCCTGATGTTTACGGAGACAGGAGACTTTAAAATCTTTCGGAATGGTCACGATATAAGAGACATTCCGGTTAAAGAGTGCGTCCTGGAGTTTCGCCGTGTCATCCGGCATTTGCCTGATGGTATGATACTGTGATAGATATGTGGAAAGCCCTTTGGAAAGCACGCCCCCATCATGATCTACCACACCTACCGTGAGTGCTTGGGCATGGAACCCGCTGCCGGAAGTATTGCTGTCGCTGCCGGAGGCAAGGATTCCGATCGTAAGGAAGATTGCCAGATACATAAATACCATCAGGAGATTGCGTTTGGTTATGATTAAAAATCCTTTAAATACTGTCATAACGTTCCCTCCTTATCATGAGAAATGAGAAGCTGATGCAAAGCAGGCACATGATTACAAGAATCAGGATACACCTGCGGTAGCGGACAGCATCATCATAGACACTGAGGCAGTAGAATGCATCACTTAAGACACTGGCAGGATTGATCCGATTGATGACCGGGCAGTGCTGTTCGATCACATTTTTCATTCCACCGAACATCAGGCCTGCAAGGAAACTCGGTAACAGTGTAACGAGGACACCGATTCCGGATTTGACACTGTAGGACAGTTTGCCGGCGCATCCGATCAGGATTCCGAGACAGATACCGATCAGGGTTCCCATGAATGTAATGAGAAGAAGTTTCGGAATGTCATGCCCAAGGCTAATATGAAGTACCTGGGTAAGGTAAAGCTCCAGGATCAGAATGTTGACGAAATGAATACTTTCCAGTACCAGCAGATCGCCGAGAATCATGGAAAGTTTGTGGGTAGGTGTGATGCTGCGCCGTTCTCCGAGTGCACTTAAGTTCGCTTGAAGCTGAACCGTGGAATGGATGCTTAAGTAGACTCCGCTTAAGCAGGCAAATGCGATCAGTGCGAGAAAATAAGTCAGTATCGGATCTAAGGAATGTCCGCCTAAGGACTTTTCTTTCACCAGTGTCTGATAGTCGTTCAGGGATGAAAGGGCGTCCGAAAGCTTTTCCGGATGCTGTGTGGCAATATCCCGGATCATGTCAGCATTCTTTTCATAGCTGTCCAGAAGGGAAGACAGAATGCTCTGGTTAATGCCATTGGAAGCAATGGTAAGGGAAGGAACCGACTTCACGTAATAGATGCCGGATATTTCCTCCCGCCGGAGCGCTTTTTTTGCAGCTTTTTCTGTCTCGTAAGAATGGATATCGATCATGTCCTGATCCGTTTCATTCAGAAATGTCAGGAAAGATGCTGCATTTGCGGAACTGCTTTCCACTGTGACGATGGCAACAGGAACCGGTTCCCAGTCGGTCTCTCCGGTTCCTGCAAGACCGGTATTTCCAAAGGACACATAGAACAGGGTTCCAAGGATGAGCGGAAATGCGAGAGCCCAGAACATGATAGAGCGGGAACGTATTGTCTGTAAGAACTGATATTTTAATAAATGTAACATAAAGTGTCCCTCCTTTAATCCCTGAGTTCTTTTCCTGTGATCTCAAGGAAGACATCATTGAGAGTCGGAAGCTCGGAGAAGACGCGTCCGAATGGAATGTCCTGTTCCTGCAGGTAATTCAGTACCCGGGTCAGATTGTGTTTTGCACCGCTGCAGCGTAGGATCATTGTCTGATCTTGGTATGATAAGTCAAATACATGTGAAAGGGAGCGGATATCTGCCAGGTTGTTTTTCGTTAACGCAACCGCTTCGATCGTGATCGTCTCACCGGTCTTGATCATTTTTTTTAGTTCTTCGGTTGTGCCGGAAGCAAGTACACGGCCATGATCAATGATCGCGATACGGGTACAGATCTGTTCGACCTCTTCCATGTAGTGGGAAGTGTAGATAATAGTTGATCCCTGGCGGTTGAGCTCTACGATTCCTTCCAGAATCTTGTTGCGGCTCTGAGGATCTACAGCAACGGTCGGTTCATCCATGATGATGAGTCTGGGCTTATGGACAATGCCGCATGCGATATTCAGTCTTCGTAGAAGTCCGCCGGAGAGTTTCTTAGGGCGCATCTTACGGAAATCGGACAGACCGGTGAATGCGATGGCTTCTTCCACGAGTTCTTTTCGTTTTTGTTTGTCTCTGATATAGAGTCCGCAGAAATAATCGATGTTTTCATAGACGGACATCTGCTCGAAGACGGCAACGTTCTGCATGACAACACCGATATCCTGCTTGATATCGTAGCTGTCCGGCTTCATATCCTTTCCAAAGATCGTGATCGTTCCTTTGTCATATTTTAACAGTGCGAGCAAGCAGTTGATGGCGGTGGTTTTACCGGAACCGTTTGGTCCGAGCAGTCCGAAGATCTCACCTTCTTCGATGTCGAGTGACAGGTGGTCAAGCGCTAACAGATCACCGTAACGTTTTACAAGATTTTCTATATGTACAAGCATAAGATTCCCTCCTTGATGATTTGTTACTTGTAGTATAGTGGATGGCTGATTATAATGGTAGTGTCACCGGTCATAAATTGAATGTGACAAATGTAATATAGGAGAAAAGAATGAGAAAGATAACAGATGAAGGATTTTTGTTCCTTTACGGAGCAGGACTTCTGGTGACAGCGGAAACAGGGATTCCGGCGGTTATCACTATTCTGTTTGCGTGTATCTATACCTGTGTGAATCTGGTAGGGAAAGAAAAGTATCTGCATTACATTATGACGATTGCTTTCGTGGCAGCCGGAATTGTTTTTAAAGAAATGTGGATGTTTCTTCCGGTAGTTTTATATAATATGCTATGCTTTTATTCTCCGGTTTATATAGGGGTTGGCGGTATGATCGTGGCCTGTGAGGCGCCGGCGTTCCGGGAATATTACGGGTTGGAAAAAGAGATGCTTATTGTTGCCGGGCTGGCAGCAGTAGTTCTGTTATATGGACGGACCAGGAGGCTAAATGAATTGGAGCAGAAATATAAAAGGGCCAGAGATGACAGCAGAGAACTGACACTGATGCTGGAAAAGAAGAATCAGGATCTGCTGGAAAAGCAGGACACAGAAGTATATCTGGCCACACTGAAAGAACGGAATCGTATCGCCAGAGAGATCCATGACAATGTGGGACATATGCTGTCGCGATCCATCCTGATGGTGGGAGCGTTAAAGACTGTTAATCAGGCTGAGAATCTGAAAGTCCCGATGGAGCAGCTGGATCAGACGCTGAACGAAGCCATGACGAATGTAAGACAGAGCGTGCACGATCTGCATGATGAGTCGGTAAATTTAAAAGAAGTGATGGAATCGCTGGCAGAAGAATTCCGTTTTTGTCCGGTACAGCTTACTTATGATATGGGATATGATATTCCAAAAGAGATCAAATACAGCTTTATAGCCATTACGAAAGAGGCACTGAATAACGTGATGCGCCACAGCAATGCAAATGAGGTGAAGATTTTGGCAAGAGAACATCCAGGACTATATCAGCTGATCATAGAAGATAATGGAACGTCAGATGAGCGGATCCAGTCAGATGGAGACGGGGAAGAATATACAGAGCAGGAAAGTGCCGGAAAGACCGGAAACGTTCGAAAAACAGAAAATACAGAAAGCAGCGGAATCGGGATCGAGAATATGAAAAAACGTGTCCGCATGCTTGGCGGAACCATGCAGATCCAGAAAGAAAATGGCTTCCGTATATTTATTACGGTTCCTAAAAATGAGGGGAAAAGATGAAGATAGTAATTGTAGATGACGATATCCTGGTATCCAGTGCGTTAAAGACAATCCTGGAAGCAGGAGGAGAAGTAGAAGTAACCGGCACCGGACAGGATGGAAAAGATGCCGTCCGGTTATATGATGAATTGCTGCCGGATGTTCTTCTGATGGACATTCGGATGAAGGACATGAACGGCCTGGATGCCGCAGAGCAGATTTTGAAAAGGCATACGGATGCAAAGATTCTTTTGCTTACCACGTTTTCCGATGATGAGTACATCGTAAAAGCATTAAAATATGGTGTGAAGGGATATCTGATAAAACAGGATTATGGCAGTATCCTTCCGGCATTGCAGGCGGTGCAGATGAATCAGACCGTATTCGGAACTGAGATTATGTCCAGAATCCCGGGACTGCTTCAGAAAGAGCAGAAAGAAAAAGAGCAGACATTTGACTGGAACAGTTACGGAATCGGGGAACGGGAACTGGAGATCACAGCACTGGTTGCTGAGGGACTCAGTAACAAAGAGATATCGGAGAAAGTTTGCTTAAGCGAAGGAACGGTCCGGAATTATATCAGCAATGTGCTCGAGAAACTGGAATTAAGAGATCGGACACAGCTTGCGGTATATTATCTGCAGAGAAGCAAAAAAATGCGATAAGAATAAATAGGAGCAGAGAAAAAATAAATGAAAGAAAAAAATAAATATACAAAAACAATCAACTGGAAGCAATTCTACCGGAATGTATTCGCTCTGGTCATCCCGATCGCAATCCAGAATCTGATCAATGTCGGAGTTACGGCGACGGACGTGATCATGCTTGGAAAAGTCGGAGAGAAAGTATTATCCGGAGCATCCCTTGCAGGACAGATCCAGTATATCATGACACTGATCTTTTACGGAGTGACCTCCGGAGCAACGGTTCTGACGGCGCAGTACTGGGGGAAGAAAGACACCAGAACGATAGAGAAAGTCCTGGGTATGGGATTAAGTGCCGGACTCATCGTTGCGGTAGTATTCGCAGGAGCAGCTCTTGGCATGCCGGAGACACTGATGCGGATATATACCTCTGATCCGGAAGTTATTGCAGAAGGAGTAAAGTATTTAAGAATCGTAGGATTTTCCTATGTGTTCATGGCGGTGACACAGGTGTATCTGAATATTATGCGCAGTATCGAGAGGGTAATGGTGGCTACATTTATTTATCTGATTTCATTGCTGATGAATATTGTGGTAAATGCGGTCCTGATCTTCGGACTACTTGGATTCCCGGTAATGGGAGTAAGAGGTGCGGCAATCGGTACGCTGTGTGCCAGAGCAGCCGAGACAGTGATGGTTCTCGTTTATGCCATCTTCCGAAATAAAGTAGTAAGGATCCGGCTTAAAGATATGGTGAAGATCGATAAGGTTCTGTTAAAAGATTTCGCAGTTTATTCTATGCCGGTGGTATTAAATGAACTGATGTGGGGACTGGGAACGTCAGCGAATACGGCGGTGATCGGGCATCTTGGAAGCGCAGCAGTGGCAGCTAACTCGGTTGCGCAGGTGGCAAGACAGCTTGCAACAGTCGTAACATTCGGGATTTCCCATGCAACGGCGATCTATCTCGGCAAGACGATCGGGGAAGGCAAGATGGAACTGGCAAAGGCATACGGAAAACGTTTCGTGTGGTTAAGTTTGATTCTTGGAATCCTGGGTGGTGTTCTGATACTGATCTCGGCACCAATCGCCAATGCGAATCTGGCACTGACCGGACCTGCAAAGAATTACTTAAGTTTCATGTTCTTCGTTATGTCGTATTTTACTGTGGCACAGGCATTTAATACCACAATGGTAGTGGGGGTATTCCGTGCAGGCGGGGATACGAAATTCGGATTGATCATGGATGTATCGACGATGTGGGGATTCTCCATTTTACTTGGGGCAGTGGCGGCATTTATTTTGCATGCCAGTGTGCCGGTCGTATATGTTATACTGATGAGTGATGAACTGATCAAAGTACCGATTACTTTAAAGCGGTATTTGACATACAAGTGGCTGAGAGATGTCACAAGGGAACAAAAAGAACTGGAGGAAATGTAAAATGATCGTATTAAGCAAGGAGCAGATCGAAGAAATGGTCGATCCGGATCAGATGATGGATCAGATTGAAGAGGCATACCGGATCTATGGATCAGGCGAGTTCTATATGCCGCCAAGACCAACGGTAGAACATGAAAATAAGCAGCTCATGTATATGCCATGTTACACAAAGGATATCATAGGGACAAAGATCCTGTCGATCTTCCCGGAGAATTCTAAACTGGGATTGCCGTCGATAGATGGTATCGTGTTACTGAATGATTATACGACAGGCGCGCCGCTTGCTGTTATGGACGGGCAATCGGTAACGGCATGGAGAACCGGAGCTGTCGGCGGTGTGGGGATCCGCCATCTGTCAAGAAAAGACTGTCGCACCGTAGGAATCATCGGAGCAGGAATGCAGGGATTCCATCAGGCTGTGTATGCATGTGCGGCAAGAGATATCCATACCGTATATGTGTTCAACCACAGTGACCGTGATCTGACAGATTATCTGGAAAGACTGAAAAAAGCTATTGATAAGGAAGACGTAAAGGTAGTACAATGTAAAGCAGTGGAAGAGCTTGTACGAAACAGTGATATCATCTGTACAACAACTCCTTCTACCACACCTGTTCTTCCGGATGACAAAGAACTTCTGAGAGGAAAATGCATCATTGCGATCGGCTCTTATATGCCGGAGATGAGGGAAATCCCGGATGCAGTACTGGATCTGGTGGACAATGTATACATAGAACTGCCATACGCATGTGAGGAAAGCGGAGATCTAAGCCAGCCCCTGGCAAGTGGAAAACTTACAAAAGACCGCATAAAACTGATGCATGAATATCTCGTATCGGGGGAAAAAGAGATCAAAGAAGGTCAGACAACATATTTCAAATCGGTTGGAATGGGATTATTTGATGTGTGTATCGCACAGAAATTATATGAAGTAGCAAAGGAGAAATAACATTATGAAAATCGTAGCAACAGAAAAAGCACCAAAGGCACTTGGACCATACTCACAGGGATATGTACACAACGGAGTACTGTATACAGCAGGACAGATCGCAATCAATCCGGAAGTGAATGATGTAGAAGCAACTACAATTGAAGCACAGACAGAGCAGGTATGCAAGAACTTAGGAGAGGTCTTAAAAGAAGCAGGAACATCATTTGACAAGGTATTAAAGACAACATGCTTCCTTGCAGATATGAGTGACTTTGCAGCATTCAACGAAGTATATGGAAAATACTTTACATCAAAACCGGCAAGAAGCTGTGTTGCAGTAAAGACACTTCCAAAGGGAGTTCTGTGTGAAGTAGAACTTATTGCGGCTGTAGAGGAGTAAGACAAATGGCAGAAGAACAAAAAACAGGCTGCAGCCCGTCCGATTGTGCGGGCTGTTCCCATGCAGGTGAATGCGGAAGCAAACCGCAGAGTCTGATCAAACCGGAAAATAAAAAATCACACATCAACCATGTGATCGCAGTTGTCAGCGGAAAAGGCGGCGTTGGAAAATCTATGGTTACCGCATCGCTTGCAAGGCTGATGAGAGAACAGGGATTTTCTGTAGGTATCATGGACGCAGATATCACAGGTCCATCCATTCCGAAGATGTATGGAATCCATGAAAAAGCAAAAGGGGATGGAGAAAATATTTTCCCATGTGAGGCAAAGGATGGAACGAAGATCATGTCCATCAACCTTTTACTTCCGGAAGAAGATGATCCGGTTATCTGGAGAGGTCCGGTCATCTCAGGTGTTGTCACACAGTTCTGGACAGATGTTGCATGGGGAGAACTGGATTATCTCTTCGTAGACATGCCGCCGGGAACCGGTGATGTACCGCTTACCGTATTCCAGTCCCTTCCGGTAGAAGGCATCGTGATTGTAACTTCTCCGCAGGATCTGGTACGCATGATCGTAAAGAAAGCTTACAACATGGCAGGACAGATGGATATCCCGGTACTCGGAATCGTGGAGAACTACAGTTATCTGGAATGTCCGGACTGCGGACGTAAGATCTCCGTATTCGGCGAGAGCCACATCGACGAAGTGGCAGAAGAACTCGGCGTTCCGGTCATCGGTAAGATGCCGATCGATGCAAGTCTTGCAGAGGCAGTGGAGAATGAGAACTTTGCAGAAGTAAGCAATGATTATCTTGCGGAAGCAGTAAATAAGCTTTAAGAGATGGAGATAAGAAGATGGTATTTGGCAGAGTTGAAATACTTTGACAGGTACCATCTTTTGTGATAAATAATTAACTTATGGATTTACTGTTGACTTAAAGGACATAACCTGTTATGCTAATTGCATAGTTGATAGATGAATTTGTGAGATACCTATGTGCAAAGTGCATAAACGAAGTGGAACGTATTATTTTAATAAAATGCGTAGAAGGAAGCAAAGATACCATGCAGCATAGGAGCCGAAGGGGCATGCAGAAACTCTCAGGTAAAATGGAACGAATTCGGACGACGCTCTGGAGAACAATAAGAATTGTACCGAAGAAGTAATCTTTCAGGTAAAAGGACAGAGGCAGACAAAAAACACTTTTGAAAAGAAAGTATTTTTTGCCTGCTTTTTTAGTGCTCAAAATGGGGAATGGGCGCGAAAAGCAGGCAGATTCCGAAGGAGGTAAAAACAAATGAACAGAATCGAAGATGTAACAAACTACATCACAGAATGTGACAAAGAAGTTGGGGAAGCACTTGCATTAGAGCTTGGCAGACAGAGAAGAAATCTGGAGCTGATCGCATCTGAAAATATTGTAAGCCCGGCAGTGATGCTGGCAATGGGAACCGTACCGACCAATAAGTATGCAGAAGGTTATCCGGGAAAGAGATATTACGGCGGATGCGAAGATGTAGACATTCTGGAGAATCTGGCAATTGAAAGAGCAAAAGAATTATTCGGATGTGAGCATGTATGTGTACAGCCGCATTCCGGAGCCAATGCCAATACTGCAGTGTATCAGGCACTTCTCGAACCAGGCGATACCGTTATGGGCCTGAACCTTGCACATGGCGGACACCTGACACATGGTTCACCGGTGAATTTATCCGGAATCTTATATCATTTCGTACCATATAATGTGAACGACGATGGATATCTGGATTACGATGAGATCCGTAAGATCGCACAGGAATGCAAACCAAAGATGATCGTTGCAGGCGCATCTGCATATCCAAGAGAGATCCGGTTTGACATTTTTGAAGATATCGCAAAAGAAGTCGGAGCGTATTTGTTCGTAGATATGGCACATATTGCAGGACTTGTGGCAGCTGGACTTCACCAGAGTCCGGTTCCATACGCAGACGTAGTAACTACAACGACACACAAGACACTCAGAGGCCCAAGAGGCGGTATGATCATGTGCAAAGAAAAATATGCAAAAGCAATCAACAAAGCCATTTTCCCTGGAACACAGGGCGGACCGCTGATGCACATCATCGCCGCAAAAGCAATCTGTTTCGGAGAAGCTTTAAAACCGGAGTTCAAAGAGTATCAGGAACAGGTGATCAAGAATGCAAAAGCACTTGCACAGGCTATGATCGATGAGGGATTCAACCTGGTAAGCGGCGGAACAGACAACCATCTGATGTTAGTGGATCTGCAGAACATGAATATTACAGGAAAAGAACTGCAGAACAGACTGGACAAAGTCTATATCACAGTCAATAAGAACGCAGTGCCGAATGATCCGGCAAGCCCGTTCGTAACAAGCGGAATCCGTATCGGAACACCGGCAGTGACAACGAGAGGTCTGAAAGAAGAAGACATGAAGACCATCGCAAAACTGATCAAGATGACCGTTACAGACTTTGATACAAAAGCAGATGAGATCCGTGCAGCAGTAAATGAGATTTGTGGTAAATATCCACTTTATGTTTAACAGTTAGTAATGCAACGGATTCGAACTGGTATTGCACTAACACACAGAATGTCAAGGAGGAAAAGACAATGGAATTAAAGACTCCACTTTATGACGCACATGTAAAAGCCGGTGGAAAGATCGTAGAATTTGGGGGATATCTTCTCCCGGTACAGTATGGAACAGGTGTGATCAAAGAACATATGTCAGTACGTACACAGGCAGGACTTTTCGATGTCTCACATATGGGAGAGGTATTATGTGAAGGCAAAGATGCACTGGCGAATCTGAACCAGATCCTGACGAATGATTTTACCAACATGGTAGACGGACAGGCAAGATACAGCCCGATGTGTAATGAACACGGCGGAACAGTAGATGACCTGATCGTGTATAAGAAATCTGATGAACACTACTTTATTGTAGTGAATGCAGCGAACAAGGACAAGGATTATCAGTGGATGTTACGCCACCAGTTCGGAGAAGTAACATTCAAAGATGTATCTTCCGGGTATGCACAGCTTGCACTGCAGGGACCGAAAGCAATGCAGATCCTTAAGAAGCTGACCGCAGAAGAGAATATTCCAAAGAAATATTACCATGCAGTATTCGATACGGAAGTTGCCGGAATCCCATGTATCATTTCCAAGACAGGATACACAGGTGAAGATGGCGTGGAACTGTATCTGGCAAGTGAGAAAGCAGAAGAAATGTGGAATACACTGTTAGAAGCAGGAAAAGAAGAAGGACTGATTCCTTGCGGACTGGGTGCAAGAGATACACTTCGTATGGAAGCAGCGATGCCGTTATACGGACACGAGATGAACGATGACATCACTCCACTGGAGACGGGACTTAAATTCGCAGTGAAGATGGCAAAGAATGATTTTATTGGGAAATCAGCTTTAGAGGAGAAGGGGACTCCATCCATCAAACGAATCGGTCTTAAAGTAACCGGAAGAGGAATCATCCGTGAACATCAGGATGTATACGTAGGAGATAAGAAGATCGGCCATACAACAAGCGGAACTCATTGTCCGTATCTTGGATATCCGATCGCAATGGCACTCGTTGATGCCGATTCTGTAGAAATTGGGGATACAGTAGAGGCTGATGTACGTGGAAGAAGAGTGGCAGCAGAAGTGGTTGCACTTCCGTTTTATAAGAGAGAAAAATAATCTGGGAACATTCTGAAGGAAAAAGAGAAAAAGCAGGGGAAAGAACCTGAGAAAAAAGAAATAGAAGAAAAAGAGATAAAAGGGAAAATAAGAGAATATAAAGGAGTAACATATCATGATCTTAAAAGAAGAATTAAAATATTCAAAATCACATGAATGGGTAGCATTAGATGGAGATTCAGCAGTTGTAGGACTGACAGATTACGCACAGTCAGAACTTGGTGATCTGGTGTTCGTCAATCTTCCGGAAGTAGGAGATATCGTAGAAGCAGGAGAAGTATTCGGAGACGTAGAATCTGTAAAAGCAGTATCCGATGTCTATTCACCGGTAACGGGAGAAGTAACGGAGATTAACGAAGAACTCTTAGATTCACCGGAACTGATCAATGACGATGCTTATGAAGCATGGTTCATCAAAGTAAAAGATGTATCAGCAACAGAAGAACTCTTAACTGCAGAAGAATACAAAGCATTTGTAGAAAGCGAGCAGGAATAAACACAAAGTCATTGAAAGAGGCGGTGAAAAAGCGATGGGAAGCTATGTACCGAATACGTTAGAAGAACGGAAAAAAATGCTTCGGGAAATCGGCTATTCGTCCATTGAGGACTTATTTGCACATATTCCGGAAGAAGTAAAATTAAAAGGGGAACTGAATATTCCGAAGGGAAAGACAGAGTTTGAAGTACGGCGCGAGATGGAACAGATTGCAGAAAAGAACCAGGTGTTCAAGACGATCTTCCGCGGAGCCGGAGCTTACAGACATTTTATCCCGGCAATGGTAAAAAATGTGACATCCAAAGAAAACTTGCTGACGGCATATACGCCATATCAGGCAGAAATCAGTCAGGGAATCTTACAGTCGATCTTCGAGTATCAGACGATGATCTGCGACCTGACCGGAATGGATGTATCCAATGCATCTGTATATGACGGTGCAACTGCAGCGGCAGAAGGTGTTGCGATGTGTCAGGACAGAAAGAGACACAAAGCACTGATCTCAGGAACGGTTCCGCCATATGTACTGGAAGTGGTAGAGACTTACTGCTTCGGAAATGGAATGGAACTGGAAGTCATTCCGGAAAAAGACGGACTGACGGACAAAGAATATTTAAAAGAACATATCGATGCGCAGACAGCCTGCGTATATATCCAGCATCCGAACTATTACGGTAATCTGGAAGACGCAGAAGAGATCGGCAAGATCGCACATGAGGCAGGAGCCAAATATGTGATGGGAGTGAATCCGATTTCTCTGGGAGTAATCAAGACTCCGGCAGAATACGGGGCAGACGTGGCAGTCGGAGAAGGACAGCCGCTCGGACTTTCTCTCGGATTCGGCGGACCTTATCTTGGATTTATGGCAAGTAAGGAAGCGATGATGAGAAAGCTCCCTGGAAGAATTGTTGGTGAGACGGTCGATCATAACGGAAAGACTGGTTATGTACTGACACTTCAGGCAAGAGAGCAGCACATCCGGAGAGAAAAAGCTTCCAGCAATATCTGTTCGAACCAGGCACTTTGTGCACTGGCAGTCGGTGTTTATCTTGCAACGATGGGAAATGAAGGTGTCAGACAGGCAGCAATTCTGTCTATGTCTAAAGCACATTATTTTGCAGAGAAACTGGAAGAGATCGGTCTGACAGTTTGTAACCAGGCAGAGTTCTTCCATGAATTTGTCACCAGATCAGAAGTGGATTCGGATAAGATATTAAGAGCATTGGAAGAAGAAGGAATCCTTGGCGGATATCCGTTAGATGAGCATCATATTCTGTGGTGCTGCACCGAGGTCAATACAAAAGAAGAGATGGATCAGGCAGTCCATATCTTAAGGGAGGTGCAGGGATGTTAATATTTGAAAAAAGCAGACCGGGAAGAGGCTGCGACCTGTTACCGGCATCAGATGTAGAAATCTACTTACCGGAAGAAAAAGATAAAAGAGAACAGCCGCTTCACCTTCCGGAATTGTCCGAAGGTGAATTGAGCAGACACTATACAGAACTCGCAAAGAAATCACACGGCGTGAATGACGGGTTCTATCCACTTGGATCATGTACGATGAAGTATAATCCAAAGATCAATGAAGATATGGATTCACTGCCTGGATTTACAGAAATCCACCCATTACAGCCGGAACATACCGTACAGGGGTGTCTGGAAGTCATCGGAGAGATTGAAAATTCCCTGTGTGAGATCACGGGAATGGATCGCATGACATTGCAGCCGGCAGCCGGAGCTCACGGGGAGTTCACCGGACTGCTTCTGATCAAGGCTTATCACGAAAGCCGATCAGACGAGAAGCGTACGAAGATTCTTGTACCGGATTCCGCACACGGAACGAACCCGGCAAGTGCAGCGATGGCCGGATATAAAGTTGTCAGCATTCCATCTGCACCGGATGGAGGCGTAGATATTGAGAAATTAAGAGAGGCAGCAGGAGACGATGTAGCAGGACTGATGCTTACCAATCCGAACACAGTCGGTCTCTTTGATAAGAACATTCTGGAGATTACAGATATCATCCATGAATGCGGCGGCCTCTGCTATTATGACGGGGCAAACTTAAATGCAGTTATGGGCACGGTACGTCCTGGCGATATGGGATTCGATGTTATCCATCTGAATCTTCACAAGACATTCTCCACACCACATGGCGGCGGCGGCCCGGGAAGCGGCCCGGTCGGATGTAAGGAAATGTTATCCGACTTCTTGCCATCTTATCTGGTGGAAGGTGAAGAGACGTTACATCTGGAAAAACCGGCAAACAGTATCGGTGAGATGAAGAGCTTCTACGGCAACTTCCTTGTAGTAGTAAAGGCTCTGACCTATATCAAGACACTCGGAAGAGAAGGCATCCCGGAAGCAAGTCAGAATGCAGTACTGAATGCCAACTACATGATGAACAAATTAAAAGATCTGTATCCGATGGCATATGATGAAATCTGTATGCATGAATTTGTTATGAGTCTTGCAGATCTGAAAAAGAAGACCGGTATCTCGGCAATGGATATCGCAAAAGGTCTGCTGGACAATGGTATTCATCCGCCTACAATGTATTTCCCATTGATCGTGGATGAAGCACTGATGGTAGAGCCAACCGAGACCGAATCGAAAGAAACGCTGGATGATGCGATCGCAGTATTCCGTAAGTTATACGAACTGGCAGGAACAGATCCTGAAAAATTACACCAGGCTCCTGTGACGACTCCGGTGACAAGACTAGATGAAGTCAATGCGGCAAGACATCCGCATCTGCGTTACGAGTTTTAACGGGATAAGAAATGTTAACAGATTTCATATCTGAGAATGATTGGAAGCGATAAACGGGTTTCGGGGAGAAGCCACGTTGGTAAAAAATTGAAGAGAGGAACAGTTATGGTCACAAAGCTTACGTATATAGAAAGCAATCAGGTGAACCCATACAAGAATCTTGCAGTGGAGGAGTATTTACTCCTCCACTGTGAGGATAAAGAGTGTATTCTGTATCTCTGGCAGAATCAGAATACCGTTGTAATCGGGCGTAACCAGAACGCATGGAAAGAATGTAAAGTTACAAAATTAGAAGAAGAGAACGGACACCTCGCAAGGAGACTTTCTGGAGGCGGGGCAGTCTATCATGATCTGGGCAATCTGAACTTTACATTTCTGGTCAATAAAGATGAATACAGCCTGGAAAAGCAGTTACAGGTAATCATAAATGCAATGGGACGGCTGGGATTAAAGGCAGAGAAATCTGGAAGAAATGACATCCTGATCGATGGAAAGAAATTTTCTGGTAATGCATTTTACGAACAGGAAAAGCACTGCTATCATCACGGAACCATCATGGTAGATGTAAATATGGAAACACTGTCCAGATATCTGACCGTATCTAAAGATAAGTTAAAATCTAAAGGTGTGGATTCTGTGAAATCCAGAGTGACGAATCTGAAAGAATACCTTCCGGAACTGACGTTGGAAGAGTTAAAGAAAGCACTTCGTGAATCGTTCGAAGAGGTCTATGGGCTGAAAGCAGAAGAAAAGAAGATGGAAGATCTGGATGCAGCCAAGATCGAAGAAAAGATTGCACATTTTTCATCATGGAAATGGCTGTATGGAAGAAAACTGGATTTCCAGTACGAACTGAGCCACAGATTTGCATGGGGAGGACTTACGTTACAGTTTCAGGTAGAAGCAGGAAAGATCAAAGATGTGGAAGTTTATTCCGATGCACTGAATATCGAGCTGGCGGAAGCGATTCCAAAGTTCTTAAAAGGAATCAAATACCGCAAAGAGACCATGTGTGTACAGCTTGGATTATTCTGGTCGAAGGATAAGACAATTGAGAATATGATGAATGATGTGATCGCGTGGATTCAGGAGTCAGAGTTATAAAGATGGAATAATTTTACAGATGAAGTGTAATTTTGAATCGTCATGCGTTCGGAAGAAGCTGCCAGTGGCAGGTTCTGTAGATGGAACTGGTGAATGAACATGTGATAAAAACCTAGTAAAAATGCAGATTTTACAGGAGGAAAATGAAATGAGCGGAAAATATGATGTGATAGTAATCGGTGCCGGACCGGGGGGATATGTAGCTGCGATCAAAGCAGCAAAACTCGGACTTAAGACGGCCATTATAGAAGAACGAAGAGCGGGCGGAACCTGCCTGAACCGTGGATGTATCCCGGCAAAAGCAATGATCCATGCGTCTTCGTTATACAGAGAGATGAAAGAAGCAGAACGATTCGGAGTATCAGCTTCGGATGTAACATATGACTATGGAAAGATCGTTGCTTATAAAGAAGAGACAACGGACAAACTGGTACAGGGTGTCGAGCAGCTTCTGAAGGCAAACGGCGTAGATGTGTATGAAGGAAAAGGTACGCTTCTGGAAGAGAAAAAGGTGCGGATTCAGAAGAAAGTGGAAGATGAGGAAGATTCAACAATAGCAGAAAGTACAGCGGATGATACGGTGATAGAAGGGAAAAATATTATCCTTGCCAGCGGTTCAAAACCACTGATACTGCCAATCCCGGGAATGGACAATGAAAGAGTCCTGACCAGTGACGCACTTTTTGCGATGAAAGAAGCTCCAAAGAGTCTGATCATCATCGGAGGAGGCGTGATCAGTGTGGAATTCGCTACCGTATATGCGAGTCTCGAATGTAAGATTACGATTCTGGAAGCAATGCCAAAATTAGTGCCGAACATGGACAAAGAGATCAGCCAGAATCTGAAGATGATCCTGAAAAAGCGAGGCATTGATATCCATACTTCTGCGGCAGTACAGGGCGTAACAGTAGAAGGAGAGACCTGTACCTGCCACTATATAGAGAAAGAAAAGGAACAGGAAGTAACAGCAGAGTATGTGCTGTGTGCAGTGGGACGCTGTCCGAATACAGATGGCCTGTTCGGAGAAAATGTAAAACCGGATATGGAACGCGGACGTGTGCTGGTGAACGAAAACTTCGAATCCAGTATCCCGGGAGTCTATGCAATCGGTGATCTGATCTTTGGTGCACAGCTTGCACACGCGGCAAGTGCACAGGGAATGGTTGTAGCTGAAAAACTCGCCGGAAAAGAACCGTCGATAGATCTGAGTATCGTTCCGGGATGCGTTTATACAGATCCGGAGATTGCATCTGCCGGAATGACAGAAGACCAGGCGAAAGAAAAAGGAATTGCCGTAAAATGTGGTAAATTCATCATGAGTGCAAATGGAAAATCTATCATTACGCAGGAAGAACGGGGCTTCATCAAAGTTGTAGCAGACGAAGCAACCGGCAAGATCCTGGGAGCACAGATGATGTGTGCCAGAGCGACCGATATGATCGGAGAATTCGTGACAGCAATCACGAATGGACTGACTGTAAAGCAGATGCTGAAAGGAATGCGGTCACATCCGACATATAATGAGGGAATCGGAGAGGCACTCGAGGAACTCGAGGGCGGTGCGGTGCATGTGGTGCCGAGGAAGAAGAAGTAAATTGCTATTTAGTTCATCAGACCGGTTACGCGGACCGGAATAAAGGATTTCTAACTTTTATTCCGGTCCGGGCAGCCGTCGCTTAATGCATTAAACAGCAATCGAATAATACACCGCCGAATAAGCCGAAAGATCCAGCACAGCCTTCCCGTCCGTAACCTTCACTTTCTTCTTCGTATACTTCTTCCATCCTCCAAAAGTTTCATCATCACTAGCCAGAATCACTTCCAGTTCTTTCGCATCTTCCACCGGAAGTTCATATCCTTCCTGATCCTCATCCGAGAAATTAAAGACAGCGGCAATACGTTCTTTGCCATCCGTTCTTTCAAAAGCGTAGATACAGCGTTCTTCCTGATGACAGTCCAGCCAATGGAAGCCGGCGTTTTCATAGTCTTTTGCGGAAAGAGCCGGAGTTGTCATATACAGATGATTCAGTTTCTGCATGAAGTGATGGAATGCATCGTGAATTGGATACTTCAGGATATCCCAGTCCTGTTCACGTTTTTCATCCCATTCACGGAGTTGTCCGATCTCATTCCCCATGAAGTTTAATTTCTTTCCAGGATGTGCATACATGTACATATAGAAGGCACGTGCCTGTGGGAATTTCTCTTCGTATTCTCCATGCATTTTCTGGGTGATGGTTGCCTTTCCGTGAACCACCTCGTCATGTGAAAGCGGAAGAAGGAAAACATCGTTATAATAGTACATCATGGAGAACGTAAGCTTGTGATAATCGCGGCTTCTGTATTCCGGTGCGGTGCGGAAGTAGTCAAGTGTATCGTTCATCCAGCCCATATCCCATTTGTAATCGAATCCAAGTCCGCCCTGATCAGCAGGTTTTGTTACGCCTTCGAAAGAAGTAGAATCCTCGGCAGAGAGCATAGCTGTCGGGTGCAGTGTTTTTAATCCGCGGTTCATTTCACGAATAAAGTCTACTGCATTATTGTTGACACCTCTTGCCGGTTCACCCTGCCAGTAAATGATACGGCTGATTGCATCCATACGGATTCCGTCCACATGATATACGCTTAACCAGTAGTTCGCAGCAGACTGCAGGAAGCTTCGGACCTCGCCTCTGGAATGCATGAAGTTGCAGCTTCCCCATTCGCTGACGCCAACATCCTGATGTGGATATTCATAAAGTGAAGTTCCGTCATAATCGGCCAGTGCATAATGATCAACGGCAAAATGTACCGGCACGAAATCCATGATCACACCGATGTCGTTCTTGTGGCAGGCATCAATGAATTTCATCAGTTCTTCGGCAGTTCCATAGCGTGATGTCGGGCTGAAGAATCCAGTATTCTGATATCCCCAGGATTCGTCACACGGGTGTTCGCTGAGCGGCATGATCTCGATATAGTTATAATCATTTTCCTTAAGATAAGGGATCAGGATGTCGATCATTTCTACATAAGTGTACCAGTCGTCTGCCTTTTCAGAAGGCTTCTTAAATGAGCCGAAATGCAGTTCGTAGATATTGAGTGGTTTGTCCTTGCATACTGAACGCTTCTGCATCCATTTGCTGTCTTTGAATTTGTAATGGGACAGGTCGCGGATGATAGACGCGAAGTTCGGACGGAGTTCCATGCCGAAGCCGTAAGGATCGCAGTGCTCTACGCAGTTTCCGTCCTGTTTGTAGATGCGGTACTTGTACATCATGCCCGGCTTTGCACCTTTGGCATAACATTCCCAGAAATTTCCGTCATAAGTTTTATTAAGTTCCCATTCCTGCCAGTCGTTAAATTCCCCAATGACTGTAATGCGTGATGCAGCAGGTGCAAAGGTACGGAATGTGGTTCCGTCTTTGTCCGGGTGTGCGCCGAGAAATTCATAGGCGTCGAATATTTTTCCTGTATAAAATCCGTAAAAATCCATATTAACCTCCGTAAAAATGCAACGTAAATAATTAACTGCCGAAAAGATAATGGACAGTAGTTGCTTTTTTGATCTATAATCATATTATAAGAGAAATGCGAGAAGGTATCCACCGACAAAACCGACGAATGGGTGGATAACCGACGAATGGGAAAAAGTGTCGGGAAAGTGAGAAAATGAAATGGATCTTAGGATTGAGAAAACAGAGCGGGGAATCAAGAATGCATTTATCGAACTGCGTTCCAGAAAACATCTGGAAAAGATAACAGTAAAAGAATTATGTGAAAGTGCAAGGATCAATAAGTCTACCTTTTATGCACATTATAAAGATATCTACGATCTGTCAGATGCGATGGAAGAAGAAGTGGTACAGTCGATTGCGAACAGTATTCAGCATCCGGAATATCTTATGGAGCATCCGGCAGAATTCGCAAGGGAACTTCTGATGGCCTATATATCTCAGAATTCTCTGACGGCAATATTATTTTCCGGTAGTCAGGCAAATCATTTCGCGGACAGTATTGAGCGGAGTATCAAGCAGATGATTTTTGAAAAATATCCGGAGTTTGAAGAAGATACGGCGATGAACGTGATGTTGAGTTTTTGCATTCAGGGAAGCTACCATGCTTATCAGAAGAACCGGAGCGGAGATATCATGACGGTGATCGATGTGATCGCAGGGATGACGGGAGCGGTTCGACCGATGTATGAAGAACGATTGGGGGAGAGCAGATCATGAATCTGGAACAACCATGTATCCGCATTTCAGTGCGGAATCTGGTGGAATTTATATTGAGACATGGAGACATTGACAACCGGACCGGCGGGGCAGATAAGGAGGCTATGCAGCAGGGCGGCCGGATACACCGGAAAATCCAGAGACAGCAGGGGGCAGAGTACCGTGCAGAGGTCCCGTTAAAGTATCAGATAGCGTGCGATGGATTTATCCTGAGTGTAGAAGGAAGAGCGGATGGGATCATAGAACTTCCGAAGCGTGTGGTGATCGACGAGATCAAAGGAGTATTTAAGGATTTGAAACGTCTGAAAGAACCGCAGCTTTTACATTTGGCTCAGGCAAAATGCTATGCCTATATTTATGCAGAACAGAAAAATCTGGAAGAAATCGGAGTACAGATGACGTATTGTAATTTAGATACCGAAGAAATCCGGAGATTCCAGGAGGTATATACCCGGGCAGAACTTAAGAAATGGTTCGAAGAACTTGTATCAGAATATGAAAAATGGGCAAGATACCAGATGGAATGGAGAGCAAAGAGAAATGCTTCAATCAAAACAGTGGAATTCCCATTCGAATATAGAGACGGACAGAAGAAACTGGTTGCGTCGGTATACAGGACAATTTTGAGAAAAAAGAAATTATTTATCCAGGCACCGACCGGAGTCGGCAAGACAATGGCGGCCGTATTTCCGGCGGTGAAAGCAGTCGGGGAAGAACTGGGAGAAAAGATCTTTTATCTGACGGCGAAGACGATCACCAGAACGGTGGCAAGTCAGGCATTCGAGATCCTGAGGAAGCAGGATCTGAAGATGAAAGTCATCACATTGACGGCAAAAGAAAAGATCTGTTTCTGTGAGGAAACTATCTGTAATCCGGATGCATGTCCATATGCCAAAGGACATTTTGACCGTGTAAATGCTGCTGTTTATGAACTGCTCACATCGACAGATGAGATGAGCCGGGAAGTACTGGAAGAACAGGCAAGGAAATGGAATGTGTGTCCGTTTGAAATGGCACTGGATGTATCGCAGTGGGTAGATGCGGTTATATGTGATTATAATTACGTCTTTGATCCGAATGCACATCTGAAACGCTTTTTCGGAGACGGCGTCAAAGGAGAATATCTGTTTCTGATCGATGAGGCACACAATCTGGTCGAACGTGGGAGAACCATGTACAGCACCAGTATTTGCAAGGAAGATTTTCTGAAAATCAAAAAGCTGGTAAAATACGGAGAACCGAAACTTGTCTCGGCGTTGGAGAGCTGCAATAAGCAGCTTCTGGAGTTAAAAAGAGAATGTGACGGCTGCCAGATACTGAATAGTGTGTCACATGTGTATATTAAGCTATTGTCTTTGATGACAAAGCTGGAAGAGTTTATAGAAGACTGTAAAGATGAAGTAATACGGAAAGGGGTACTGGAGTTTTACTTTGGTATCCGTAATTTCATATATATTCATGACCGGCTGGATGAAAATTATCTGATTTATTCAGAACTAAGTGAAGAAGGAAAGTTTTACCTGCATCTGTTCTGTGTCAATCCGGCGGGATGCCTGCAGGAATATATGGGAAAAGGAAATAGTACGATATTATTTTCGGCAACATTTCTTCCAATCAATTATTATAAGAAACTGTTATCTGCGGCAAAGGATGATTATGCGATCTATGCAGAATCTCCATTTGAACAAAGCAAAAGATTACTGCTTCTGGGAAATGATGTCAGCACGAAGTATACCAGACGCGGACCGGAGATGTACCGTAAGTATGCAGAATATATGATGCGTGTGATAAAAGGAAGAACAGGAAATTATCTTGCCTTTTTCCCGTCTTACCGATTTCTGGAAGAAGTGTGGGAAGCATTCATGGAACTGCCGCAGGAACAGATTGAAGTTGCAGTACAGTCCCAATATATGACGGAGCAGGAACGGGAAGAATTCCTGAAAAAATTCGAACAGGAAAGAGCACACAGCCTGATCGGCTTCTGTGTGATGGGGGGTATTTTTTCAGAAGGAATTGATCTGACGGAAGATAAACTGATCGGGGCAATGATCATCGGGACAGGACTTCCGCAGGTGTGTCTGGAACGGGAACTTTTAAAGTATTATTTTGACCGGAAGAATCTGAATGGATTCGATTATGCTTATTTGTATCCGGGCATGAATAAGGTACTACAGTCGGCAGGACGAGTCATCCGGACTGATCAGGACAGAGGGGTGATTGCACTTTTGGATGAACGTTTTATGGACCGGCGGTGCCAGGAGGTGTTTCCGAGGGAGTGGAATGATTTCCAGATCTGTAACAGTGAAAATATCGAAGAAAAGATAGCAGGGTTCTGGAAGGAAGAACAGATGGATAAGAGGTAAGCAGAATCAGAAAAATATTATTTATAGAAAAATATATTATAGAACAATATGATAGAAAAAATACCATGAGGGACATATGCCACATGGTATTTTATACGAAAGTAAATAAAAGTAGCTGCCACCGGTAGTTCTCCGGGGATACTTTGGCAGGAAAAAGAGTTTGTAAACATATTAAAAATAAGATAAAAACTCCTGTGCGGCTTTGGATACCGGAACCTTCTCGTTATGCGCAATGACAAGTTCGCGTTCCGGAAGCGATTCCTTCGTCTCAACAATGAACAGAGAATCCGAATCGGCTGTCTGGGAAAGACAGAAATCCGGAATAAATGCGATTCCAAGTCCGATGCGGGCAAGGTCGATCAGAAGGTCATTACTGCTGAGTTCGATCTCCGGAACCAGATCCAGCTGATTCTGAAGAAACAGGTTGTGCAGATATTCACTGGTTGTACTCTTTCTGTCCAGCATAAGGATCGGGTAGTCCAGAAGTTCTTTGAAAGAAACCTTCTTTCCTTTTAATTCTTTAAATGCTTCATTGGCAATGAACACATCCTGGAAATCTTTGATCTTTTTCACATTCGGAACATTTCCGAGATAGGAATTCGGTGAATTGACAACGATCAGATCCACCTGCCCGGTCTCCAGGAGTTCTACGCAGCGGATCGATGTCGCATTCGTAACCTTGATATGCGCTCCCGGAAATTCCCGGTGGAAGCGTTCCAGATAAGGCACCAGGAAATAACGGCAGATCGTATCACTGGCTCCGATGTGAAGCTGTCCTCCACGTACGCCGACATCGAGAAGCTGGCTTTCCCCACGCTTGATCAGGCTGATCGCCGGTTCGATATGGCGCAGAAGAATCTCTCCTTCGGTAGTAAGACGTACTTTCTTGGTGCTTCGGATGAATAAGGTCTGATCCAGCTTTTTCTCCAATGCCTTGATCGACTGGCTGACAGCCGACTGCGAGATAAACAACTGCTTGGAAGCTTCCGAAAAGCTTAAGGTGGAAGCTACATAGTAAAATACTTTATATAACTCATAGTTAATATCCATGATAAGTCCTCCTAATGAATCTTAACTGTATTATAAGTGAAATGAAAGAAAATTACAACCGTATTTACAATAGAAGTGTTATAATAATGAAGAACAGGAGGAAAAAAACTTGAAGAAATTAACAACGCTCATATCGGTTGTGGCCATGATGTGTGCAGTGATCGCAGCACTTGCATTCAGTATCTGGGCGGCAGTATATGGAGACAGTCATTATAGATTTTACAAAAAAGAATATCAGAAATATGAAGTGACAGAAGATCTGGATATGAACATCGACCATGTCATGTACGTGACAGAACATATGATGAACTATCTGATCGGAAAAGAAGAGAAGCTGTCAGTTGTAACAACGGTGGAAGGAAAAGAGCAGGATTTCTTCAATGAAAGAGACCGGATGCATATGCGAGATGTCAGGAATCTATTCCTGGGAGGTATTAAGGTCGGGGGAGTTTGCCTGATTGTAGCTGCAGCCATACTGACGATGTTTAAAAAGCGGGAAAAAGACTGGAAGAGACTTTTTTGCAGGGCATATTCGATCGCACTTGGTGTATGGCTGGTCATAGGTGTACTGCTTGGCATTGCTTTCAGTATAGATTTTACGACGTGTTTTACGATTTTTCATAAACTGTTTTTTACCAATAATCTATGGATATTCAATCCGGAGACTGATTATATGATCCGGATGCTGCCGGAAGGATTCTTTTCTGATATGGTGATCCGTATCAGTGAGGTATTTGGAGCGGTGCTGGTAGTGATATGGATCGTATTGTTCGTTATTAAAAAATATTATAAAAAGCCAGAGGAATCGTAAATCTGTAAAAATGGATTGACGGGAATGAAAATGATAAAGGATTAATAAGTACAGGTTATAAAAGCGTTTAGATATATTAATTGTATTAAATAATGATTGTTGTGTTATACTAACAATAGAAAATGTGTAAAAATTCATTTATGGAGGATTACTTATGAGCAATGTAAAAAGAGTGTACGTGGAGAAAAAATCAGGATTTGATGTACAGGCCAAGGAGCTTAAGACTGAGATCCGCAGCTATCTTGGAATCAAAGACGTGGACAGTGTTCGTGTACTGATTCGCTACGATGTGGAAAATGTATCCGATGAGACATTTGAGAAAGCATGTAATGGCATCTTTTCTGAACCACCTGTAGATACATTATATAAAGAAGAATTTCCGGCAGAAGAAGGAAGCAGAATCTTTTCTGTAGAATTTCTTCCGGGACAGTTTGACCAGAGAGCGGATTCCGCTGTTCAGTGTATTCAGTTCATCAAAGAAGACGAGCAGCCGGTCATCCGTACCGCGACAACTTATGTGATCCATGGAGGAGAAGGCAGCTTATCAGATGAAGAATTTGAAGCAATCAAAGAACACTGCATCAACCCTGTAGATTCCAGAGAAGCACAGGGCGAAAAGCCGGAGACATTAGTTACCGTATTTGATGAGCCGGCAGATGTAAAAATCTTTGACGGATTCAAAGATATGGAAGAAAGGAAGTTAAAAGAATTATATGATTCTCTCGGACTTGCCATGACATTTAAGGACTTCCAGCATATCCAGAATTATTTTAAATCAGAAGAAGACAGAGATCCTTCCATGACAGAGATCCGCGTTCTGGATACATACTGGTCAGATCACTGCCGTCATACAACATTCTCGACAGAACTTACAGACGTTTCATTCGGCGACGGCGATTACAGAGAGCCGATGGAAGAGACTTACAAACAGTACATCGCTGATCACAGCGAGATCTTCAAAGGAAGAGAAGACAAATTTGTCTGCCTGATGGATCTTGCACTGATGGCAATGAGAAAATTAAAACGTGAAGGAAAATTACAGGATCAGGAAGAATCCGATGAGATCAATGCATGCAGTATCGTTGTGCCGATCGAAGTAGACGGTGTGGAAGAAGAGTGGCTTGTGAACTTCAAGAACGAGACACATAACCATCCGACAGAGATCGAGCCATTTGGTGGAGCTGCTACCTGCCTCGGAGGAGCCATCCGTGACCCACTGTCAGGACGTACATATGTATACCAGGCAATGCGTGTTACAGGAGCCGCTGATCCAACCGTATCTGTAAAAGATACATTAAAAGGAAAGCTTCCACAGAAGAAACTGGTTAGAGAAGCAGCACACGGATACAGCTCTTATGGTAACCAGATTGGACTGGCAACCGGAGCAGTAAAAGAAGTCTATCATCCGAATTATGTTGCAAAACGTATGGAGATCGGAGCAGTACTCGGGGCAGCACCAAGACGTGCAGTCATCAGAGAAACTTCAGATCCTGGAGATATCATTATCCTTCTCGGCGGACGTACCGGACGTGACGGATGCGGTGGAGCAACCGGATCTTCCAAAGTACATACAGAAGAGTCTATCGAGACCTGTGGAGCAGAAGTACAGAAAGGTAATGCACCTACAGAAAGAAAGATCCAGAGATTATTCAGAAGAGAAGAAGTCAGCAAGCTGATCAAAAAATGTAACGACTTCGGAGCAGGCGGAGTATCTGTTGCTATCGGAGAACTTGCAGACGGACTTCAGATCGACCTTGATAAAGTACCTAAGAAATATGCCGGCCTTGACGGAACAGAGATTGCAATCTCTGAATCACAGGAACGTATGGCAGTTGTTGTAGATCCAAAAGATGTAGATGAATTTATGAAATATGCATCCGAAGAGAACCTGGAAGCAACAAAGGTGGCTGTCGTAACAGAAGATCCAAGACTGGTCCTTTCATGGAGAGGAAAAGAGATCGTAAATCTTTCACGTGCATTCCTTGATACCAACGGAGCACACCAGGAGACAACCGTAGCGGTTGATATCCCGAACAGAAAAGACAGCATCCTCGTAAGAGAAGAAGTAAAAGACGTAAGAGAAAAATGGCTTGATATGTTAAAAGACCTGAATGTATGCTCACAGAAAGGTCTGGTAGAAATGTTCGACGGATCCATCGGAGCAGCTTCTGTATTCATGCCGCATGGTGGAAAATATCAGAAGACAGAGACGCAGGCAATGGTTGCCAAGCTTCCGGTATTAACAGGAGACTGCGATACCGTAAGTATGATGAGTTACGGATTTGATCCATATCTGTCAACATGGAGCCCATATCACGGAGCAATCTATGCAGTGACAGAGTCTATCGCAAAGATCGTTGCAGCAGGTGGCGATTACAGCAAGATCCGTTTCACATTCCAGGAATATTTCCGTCGTATGACAGAAGATCCACACAGATGGAGTCAGCCGTTCGCAGCTCTTCTCGGAGCTTACAGTGCACAGCTTGGATACGGACTTCCATCCATCGGTGGAAAGGACAGTATGTCAGGAACATTCGAAGACATCGATGTACCACCGACACTGGTATCTTTCGCAGTAGACATTGCAAAAGAGAAAGACATTATCACACCGGAACTTAAGAAAGCCGGAGATAAACTGGTATGGCTTCGTATTGAGACAGATAATTACGACATTCCTGTATACGAGAAAGTTATGGATCAGTACGGTAAATTTACAGAAGATATCCACAGCGGTAAGATCGTAGCAGCTTATGCACTGGACAGACATGGTATTGCGGCAGCAGTCAGCAAGATGGCATTCGGTAACGGCATGGGTGTGAAGATCGAGCACGATGTAGACGCAAGAGACTTATTTGCACCGGCATTCGGAGATATCATCGCAGAAGTACCGGCTGATAAGGTATCTGAACTTGGAATTACTTATACTGTAATTGGTGAAGTAACAGACAGCGCAGCTATTGAATATAACGATGTGAAGATTGCGTTAGACGAAGCAGTATCTGCATGGGAAGAAACACTGGAAAAAGTATTCCCGACCAATTCCGGAGCGGAAGGACAGGATGCGAAGGTGGAGACAGGATTATATGATACATCTGATATTTATATCTGTGACCACAAGATCGCTCAGCCGACCGTATTTATCCCGGTAATGCCTGGAACAAACTGTGAATATGACAGTGCGAAAGCATTCGAAAGAGCAGGAGCAAAGGTGATCACAAAAGTATTCAGAAATATGAGTGCATCTGATATCGTTGATTCTGTAGAAGTATTTGAAAAAGCGATCGAACAGTCACAGATCATCATGTTCCCAGGTGGATTCAGTGCAGGTGACGAACCGGACGGATCAGCAAAATTCTTCGCAACAGCATTTAAGAATGCGAAGATGAAAGAAGCGGTAGAAAAATTATTGAATGAGCGTGACGGACTGGCACTTGGTATCTGTAACGGATTCCAGGCTCTGATCAAGCTTGGTCTGGTACCAAACGGAGAGATTACAGGACAGCAGCCGGATTCACCGACACTTACATACAACACGATCGGCCGCCATATCTCCAAGATGGTCTATACAAAAGTAGTAACGAACAAATCTCCATGGCTCAGAGAAGCAGAACTTGGCGGAGTATACACCAACCCTGCATCTCATGGTGAAGGAAGATTTGTTGCAAATAAAGAATGGCTGGACAAGTTATTCGCAAATGGCCAGGTTGCAACACAGTACTGTGATCCGGAAGGAAATATCACAATGAACGAAGAATGGAATGTCAACGGTTCTTACTGTGCGATCGAAGGTATTACAAGCCCGGACGGACGTGTACTTGGTAAGATGGCGCATTCAGAAAGAAGAAACAGAAGTGTGGCAATGAACATTTACGGAGAACAGGATATGAAGATCTTCGAATCAGGAGTAAAATACTTCAAATAATGAATGTTCAGGTGTCTGAGACTTCCGGTAATGAGATGAAAATTGGCATCCTTGTGTTATAATAAATGCAATTTAGAGCACAATCTGTTTCATAAAAATGAATAAAACATGAGAAAAAGCACAAAACCCTTGCAAAATCTGCAAGGGTTTTGTAAAAAGTTGCAAAAAATAATAAAAACTGTAAAAAAAATCTTGCCAGATACACTTGTTTGCTTTACAATAGTAAAGGACAAAGGCGTCAGAGAAAAACAGATGGCGTAAGTCATCTGCTTTTTTATTCCAAAGCGTGTAGAAAAAACAGCCGGCGGCTGGATCGCAGCATTTGGACAAATTGTTGGACAGGGACGCTTTTGAAAAGGATACGTATATTATTTTAGGAGGTAGAAAGCTATGTCATATGTTGATGAAGTACTGGAGAAAGTAGTAGCTAAGAATCCTGCAGAGCCAGAATTCCACCAGGCAGTAAAAGAGGTATTAGAGTCATTAAGAGTTGTTGTAGAGGCTAACGAGGAGAAATTCAGAAAAGACGCTCTTCTTGAAAGACTTGTTGAACCTGAAAGACAGATCAAATTCCGTGTTCCATGGGTAGACGATAAAGGACAGGTTCAGGTTAATACAGGATACCGTGTACAGTTTAACAGCGCAATCGGACCATACAAAGGAGGATTACGTCTGCACCCATCTGTAAACCTTGGTATCATCAAATTCCTTGGATTTGAGCAGATCTTCAAGAACTCACTGACAGGACTTCCAATCGGCGGAGGTAAAGGTGGTTCTGACTTCGATCCTAAGGGAAAATCAGACAGAGAAGTAATGGCATTCTGCCAGAGCTTTATGACAGAACTTTGCAAATATATCGGAGCTGACACAGATGTTCCTGCAGGAGACATCGGAACAGGTGCAAGAGAGATTGGTTACATGTTCGGTCAGTACAAGAGAATCAGAGGCCTGTATGAAGGTGTTCTGACAGGAAAAGGATTAAGCTACGGCGGATCTTTAGCAAGAACAGAAGCTACAGGATATGGACTTCTCTATTTAACAGAAGAATTATTAAAGATCAACGGAAAAGACATCAAGGGAATGACAGTTGCAGTTTCCGGAGCTGGTAACGTTGCAATCTATGCAATCCAGAAAGCTCAGCAGCTTGGAGCTAAAGTTGTAACAGCAAGTGATTCTACAGGATGGGTATATGATCCGGACGGAATCGACGTTGCAGCATTAAAAGAAATCAAAGAAGTAAAACGTGCAAGACTGACAGAGTACAAGAACTACCGTCCTAATTCAGAATATCATGAAGGACGCGGTGTATGGTCTGTTAAGGTTGACCTTGCTCTTCCATGTGCTACACAGAACGAACTTCACCTTGAAGATGCAAAACAGTTAGTTGCTAACGGATGCGTAGCTGTATGCGAAGGTGCTAACATGCCTACTACATTAGAAGCAACACAGTATCTGCAGGAGAATGGTGTGATCTTTGCACCTGGTAAAGCTGCAAACGCTGGTGGTGTTGCTACATCTGCACTTGAAATGTCACAGAACAGCGAGAGACTTAGCTGGACATTTGAAGAAGTAGATGCAAAACTGAAGAACATCATGGTAAACATCTGCCACAACATGGACGATGCTGCAAAACGTTACGGAATGGAAGGTAACTATGTTGCCGGAGCTAACATTGCAGGATTTGAAAAAGTTGTAGATGCTATGACAGCTCAGGGAATCGTATAGAATTGGTATTTAATTTATCAGGCGACGGCTACTCGGACCGGAATAAAAGTTAGGAATCCTTTCCTGTTCAGGTTCCGTCGGCGGGTAATACTAAAGGGGCAAAATTCTGCTAAAAGCAGGCATTCAAAATTTGAAACTCGGCATACGCCTCAAACAGTCAAATTTTGAATACCTAACGCAGAATTTTGCCCCTTAAGTATTACCAACACCTTCTCCACATTCACTGGAAAGGATACCCGACTTTTATTCCGTGGGTATCGGATGCCTGAAGAATTAAGTGCCTTATACTGCGTTCTTCAAGGACCGAGAGGTCAACCCAGTTAATAAATTAAATATCAATTGTAGAAATTATTTAAAAAATTTGAAAAAAGGTGTTGACTTTCCACGAAACCAATGCTATACTAACGAAGTCGGTTCGAGAGAGACGACAAAATATATGGGATCATAGCTCAGCTGGGAGAGCATCTGCCTTACAAGCAGAGGGTCATAGGT
>OLNK01000568.1_pt1 | contig 43477 bp, 51 predicted proteins | sample 1672791 | NCBI WGS metagenome assembly OLNK01 (sample SAMEA3136724, study PRJEB25190) | human gut metagenome | biome: human gut; feature: human-associated habitat; material: faeces | place: Austria | collected 2013 | reverse complement strand
TTTCGGAAAGGGGTTAATCCTCAGAGGGCCGGCCGGCACAGGAAAAACATCAATTGCGGTGAGTGTGCTTAAAAGAGCGATTGACATGGGCAAAGGCGGCATGATGATTTCGATGCCAAACCTATTGGATAACATGCTTACGTTATCCAAAGGCGATAACGTGGCCTTCATGGACTACGAGCGAAAGCTACGGAATATACCACTCTTGCTGCTCGATGACTTTGGAGCAGAGTACTCCAAATCGGAATGGGTATCAGCGAAGGTCGAAAGCATTATCATCGACCGCTACAACCGAATGAAACCAATTGTATTGACAACGAATTACAGCGATAGTTGGACTAAAGATCATTACAGCCAACGCATTTATGACCGCCTCAGAGGTGAATATGAAGAGGCGATATTCAAAGGAGCATCCCACAGATGAGAAAAATCAAAATCAAAGAAAAGAACCACAATCTCAGAATTAAATATAAGGAAAGCGAGTGGCAAAGTGCTGAATCAGTTGCTACTGCATTATGCGCAGCAGCCACACAAGTGATATTTGAATCAATGATTGATGATTCAGATAAGAAACAATTCTTCGATGCGATGGTGATTGGATTCACCGCAGCGAAGGCCGGTGTTGATGGCATTGAGGAACTTGATAAAAAGTTCGCTGAAATCACCGGTGAGTTTGATAAGGGGGTGGATAAACCGCTCAATTGATTTAAACGCTCTATAAGGCGAGTTAATATTCTCCACGATAATTCTATCGAGGGAAACATTAGACGAGCCTCAGCGGTTAAATTTAGGGTATAGAATTAGAAAATTAAAGCAGAAATATAGAGGTGCAATGTGGAAGTAGTAATATATGGTTCACCAAGAACCAAAAAGAACGGAAGTCGAATAGTTAAGATTGGCAATAACATGAAACTTATACCATCAAAAGCATTTTCAAGTTATCAAAAATTAGCGTTAGAGCAACTAAACAATCTTAACCTAGTGAAGTCCTATGATGGGCCTATCTCAATCTGTTGCCGCTACTATTTAGCAGATTGGAAAAATTGGCCTGATCTCGTTGGATTACTGCAAGCCACAAGCGACATTCTGCAAGATGCAGCGATAATCTCAGATGATATGTGGATTGCCGACTATAATGGCTCCCATATAGTGGGGTTCGATAAAGAAAACCCTCGTGTGGAGATTACCATCGATGCAGCGAGCGATGAAAGTGTATTGCAACAGCTAAAGGCAAGAAGGTGCGACACCACCAACAAGCCAAAGGTGAGCAAGCCGAAGAAAAAGGGGATATCGAAGAAGAAACGATATCCCACCTCTATATCTTATTTGGAGTTTAGAAAAAAGGGTTCAAATTATGAATGAATTTCGTATTAGATACAGAGGCACACTCGATGTTGATGTTGTAGTTCGTGCCAAATCATTAGAAGAGGCACATTGCAAGGCAGAAGAAATCGAAAGAGATTTGAATGATTACATCAGCATCGATTGTCCGGAAGTCCACGATATTGAAGGGGTTGAAGAGATATATCTCAATGAAGTAGACCTCAGCAAGCGCCTCATGGTAGTTGAGGATTAGAGGAAAGGAAACCACACACATGACTATTACAACCGGAAAAGCGGTGCATGATCGTTTCAGAAATAAGATTCCAAACTTCTTGGAACATTTGCCGGTGTGGAATGACACACCAATGAGTGAAACGCATCTCACACCGGTTAGATATAAATTCAACAACAGGAAAGGGGATATTATTACTTTTACCACTCGCCATTGCGTAATCTGTGGAGCGGTGTTTGATGTTCCATACAAGTCATCCACGAAATTGACTTGTGGCAGAGCGTGTGGCAATAAGTTAGCAGCTAGAAATAGGGAGATGAAACGAAAAAATGAACAAATTTGAAATAGTAGAGGCTTACAAACATAAAGGCATTAAGCTGCCAACTCGACAAAGTGAATTAAGTGCCGGATATGATATCTGTGCAGCATCAAGCATGGTGATAAATCCATTCGATGTGGTTCTAGTGCCTACAGGGTTGAAATGCCAAATTGATTCTGATAAATATCTAGGACTACATATGCGCAGCAGCGTAGCGATCAATAATAAGGTGTGCCTCATTCATGGTCAAGGCATCATCGATGCTGACTATTACAACAACGAGAAGAACGAAGGACACATTATGATTCCTCTCATTAATATGGGCAAGGTTCCATTCTATGTGAAGGAAGGCGAAAGATTAGTTCAAGGGATATTCACACCATATGGCACAACTGTAAATGATGCGGATGATATCAAGGAGTGCCGAAAGGGTGGATTCGGAAGTACAGGAAAGTAGAGGTTCAGAATGTTAGAAATAGAAGTTAGGATCCACGGAGATAGAAAAAATTATTGTACAAGCACATTCGCAAATGGTGGTGGCTCGGAAATGGAAAATTATAAAACAGCACTTAAAAATGTTGCTACTGGAAGAACAAAAATAATTGCTTTTATTGATGATTACACAGGCAGTTTTGTTGCTATACCACCATCAATGTGTTCGATTGAATGTAGGGAAGTGCCAAACAAAGATAATTAATCGAATGGGGAATAATTAGATGAGAAGTCCATGTAAGGATTGCGAGTTTAGAGAAGTGGGGTGTCATGGCAAATGTGATGCCTATATCCAATATAGCGAATATATCGCAGCACAACGAGTTATCAAAAACTTCGATGGCGATATGGTCGCTTATATGAAACATAAAGATGGGCGGATTGCTCGAAGGTTTAAATATAGAAAATTGTACTAGAGGGGATATATGAAATTTATTGATTTCTTTAGTGGGATTGGTGGATTCCACAGCGGATTAGAACAGGCCGGCATGGAATGTGTTGGATGGTGCGAGTTTGATAAATTCGCACAGGCCTCATATAGAGTTATATATGACACAACGAATTTATGGTTTGGTGGCGATGTAACAAAGGTTAAGGGAAATGACTTGCCAAATGCTGATTTATGGACATTTGGTTTCCCTTGCCAAGATGTGAGCATTGCCGGTAAACAAAAAGGCATTAAAGAAGGCACTAGAAGTGGATTGTTTTTTGAGATTATGAGGTTAATTGATGAGCGTGAAGAAAATAAACCCAAATGGCTTGTGTGTGAAAACGTTAAGAATTTGCTATCTATCGACGGGGGGGGCGGGTTCCTCACCGTTGTTAGTGAAATGGCAGAAAGAGGGTATAGTGTCGAATGGAAAGTGTACAACACCAAAGACTATGGACTCCCACAAAACAGGGAGCGTGTCTACATTGTTGGATATCTTGGAGAAACAAGTGGAAGAGAGTTACTTCCTATCCCAAGAAAAAACGATGCAGTTATTAAGCAAATTATAGGTGGTTCACAAGGAATGAGAGTGTATGATCCAAGTGGTGTGAGCTGCACATTATCTGCGTTAGGCGGTGGAATGGGAGCCAAAACCGGATTATATCAATTCAGCGATGTAAGTGTTCAAGCCTGTTTGACTCCGGATAGACTTGATAAAAGACAAAACGGAAGAAGGTTGAAGGAAGTTGGTGAACCGGCTTTCACTTTAACCGGTCAAGACCGACATGGACTTTTAATCAAAACAGCGAATAAGCAAGGATATGCAATGGCATATCATGGCGATGGTGTGGATTTAGCATATCCGAATAGCGAAACAAGAAGGGACCGAGTGCAACCTCAACGATCCAATACCTTAACCACTAGCGACAACCTCGGTGTGGTGCTAGATGATGGCTCAAAGGTGTATATCCGGAAATTGACTCCAAGAGAATGTTGGCGGTTGCAAGGGTTCACGGATGAGCAATTCGATAAGGCTGCTGCTGTGAATAGCAATTCACAATTATATAAACAGGCCGGCAACGCTGTAAGCGTGAATGTTGTGGCTGAAATAGGTAAGCATATTATGAATGTGGAAAGGGAAAAGATATGAATGATTTTGCACTAATTTTGTGTGTAATGGCCGGAATAGTGGCCCTCGTGGCAGCGATATCATTGTGCATTGCGATGATGTTGTGGATGATTGGCTTGTTTGGAGTCGGATTCGAGGCTGTGTGTCGCTCGTTTGTGGTAATGACAATCTCCGTTGGAGTGTTCGCAGCATCTGAAATGATGATTAGCGATATATAGGTGTGATCATGAATGAAAAAACATTAGATTTGCAATCGTTAAGGTTTGCACTAACTATCGTTATGGGGAATGATATTGTGGTTCCGGAGTGTGATTTCACTATCAACCCTTTAGACAAATATCCAAGAGTTGAAGGATATACATGGGGTTATAAAGGGCATTATGTAAGAGTTAGTTTGCATCTTATTGCCTCAGCAACAAAAATATTTATGGAGCAGCTTGATGATAGTGTTGAACACACAAGATTGTTTGTAAAACATGAATTGTATAGATTGATTAGTGAAAGCAAAAAAGATGGTGATATGTGATGCTGAGTGTTGATGATTTACAGAAATATGGCTTTGAGGGGTTTCTAATTAGAGAGATTCCTATGGGAAGGCCGGAATTGACTTTGACTTGCGTTGAGGGAATAGACAATGACCAACTAAAGAATGTTGTGGCATATGCCAAGATGATAGCTGATGAAAGGCATTATCGCACGTTCGTGAGGTTGAAGGAACGTGATATGTATCGAGTATTTGAGGCGAGCGATATTATCTCCATCCAATATGTTGATAATGTTATTTTGCATGAGTATCCTCATCGCAGAGAAGTCGAACGATTATTGCAAGTTCATTTAAAATAGGGGGGTTAGTATGATATCAAATCGAGAAGGCAGAGAGTGGCTGCTTAAACAACTGTATGATAAAGGAATCAAATATATAGTCTATCTCGGAGATATATTTGGTTATATAGGGGTGGAGAAAAAACCGGAGCAACAAGAAGATGGCTCCACATTATTGCGTGATGAATACCATCGACTTGATGCTGTGTCAGATTTGTTGCCGGATTTTAATGAACCGAATTATCTTGATATCAGCAAATACCTAGGTATCACAGATTGGAGCAAGGTCGCAACTGATACACCGGTATATGCGAAATTATATGATGGTGGGATATGGTATCCACTTCATTTTGCCAAATACGAGAATGGAGATGCTTATGTATATACAGGCGGAAGAACTTCGTGGAGCAAGGATGTAAAAGATGCGGTCTGCAATACTGTGGCTAAGGCTTACGAGATTCGATTGGCGGAAGGTGGTGCGCCATGAATACCACATATGTGCCATATCTTGATTGTGGCTGCGTTGAATGGACTAGGGATAAAGAGATTATAGGCCTTGCGAAAGCTAAAGAGGCCGGACTTAAAATGGCAAAAAGGTGTGGGAGAGATACATTCTATTTGGCTGAGTGTCAACAATGGTTCCCTAATGTTTCAAGCGTAAGCAAGGAATTAATCGCAACTATCGAGGAACAGGCGAGAGATGAATTGTGCGATACTAAAGTTGTAAAGATGATTACAGCAAAAGAGCGTGAGGAGTTAGATGCCGGCATGAACCGGTTGGCACTCCAATGGCTGCTCAGAAATGGTCGAGTGCCTGATGGGGTTAGATTGATAAGGGAACTCGAATATAAGGTGAAGAGTAATGGAAGGCCGGTGTTGGTAGGAAGTGAATATTTTGACTAAGAAACAAATTGATGATCACAACAAAATGGTGAATCGAATTAGTATAATGGTTATGGTGTTTATGCTTATTGCGAGCATTGTGGGTGTATTGGCTATGATATTGCTATTCAGCTATGGTGTGCATCTGATTTGGGGGTGATTGAATGGGATATATTAAACCACCGGAACCGGAATCATTTAAAATATCAGATGAAGAACTATCAAAGATTGTGAAGGTAGCAACACAGACAGCAATCGAGGTGTATAGAAAGCACAATGAGGATATGTTAGCCAAACGCAATGAGAAGGCGGTCAAGAATACAGTTGTGTTGCTAGAGGGGTACGTTGCAATGAAACAGCATTGTATGAATGCAATTGCTAAGAGTGAAGAAACACTCACACCATCAGACTTGCAAGCAGTACTATATGAGGTATTCAATCGAAAGGGATTTCTTCAAATAGAGTCAATTCTAGCGAGCAAGCGAAGAACTGAACTCATTATTTACCACATCGATGAGATGATGAAGGTGTATAAAGAATACTGCATCAAAATGGATAGACCATATTATGATTGTGTACACGATAGGTATATCGATAGTCTGAGCATATCTGAAATTGCTGAAAAGCGTGGCACGAGCGAAAGGAATGTGTATAATTGGTTGAATGCAGCGACTGAGGATTTAGCCATTTACTTCTTCGGAGCCTATGCCTTATAAAAGATTGTATACAATAGAAACCTTTCAAAAAGTGTTCATATACACCTCTTTTGAATAGAGTTATAATGTTATTGGTGATAGGTGAATTACACGTTTCATTTATATCCTCCTTTCTTAACGACACATACTGCGAAGATACCCTGTATCGGTTACAACCGCCGATATGGGGTATTTTTGCGTTCAATTACATATTTCCATGAATGGGGGTGAGTGTGTGAAGGAGAAAAAGACATATGAAACAGGTCGAAAAGGACTATATAAGAAATGGCTCGAAGAGGATAACCTTCTTCGATTAGAGGGGTGGGCAAGAGATGGATTGACCGATGTTCAGATTGCTCACAATATAGGCATTCACATAGGCACTCTCTACGAATGGAAGAAGAGATACCCTAAGTTTAACGAGGCCATTAAAAGAGGCAAGGAAGTAGTTGATATCATAGTTGAAAATGCATTGCTAAAAAGTGCATTAGGATATAGCTATGATGAAGTTACGAAAGTGCGAATCGATGATGAGGAAAGTGGTAAGAGCGAGATTGTGGAAGTGAAGAGGGTTACAAAGGACATGGCTCCAAACCCTACATCCTTAATCTTTTGGCTAAAAAACCGCAAGCCGGAAGTATGGCGAGATTCTAAGAAGGTCGATGCCAATATCGAAGTGAATAATCCATTTGATGGAATCGATACAGCTGATATAAAGGCGCTGATTGATGATGAATAAGGAAAAGATTATACAAGCAGCAAAGAAGGAACTCGCAAGAAGGGAGTTCTTTTATTTTTGCCATTTGATGGCCGGTGATTTCTATCGGAAGGATAGAGCCTATCTCGTTGAGTTGTGTAATGAGTTGCAATCGTTCATAGAGGGCGATGAGTATAATGTGCTGATCATGAATATGCCACCTCGACATGGCAAGAGTAGAACAGCGCAGATGCTAACTAAATGGCATATAGGGAATAACCCATCGGCTAAGATAATGACAGGCTCATACAATGAAACACTATCAAAAATGTTCAGTAAATCTGTTAGGAACTCCATTCAAGAGGCGAAGGCTGATGAGAATATCACAGTATTCTCGGATATATTCCCATTCACTAAAGTGGCTGTAGGTGATGCACAGGCTCACTTATGGAGCATTGAAGGTCAGAATAACTCTTATCTAGCTACATCGCCAACCGGTACTGCAACAGGCTTTGGCTGCTCGCTTATGATTATCGATGACATTATCAAGAATAGTGAAGAGGCCTATAATGCCAACATCAAGGAAGGGCATTGGGATTGGTTCACTAATACGATGCTTTCACGTTTGGAAGAAGGCGGCAAGATAATTATCATCATGACACGTTGGGCATCTGATGACTTGGCCGGAAGGGCAATCGAGCATTTTAAGGATGATCCATTATTCAAAGCAAAAGTAATCACTATGAAGGCATTGCAAGATGATGGCTCGATGCTATGCGAGGAAGTCTTATCTAAAGCCTCTTACGAATCTAAAGTGAGGGCGATGGGTGAAGATATCGCAAGTGCCAACTATCAGCAAGTGCCTATCGATTTGAAAGGATGCTTATATTCTCAAATCCTCACATATGATGAGGTGCCTATGGATATGAATAGCAATCCTGTATTCTCCTGTATTAAGAACTACACAGATACAGCAGACACCGGCAGCGATTATCTATCGAGCATCACATATGGTGTGTATAACAACGAGGCCTATGTGTTGGATATCATCTACACGAAGGATTCGATGGAAATCACGGAGCCGGCAGTAGCTGATATGCTATATCGCAATAACGTGAATGTGGCTGATATCGAGTCCAATAATGGTGGGCGAGGGTTTAGTCGCAATGTGCGTGAGATATTGCTCAATAAATACAAATCGAACAAATGTTCTATAAATGCGTTCCATCAAAGTGGCAATAAGATTGCTCGTATTCAATCCAATGCCACATGGGTGATGAATCATATATATTTCCCTCGCAATTGGCGAGATAGATGGCCTCAATTTGCGAGCGATGTAATGAAATACCAAAGGGAAGGTAAGAATGCTAATGATGATGCTCCGGATTCCCTAACCGGTATTGCCGAGAAGATTAATGCGCCGCAAATCAAGAGCGGCCGGATTAATATTAATTAGAAAGGATATTGAATGGCAACAGAATTTTCTAATTCAAGAAGTGGTGAATATGAACTGCTGCATGATGCATATTATGGTAGTGGGATGTTCGCCAATGGTAGTGCAATCACGGCCCACACTCGTGAGAGTTCGCAGTCGATTCAATTTAGACGAAGTATTGCCTACTATCTAAACTACACAGGCCCAATCTTGAATGCCTCTGTAGATCCGATATTCAAGGATGATATCAAAAGGGAATACAATAAATCCCAAATGTTCGATGAGTTCCTTCACAATGTAGACCGGCAAGGCACAACGCTGCAAGAGTTCATCAGACAAAATGCCACAATGGCCAAGTTGTATGGTGTGATGTATATCGTTGTAGATAATGTGAGCGAGTTCGGTGAAACACTAGCCGATAACTTATCGAGCAGAAATATGCCATATCTCACAGCAGTTGAGCCTAAGAATGTGGCGAACTACGAATTTGATGATAGTGGGAAGTTGAAATCCTTCTCTTATACATCCAATCTGTTCAACTCTGATGGCTCCAAGATTACAAGGATGCATACATGGACACCTAATTCTTGGGTGATTAAGGAGTTGGGTGGCAAGGTCATAGCTAGTGGCGAGCATAATATTGGCAGAATCCCAATCGTTCAATGGTTTGGTAGAGCATCTCGCAAGATTGATATGCTGCCGCCACCGGAGTTCCTATCCATCGCCAAGACTAATGCCCATGTGTATAACTTGGGTTCCTTGTTATCTCAAATACTCTACAATCAAACATTCTCAATCCTCACAATGCCGGTTGACCACAACGGATTGCAAGATATAACTATCGGTACAGATAATTTGTTAGGTTATCCGGCAGAGTCAAATAAGGCTCCGGATTATATTGCTCCGGATAAAGGGCCGGCAGAGGTGTTGATGGCTCAGATTGATAAACTCATCAATGAAATGTATCGAATGAGTGGCATTGACTCTGTAATCGGTGTTCAGCAAGCCAAGAGTGGTGTTGCAAAGCAATGGGATTTTGAGCGTACTAATCAGCGATTATCTGATTTCTCTGTGCAATGCGAAGAGGCAGAGAAGGATATCATCGAACTCTACAAATTGTGGAGCAATGATCATGTAAATTATAAGTGCGAATATCCGAGGGATTTCAAGGTAAATGATGTTACTGAAAGCCTAACACAGGCCCAACAAGCGAAAGACCTTGAATTTGAATCCTCGACATTCGACATTGAAATCTTGAAACGAGTTCTTGATAGCTATATGCCAAACCTTGATAAAAAGGTTAAGGACTCCATCATCGGTGAGGCTGAGAAGTCTGCTGCTGAACGTGAGCAAGATATAGCGAACTCGAAACTTGACCTTGATAATCCATTAGGTGATGACGATGGCGAACCAAACAACGAGCCAAACGCTGAATGAGGCCCTAGAATCCTTTAAGGCGATGGTGAAGGAATTAATCGAATTAGGATATTCGGTCGATATGGCTGTTCAAATCGCCTATAAGGACTTTCCTATTATGGAAATGTTAGAGGCACCTCTACAGGCTAATTTGGTGCATAATTTCAAACGTGGGTTCCATAGTGTTCTAATCCCTAAGAGGGCAAAGCGAAATAAGATGCCATATTCAACTAAGGCAATCTCATTGGCGATGCAGAAAGCGTGGACTCACGATAAATTGACATTATCTGAGCGGCTGCATGGTAAATCACCACAAGTGAGGAAGGATGTGGCTGCTGAGATTAAGAAGGCGATTAAACAAGGCAAGAGTAATATCGAAACCGCAAGGGCAATATTCGATGGATATGGCTATGGTGCTAAGATACCACTCGCCAAGTTGCCGGAAGTAATCAATAAAGTAAAGAACTTAAAGCGACCTAAATGGAATGATGAGGAAGGTCAGCAAGCCTTCGAGCGTACCATTAGGCAAGCAGCAAGGAAAGTTGAGCAGAACACTATACCATCCCTTCGTGCTGCGTATTCTGATGTAATACGAGCAGTTGAAGATGGGAACACAATTGACCTCAACAGGGCGATTCAAGTGGCTGTTCAAGAGAAGGCTCGATATCATGCCGAGCGTATTGCTCGCACAGAGAATGCGAGAGCATATGCTGATGGACAGATGAGCCGATATATGAATGATCCTGATGTTGTGGCTTTGAAATGGAAGTTAGGAAGTAGGCATCCAAGATATGATATCTGCGATTTCTATGCGAATGCGGATTTATATGGTCTTGGCAAAGGTGTCTACCCTAAAGATAAATTCCCACGATTGCCGGCACATCCTCATTGTATGTGTCTATGCCATCCTGTATATGATTTCGAGGTGGATATCGATGCTGCACATGAGAATATTGAAAAAGGCGGCAAGGCTTATATCGATACTCTATCAGAGCAACATCAAGAGCAGTTATTGGGTGTTGAAGGTCGCAAGTTAGTGGCTAAAGGCAAAGCATCATGGACTACATTGGCGAGGGGTTGGAATGATGAACCATTCCAATTGCGTGAGCCGGATAAAAAATCAAATATTTAGACCTACAGGCCTATGAGAGTGAACTCATAGGCCTTTTATATTGCCATCAATTAGGGGAGCCGAACGATGGCGGATTTCATGTTGAAAAGGAGAACGATACATGAGTTTAGCAGAATTGTACAGCAAATTAGAAAATCTCGAAGGTGGCAAGGAACTTGTTGAAGGTTTTAAAGGCGAAATATCTCGCATCAACGAGGGTGCCAAATCTGACCGCCTCAAATTCGAGAAACAGATTACCGATTTAACATCAGCTCGAGATGAGTTAAAGGGTAAGGTTGACGAATACGAGGCACACAAGGGCGATAAGAGTCCGGAGTTCATTGCACTTGAAAAGCAAGTGAAAACGCTCATGGAAAAGAATGAGCAATCCGAGAAGGCTCGCCTTGAAGAGATTGAAAAGCGTACAAATTCCGAAATTAGTGCGCAAACGATTGCAGCACTAACAAAAGCGAATGCGATTGATCCACAAGAATTGGCCAAGCTAATCACTCCACAAATTAAGGTTCAAGAAGATGGTTCCTATGGATGGACAAAGGAAGATGGTTCTATCGGTAGTATCGAAGAATGCACTTCTGCGTATCTCGAAGGGAAAACATGGGCAGTTAAGTCCAACCAACAAGCCGGAAGTGGTGCGAGCGGTGGTGCAATGGGTGGCAATTCCCAACTCGCTGAAATGTTTAAATTGGCCGGTGTAGAGCCGCCAAAAAGCTAATCTATTTTACAAACAATATGAGGTGAATTATGGCTTTAAACACAATTGAGGCAGCAAAGAATTTTCAGACAGTTTTAGACCAACAAATGGTAATGGAGGCAGCAACAGGCTTTATGGAAGTAAATGCCGGTGATGTTGTTTATGATGGCGGCGATACAGTAAAAATCCCAACATTGTCCATGCAAGGCTTGGCAGCATATGACCGAGAAGAAGGTTACAACAAAGGTACTGTTTCCTTATCCTACAAAGACTACAACATGACACAAGACCGTGGTCGACAATTCACATTGGATGCAATGACTGTGAACGAATCCAACTTCGTAGCAAACGCAACAAAAGTTATGGCAGAGTTCCAACGCACTCGTGTGATTCCGGAAGTTGATGCATATCGTATCTCTAAAATCACAGCATTGGCAAAACAGGCCAATAAAGTAACTCAATACAATCCGGCTGAGGCTGATGTGTTGAAAAAGTTGGATGCTGACTTGTACAACATCCTTGACCTTATTGGCGATGCTAATGATTTGGTTATTCTTATGTCCTACAAAGCACAACAATTGTTGAATAACAATGAGAAATTCGCAAAACAAGTTGATGTTTCTCAATTCCAACATGGTGCAATCAATACACGAGTAAAAATGTACAACGATATTCCAATTATCAATGTTACATCCGACCGCATGAAATCTGCATTCGTATTCCAAGATGGTAAAACAACAGGCCAAGAGGCCGGTGGTTTCAAAGCCGACACAGCTGCAAAAGGTGTGAACTGGATTATCATGAGCCGCAGAAGTCCAATCGCTGTTTCTAAAACAGACACAATGCGCATCTTTGATCCAATGACATATCAAAAAGCAAACGCATGGGCGATGGATTATCGCAAGTTCCATGATGTTTGGGTTCCAAACGAGCGTTTAGCTGCTGTATGGGCAAATATTGGCGCTTAATATAGGGGGTAACTATGGAGAAATATCGCTTAATCCGACTAAACGAAGTTAAATATACCGATGATGATTATGTGCGTGATGCTCTAATCGAACAAGGTTTTGTGTTGGAACCGCTCGAAACAATCGAGCAACCAAATAATGCGGAACCTACAGAGGAACCTACAGAGGAGCCTACAGAGGAGCCTACAGAGGAGCCTACAGAGGAGCCTGTAGAGGAAAGCAAAAACACAAAAAAATCCGGTAAAAAATAGATGGATACACGAGGAATCTTTGAGAGGCGGCTAACACAGGCCGTGAAGGCTAGTGCTACAGTTGTGCAATCAACTGCGCAAGAAAATCATGGATTCACATCAAGAACAGGGCAATTGGAGAGAGCCATCGATGTGCGACTTATTAGCAATAGGCTTGCAGAAGTCTATATCGACAATAAGGTCGCACCTTATGGCCCTTTTGTACACGAAGGCACAAAGGAACACGATATATTCCCAAATACCAAGAAGGCACTCCGATGGGTGCCTGTTGGTGGGAATGGCTTTGTGTTTGCCAAGAAGGTGCATCACAAGGGAACTGCTGCGGATCCATTCTTATATGATGCATTAGACCGCTCACAAGATAGAATCCGAGGGATATTCTCCAAAGCTGTGAATGTAGCACTCGATGATGTTGCTGAGAGCGTGAATGTAAGCGCTAGCAGAAACAATCTCCATCTAAAACTGTAAGGGGTGTGATGATGCTATATCAATTTCAAGAAATGAAGTTCAACGATGAACTTTTAGGCCCTAATGTTCGAGAATCTGACTTTGAAAAGGCTGAGTCTTGGCTCTATGTATTGGCAAAGCGTTTGGGGGTTCCGAATGCTGATGTGGTGCGTTCGTTTGTAGTTGATGAATTAGTAACGCTTTACGCTTACCGAGAGGTCGCTATGAATAAGGCTGCATCGCTCATTGGACAATACAATCGCAATGGGCAAGATGATGACTACTACTCCAAGAAGTTGCGATATATCAATGATAGAATCGCAAGAATCGAAGGTCAGATGACTGCTGAACAGTTGACAGGGCAACCAAGTAAATATGTAGGATATCGCACAATTCCACTCTATAGAGGTGGTTAATATGTGGCTTGAACTACTAAACAAAATTAAATATGCAATTGAATCCTCTGACTTTGGCGGAAGGGTAGAACTTGGGTTCTTAAATCCCATGAATGCCGGAGTCGATGAGCAAGGTCTTATATTGTTAGGTCGAGGCGAAACGCTGCCAATTGATGGCAAAGTTCAAGCGATGCTCAAACAGGAGTTCTATCTCGAAACTTGGGTTCGCAGCGATACCGATGATTTTGCTGTTGCTTATGAGGCCATCTGCAAATTGGAGAGTGAAATCGAATCTATATTGATTGATTTCCGGAATAAATGCGGTGAACTCAATGAGGATGTTTGCATATTGCCGGACAGCGGATATCAAATAGTCGATATTCGCTGTACCAATAAGACAGCCGACAATGGTTCTGTAAGACCATGTATTGGCACACAGTACCGATTCGAGGCTCGAATGTATGATCTAAAACAATCTAATTCTAATGGGGGAATTTACTAATGGCAGAAACTAAACTTTATGTTCCTACTGCGACCGATATGCCGACAGCCGGCAAGAATTATTTATTGTACTTAAATACAGGCACAAACGAAAACACAGGTGCCAAATGGCTTTTATTGGGTGGTCAACGTAGTGGCGATTTATCTCGTAAAGCTGACAGCATCGATGCATCTCACAAAGGTTCCGGTGGTTGGAAATCTACAATTGCCGGTTTGAAGGAATGGTCTTTCAGCATCGAAACATTGTTGATGCCTAAAGAAGAATCTTTGAAATTACTCGAAAAAGCATTCTTGAATGGTGATAATGTTCACATCAAGTTTGAATATCCGGATAAAACATTCTTCACAGGCATTGCATCTGTAACTGAATTGTCTGTAAGTGCGCCACATGACGATGTAGCAACTTACAAAGGTGAATTGAATGGCATTGGCCCATTGTCTGAATTACAACCGGCACCGGCCGGCATTGGTGGTTAATCACCGATTCTGTTCGATATAAATTTTTAGCGCTAAGGAGAAACTCTGATGAAAAAAGTTAATTGTGATCTATTCGGTCATGGCGAATATATTATGTTCAATATGCAGCGACTCATGGAATTTGAGGCAGCTGTTGGCAAGCCTGTGAGTGAGTTGTTGACTATGGTTCAATGGCCTATCAACTGCATCATTTCCGGCTATGCGATTGGCATGAAACAATATGGCAGAAATCCAAATAAATATATGGAACTGATTGGCGAACTATTGGAAGATGAGGAGCAAAATCTCACACTTGCAGCTATTCAATTGCCTATTACAAAGGCCTTGATTGCAAGTGGTGTGTTTGGCGCTCAACTCTATTATCAAATGTTCCCAAACGAAATGACCGATGCTGATAAATTAGCGATTGAATCGGAGAATAATCCAAAAAACTAGATGGGGAGCAATCGCTCCCCTCTTTTTCTCAATGGCTCCGATACGCTGAGGAAATTGCTTATAGTGTTTTAGAGTTGAAACCGTGGGAACTCATGGATTTGCAGCCTATGGAGTTCAACAAGATGGTGAAGGGTTATGAGCGTAGGCAACGCATATTAGACACAAACAAAGCCTTTTGGGTGGCTAATATCATGAATACGCAATTGGCTAAGGGTAAAGGTGTAGAGCCGAAGGATTTCATCGATATCCTATATCCAATGACCGCACTCGAAAAGAAACAACTAGAAGAGCAATTTATCAAAGAATTTAGAGCAGAAGGGGGTGAGATTTAGACAATGGCAGATATTGAAACCAAAATAACCATTAGCGCCGATAGTAGCAATGCCGAAAGGGCCTTGAATAAGGTTTCACAGGCAGCGAAACAAAAACTCGGCGGTGATATATCCTCTGAACTCGATAAAATTTCTGCAAAGGCTCAGAAGGTATTTGGGCAAGACTTACAAAGCGCCATGAATAAGGTTGGCAAAGGGGTGCAGATTGCAGCAGCGGCCACCGGCATTGGTGTAGCTGCCACAGCTGTGAAGGATTTGGCTGTTGGGGCAGCTAACTTATCCGACCAAATGGCACAGATTCGCTCACGCATTAATCTAATCAATGATGGTTCACAAACAACTGTGGAAATCATGGATAAGATATATGCTGCATCGCAACGATCTCGTGGCGGATATCTTGAAATGGCTGACAGCGTTGCAAAGCTGAATATGTTGGCCAAAGATGCGTTCAGTTCCAATGATGAGGCGATATTCTTCGTTGAACAGTTGAATAAACAGTTCAAAATCTCCGGTGCGAGCGTAGAAGAGGCCACAAGTGCGATGTATCAGCTTACACAGGCAATGGCTAGTGGTAAGTTGCAAGGTGATGAGTTCCGGTCAATCATGGAGAATGCTCCGATGTTGGCTCAATCCATTGCCCAAGAAATGGGCATGAGTGTAGGTCAATTAAAGGAACTATCCTCACAAGGTCTTATTACAGCAGATATCATCAAAAATGCACTATATGGAAGTGCTGAGGAAACAAATCAGAAGTTCGCTGAAATTCCTATGACATTCGCTGACATAGGTCAAAGCATTCAGAATCAATTTATTCAAGCCTTCACTCCTGTGTTGGAACAGTTGGCAAGCATCACATCAAGTGGCGAGTTTATGGCCGCCTTTGAAGGTGTTGGCATTGCTATTCGTTCCGTTGCAGCGGTGGCCCAAGTGTCTATCGGATTAATTTCTGCAGCATTTAACTCGATGAAAGTGGTAGTGTCTACAGTCGGCAACATCGTCAAAAGTTTTGCGGTGTTAGTTGCTACAGCAATGCCACCGGTAGCAGCAGCAATAATTGGTGTTACTGCTGCATTTATAGCGCAAAGGGCCATTGTTGCTGCTCATAGCACTATATTAGCCACTTTAACTGTGAAAACTCTTGCATATAGAACCGCTGCTATTGTTACAACTGCTGCCACGAAAGCGTGGGCAGCTGCAAAGACTGCGCTAGGTGTTGCAATTCTAGTAACTACAGGATTGATGGTTGGCTTATCGGCTAGTGCATCAATATTGCGTGGTTTATATGCAGCACTTCGCACAGGAACATTGTTGGCATCTGCTGCACAGGCGGTTTTTAATGCTGTATTAATGGCTAACCCTATTCCGATTGTTGTTGGCTTGTTGGCCACATTAGCAGCTGCATTTGGATTATCTAAAGCGGCAGCCGGTGGATTTAGTGAAACTATGTCGGCAGTATGGTCGAGTGTGGTTCACACCGCTGTGTGGGGTGTAAATAAAATCATCGAGGCTTTGAATTGGCTCATTGCTAAACTCAACAGCGTTGGTGAGAAAGTTGCCAAATTCTTCGGTGGCACATTCACAGCAATCCAACAAGTAGACACAATTTCAGCCGATGTGGCCCAAGATATCGTCAACAAGGGTGTTGATATCGCAAGTCAAATCACAAGCGGCCTTGATGGCGGCGGTGGTGGTCTTGATGTAGGCGGTGGCGGTGGCGGCGGTGGTTCCGATGCCGGCTCCGGTAAAGGTGGCAAAGGCGGTGGCGGTGGCCACGGTAAGGGTGAAGATCTTGCCAAAGAGGCCAAGCAGATTCATGAGAAAATCCTTCAATCCTTCCTCGAAATGCAAGGCAATCAAGTGGAATTGATTGAGTTGCAATATAAGAAGGAACGTGAGGAACTCGAAAAATCTAAGGCAGCCAACCAAAACTATCAAGAGGATTTAAAACTCCTTGATGAGGTTTACACCGATAAGCGAATCAAAGCTAAGCAAGAGGAGTTCACTAAACTCCGCTCTATCGAAACCAAGATTCGTGATATGCAAAAGGATTTCATTGTTGCTACAGCAGATAAGGACTCTACAGGCTCCATGTCTCCGGCAATGCAATTGGCATTAGATTATACGAATGCCATTGATGAAATCCAAGACCGCTATGCGAATATGACAGATGAATTTGTCAAATTGGATAAAATGGCACAGCAGCATTATATCGATACTCTCAAAGCAAGAGGCATCGCCTTTGATGTGATGGAAGATGGTCGAATTGCTTTCACCGAGCAAGTGAATGCTGAGATTTTAGCCAAAAATCAAGAGTTCAGTCAGAAGGCATTAGAGCAGCATACAAGATTGGCTGATGAGAAATGGGCGATTGATGATGCTATGCGAACACAAAACTTCGAGGCCTTACAAGCTGCATTGACTGATGAATATGTTGCTATGCAACAGAACTATGAACTTCGCAAGCAGTTGATGGAAGAATATCAACAGGCTGTGATGGATAGCCATTGGAATGGACAGGCTGTGATGTTTGAGGCCATGAGTGCCGGCATCGATAAGATGCAAGAGGGCATCTCCGGTCTTTTACAAGGCACTATGTCTGTAACACAGGCTTTCCAAAACATGGGCAAGGCAATCCTTAAAACCATCGCTGACAGCGTGGCTCAATGGATTGCAGCACAAGTGAAACAGGCTGTATTTGGCAAGATGCTACAATCTCAACAAACCACAACGAGCATTGCGGCAGCTAAGGCCCAAACACCGGCATGGGCAACATTGGCCCAACAAATGGCGATGGCTACATTCGGCATGAGTTCTACTGCCGGTATGGCCGCATATCAGGCCGCAACAGCAGCCGGATTGGCCACTACAACATCCTTGAACTCTGTGAGCGGTGGTGGTTTTAGCAGCTTTATGGATGCCAAGTCTATGCCTAAAATGGCGAGTGGCGGTTTAGCATATGGCCCAACAATCGCACAGATTGGTGAGGGTAGATATGAAGAGGCTGTAATCCCATTGTCTGATACTGTGTTCGACAGATTAGGCGAAGGCATCAACAATGCAAGTGGTGGTAAAGGTGCAAGCGGTGGCATCACATTCAATGTGAGTGCTATCGATTCCGAAAGTTTCGGTTCATTCCTTGAATCTCGAGGCGGTAGAGCATTAAGACAATTCATGGTCAACCAAGATAGAGAATTCATTGGAACAGAAGGCACATGGTAGGTGATTTATGGCAGATTATAAAAAATTTCCAAATATCACATCATTAGGGTGGAAATCGTCCAAAGCACAAAAATGGGATACTAAGGTTAAGACTTCCGGAAGTGGCAAGGTGCGAACCATGACCACATGGAACTATCCTCAGTACACCATCACAACTGAATTTGAGGTCTTAACTCCGGAACAATACAAGGAGTTGATGGGGTTCTATTCAGAAGTGAAAGGTGGCACAATTCCATTTCTTTGGCTAGATCCGGAAGATAACACCGAAAAGGGCATTCGTCTTGGTGTGGGTTCAGATGGCTCATGGCAAGCTGTTCGCAAGTTCGGTGATTATCTCGAACCGGTGTATCACATTGAGAATCTGAAACTCTATGCCAATGGCTCGCCAATAAGAGCGGTTAGTGATAAGGGAGTGATTAGGTTGGCAGCCGGTCAAACAGTTGCACCTAACTCCGTAATCACAGCCGACTACACATATTATTGGCTCGTTCGATTCAGCGGAGATATGACAGCTGAATATGTCTATACAAATGTGTACAAATCCAAATCATTCAAATTAGTAACTACACGATAGGGGGCAAATATGAAGGAAGTTAGTGAGGTGCTAAGGAATCACCTTAACAACGAGAAACACTTTAATAGCTGCGACCTCTACGAGTTGCGATTGAAGAGTGGGGTTTCTTATTATTGGTCGGAATCTGAGGCGAGTGTGTCTTATGATTCTAAAATCTATAAAGGCGATGGCCCAATTATAGTGCGTGATAAGATTGCCACTAATAGCACAGTTAGTGTGGATAAAATGACTGTTAGCATCTCGACTGATGAACGAGATAAGATTGGCGGTGTTCCGATTATGGCGGTAGCACACAATGGTGGTTTTGATGGTGCAGAGTTCACGCTCAAACGAGCATTCTTTGATGATGCCAACAAAATCATCGGTGTTATTGGACTATTCACAGGATTGTGTGAGGTATCGCAAGGCGGTGGCCTCACATTAAAACTGAATGTGAAATCCATCGTGCAAAAGCTAAACATCGAATACCCTAATCGCAGATATTATCCTCAATGCCCTTACAGTATATATTCCAAAGAATGCGGAGTTGATATCCACAACTATCGCAAGAAAGGGAAGGTTACAGCATTAGCCGGCACAAATGCAATTCGCATTGATGTGCCATTCGCTAATGGCTATTATGCTGCCGGTGGCATTGATTGGATAACAGGCCCATTGGCCGGACAATCCACTCAGATTCTAAAATCTGATAATGGTGTGATCGTTTACATGAGTGCGCTCGAAATCGCACCGAAGGTCGGAGATACATTCTATATCTTTGCCGGATGCGATAAGACAGCAAATGACTGTAAGAATAAATTCAATAATTTCAGTAGAAACAGGGCAACACCTTATGTGCCATTGAAGGAGAGCATACGATGAGTAATTTGAGCGTTGGTCAACGCATTTCAGATGCTGCCAAGAAGTGGCTAGGCACTCCTTACATGAATAATACAATGGTTCGTGGTGTAGGTGTTGATTGTGCTTATTTGCTCGTTGCAGCATTAGTTGATAGTGGTGTGATGCGAGCGGATTGGCTAGAAATTGAAAACTATTCAAATGAATGGCACTTGCATCATTCCGAGGAGAAATATCTCAAATATGTTCAGCAAGTGGCAGATGAGGTGGATATGACCTCTCCAATCAAGGAAGGTGATTTCCTTCTCTACCAATATGGCAGATGCATCAGTCATGGTGCCATATATGTGGGTGATGGCCTAGTCATTCATTCCTTTGTGGATTATGGGGTTATTTACTCAAAATTAGATGATTCTCTGTTCTTCGATAAGAAGGGCAGACCTCGTTTGAGGGCGGTATATAGATACAGAGAGGAGCAATAAGATGGGTTTCTTATTCAGTAGGGGTAGAAATACCACAAATAGAGCCGATATGATTGCCGATTTCCAAATCAACACCGCATCATATGGCGAGGTAGTGCCGGAGATTCTAGGCACAACTCGTGTGAGTGGGAACATCATTGATTATGAGGATTTCACAGCACACGAACACAAAAGCACTACACGGACAGGCAAAGGCGGTGGCTCGAAACATACCGAGATCACTTACACTTATACTGTTGCAGCAGCCATTGGCTTATGCGAAGGCCCAATCAAGGGCATCGGTAAAGTGTGGAGAGATAAAGAGGTTTACCAATACCCTAATGAGAAAATTGAACTAACCCTCTTCAAAGGTGATTATGGTCAAACTCCGTGGCCTTATATGTTATCCAAGCATCCGGATAAGGCAATGCCTTATAGTGGATTGGCTTACATGGCCGGTGTAGTTGATTTAGGTGATAGAGGGAGCCTTCCTCAGTATAACTTCGAGATTCAAGGTAAACTCCTCGAAACAGGCGATGGAGTCGATGTGAATCCGGCTGATTACATTGTCCATGTGTTGCAATCTGTTGGCGCTGATGTGGTGATTGATGGGATTGATAACTTCCGAGCATATTGCAAGGCAGCTAATATCCTAATCAGCACACCACCAAATCAGAAGAGTGCGAAAGCACAGCAAGTCATCAATGACATTGCGGAAATCACTAATAGTTTGGTCTTTTGGTCTACTGACCGATTGAAGATTGTACCATTAGCCGATAAACCTATCGGAGATTGGACACCGGCAAACCAAATCCAATATGATTTGACCGCAGATGACTTCATTGCCGGCTCTGATGGTCAACTTATCTTGTATAAGCGAAAGGATTCAAGTGAGGCCTATAATGAGGCTACAGTTGAGTTCATTAATCGTGCGAATAGCTATGAGAAGGAAACTGTGTCATTCGAGGTAGTGGCTGATGTTCAACGGAACGGATTAAAACCGGCATCGAAGAAAACAGCACATTATCTCTACACGAAAGCACGAGCGCAGTATTATGCCGAGCAACTAGCCATGAAACGCTTGTATGCTAAAACGCAGTACACATTCAGATTAGATTGGGCCTTTTGTGCATTAGAGGTTGGTGATTTGGTAACACTCACCGACAAATCATGCCAATTAGACCATCAAATCGTTGTGATCACATCAGTAAACGAGGCAGCAGATGGGCAACTCGAACTGACAGCGGAAGGCAAGCCGGCCGGCACATATGCTCCGGCTAAATACAACGTGCATGAGAATGAAAGACCTTTCGTGGACTACAATCAAGAGGCTCCAAGTGTCAATGATGTGGCGATATTCCAAACAGTTGGTGATGTAGGTGGCAATCAGATATTTGTGGGGGTAAATGCTCCAAGTGGTTGGGGTGGATGCTCCGTGTGGGTGTCTGATAATGACCAAACATATCAACGCATAGGCAATATCTCGCAACAGGCTCGAATGGGGCGCACGAAATATGGCTTTGCTCAGAATGGTAACTTCTGCAATGTAACCATAAATCAAGGTGTGCTAAAAAGTGGCACTCACATTGATGCAGAACGTGGCAACACACTCTGTTGGGTGAATGGTGAGGCTCTCAGCTATGAGGATGTTGAAGTGCATCCTAATAATTGGTTCACGCTGCGTGGATTGGTTCGAGGTCAATATGGTACTAGCGCAATCAATCACAATGCAGATGAAAGGTTCGTTCGTGTAGATGAGGCTTTATTCCGATATCCGTATCGGAAGGAAGATATTGGCAAAACAATATATCTCAAATTTACATCAATGAACTTATTCGGAAGTAATGAGCAAGGTCTTGATGAGGTTCAATCTTATCAATATACTATCGTGCCTTATTACATTCCGGAAGTTTCTAATCTTACACTATTCACTAAATACTACGAAATAGGCAATGGTGTCCTTTCCTTTGATGTGGTGGCTCAATTTGATGTTCCACCAATCAATAGTTTGGACACAGTCGAACTGTGGTATCGTGAGCCGAGTGGCACATGGAAATATGGTGGCTCCGGCAATGGTCAAATCACAGTAAGTGGCTGCGAATTAGGGCATACATACGAAGTGAAGTTGAAGGTCAAAGACTCTCATGGCAACACTTCGCAAGGTGTTACTAAAAGCATTACTGTAGCGATGAAAACAGAGGTTCCGAATGCACCGCAAGGATTCTCCATCTCATTCAGCGATATGGCACACTTCAATTGGCTAGAGGTTAGGAATGCGGATATCGATTTCTATGAACTCAGACTTGATTTGAAGGTTGGCCAAACTGATGGATTGATTGGTCGCAGCAATAACACAACCTATAGTGGTGTATTAAAGAATCGTAGCGGCAAAGTGTACCTATATGCACATAACCCATCAAAAGGCTATGGCGCACCTTCCGAAGTAACATATAATGTTCCACAACCTAAGAAACCGAGCCAAGTGCAAGCGGTTGGCAGCATGAATGGTATTGGGGTATCTACAGAGTCAATTCCTGTTGGATGCAAAGGCATGAATGTATATGTTGGTTCCAAAGTGTATTTCACACCTAACAATGTGATAAGTATTCCATTAGATGCCGGAGTGTATTCAGTAAGTGTTGCGTTTACTGATATATTTGGCGAAGGCCCTCGAACAGATGCAATCGATGTAACTGTAAAAGCCAAAATCGATAAGGCACTACTAGATATGGAATCACTTGGACTCGATGCTATGGATAAGGCTGTTAAGGCCTTACAGGGCGAGATGGGAACTGTAAAAACCAATGTGAATGGTTTAAGCAGCAGAATCATCGACCAAGCAAACGCATATCAACGATCATTGTCAGACCTCAATAGGAATGTAACCTCTCAAATAACCCAAATCTCACAAGGGGTTGAGTTAAAGGTTACACAAGCCATCGGCAAACTCGATGGCAAGGAACTTATAAGCAGAATCAACCTCACACCGGCCGGCACACGAATTGATGGCAAACTACTCCACGTTACAGGGCAAGCCTTATTCGATGACAATATCATCACTAATAAGATGCTCCAAGCTAATAGCGTAACTGCTCGAAATATGCAAGTGGATAGTTTATCCTCGATTTCTGCAAACATCGGTTCATTGCGTGGTGGTGATATCACAGGAACTACATTCAAGAATGAAAACAATACATTCCGAATCGATAAGAATGGCAATATCGTAGGTGCCAATATTACAGGTTCAAGAATTGATGCCCAATCAATCTATCAAGCCGGTTTTGAGGTTAAGAATCTCGATATTCAAGTGTTCCAAGTGCGGCATGGGGATTATTGCCCTGTTCCAGAAGGGTATAACCGAGCGGATTGCACGTTTATTCCTGTAGGTTACAACGTAGAGCAAAGGGCCGTTTCAAGAGAAGAATTAAAACGAGAAGAAAGCCGCTATAACTATAGGCCTACTAATTTGAAAATTCAATTCTCTAAATTTATCTCACACAAAAGCTATGATCATGGAGTGAATGCCGGCATCGATTACGATGATAAGTGTGCAGCTTATTCGGCCTCTATTACCGGCGGAGATACTAATTATGGTAGGTTAGTAACTACAGGCATTGGCACTTTATTTGTGTTGTGTATAGCAATTAGGCGATAGTTTTAATTCACAAGGGGGTGGCTTATGGTCAAACATGATTTTGTGATACACTCCGGACATGATTTCAGTTTTACTTATCAAGTACCAAATGATAGCGATAGAGTGCTAACAGGATTTACAGGGGTATGTAAAATTAGAAAGCGACATGATGAAGGGGTTATATTTAATTTAGATGCAGAAGTCGATGAAAAAAGCGTTACATTTACGCTTAACGGTGATGTATCAGCCGCAAAACAGCTGCGGACTAAGGACTTTGTATATGACGCATTTATATTCAATGATAGTGAGCATATCAAACTAGGATATGGCAAAATTACGTTTATTCAAGATATTTCAATGCACGATTAAAAAGGGGGCAGAATTATGGCAGATAACACTTTAACTCTAAAGTTAGATAAGGAAACCATTTTCCCTTTGCTCGAAGGGTTAAGAGGCCCAAAAGGTGAAAAAGGTGAGGATGGTCAACGTGGTGAACGTGGCGAGGAAGGTAAACAAGGCCCTAGAGGCCCAAAAGGTGAAACAGGCAACGCAGAAAATGCAGCGCAATTATTAAAGGTGCATGATATATGGCTAAGTGATACGAGTGTGGATACTGTACTTACAAAAGTAATTGAACTAACAAATTGTTATAGTAACCACATAGCGAAAGACCTCGAATTTGTTCAGCCAAATGCAGGAGCAACTTATATCGATTTCACAGGTGAGCCACATTTTAAGTTATCCATTAATGATGGCGAAAAACGAGAGTTCCAATCTGATAATATGCGTGTTCCTATTGATAGGACTATGCAAGGTGATATAAAAGTTAATTACTACGGCCTAACCGATAATATCATAGGAACTTATACTATTAATTTAGTAGTCGAAAATGAGGAATACGATTGGGGTTCATTAGTCGAAACTAAAGAAATTTCAGAGGGTGGAACAAAAGCAACGCTACAAAAATACGAAAATGGTGCAAAAATCAATGTTACAAAATTTGATAGCAGCGTGTTTGAACTTGAAATTAATAATGTATATTCAAAGATGATAAATAATAATGGCTTGCGTAATACAAAAACAATCGAACTCGATTTAACAAAATTGCCTATTAATAGCAATAAGGGGTATTGGAATTCATCTGGCGATATATTCCGTGTATTCAATAATCAAGACTACGTTATATTGAAAGTCAAAAAAGAACAAACTGTTACCCCTAGTCTATGGCCGGGTTCCCCATCATCTTATGGAACTGCTGAATATCTTAACAGCGGCACCAATGTCAAAACAACTGACGTTAAATTACAAATTAATGACTCTAACGTAGTAACTATTGGAAATATGAGAAGAGTTAGATATTCATTCGCTACAAATAGAATTGAGAAAATCGGTTAACACAGAATAAAGGGGACACATGGGAGAAATTACACACTTTTTTGAAGAGGCTTGGCGGATGATGACTGAATCATTCGCCATCAAGGCCTTACTCGCAGTTGTGGCCGAAGTTGGGATATATGTGCTTGGATTGAAACATATTCAAGTGTTGGGTATTTTTATTATGTTGGTGTTTCTTGACCTTTTAACCAAATGGAGTGCAATCGGATATCAAATGTTGATTGATATGGGTGCCAAGCCGGAGAATATAAGCGGCTATGCCAAATATATCGCAATTCCGGCCGCATGGGGTAAAGGGTTGATATCATCTAAGCATATGCGTAGGCCTTTTATTACGAAAGTGCTAACCTATTGCATTGCTACAGCCGGAGCATGGTGCTTTGATTTCATGGCCGGCAATTACGCATTCGCAGTCAATCTTGTGTGGCTATATCTCGCATCTGTAGAGTTCTTGTCTATTCTCGAAAATATGCGAGATGGTGGGAACACAACAATCACAGGCTTATTGGAATTAGTTCAAAGCAAGATTGATGGTATTTTAAAAAAATAAGGGATTAGAGGGTAGCTGATAGCTGCCCTCTTATTATTTAGTGAAAGGATAAAGTTATGAAGATAGGTACATATTTTGATTCATCTGAATTTGCGTGCAAGTGCCACCGCCACGAGGTTGATGAGAATGGTCTTAATAAGTTAGACCATATCATCGATAAGCGATTGGTGGATTTGCTCGATGCTATCCGTGAGCGTTTGGGGTGTCCTTTAATCATCACAAGTGGTTATCGTTGTGAGGCCCACAACGAGGAAGTTGGTGGTGTTCAGAACTCTTATCATACGCAAGGTGTGGCGGCTGATATCACATATGATGGCATCGATGTGGATTATTTGGCCCAAATTGCAGAAGAGTGTGGCGCTGATGGTATAGGCAAATATTACTACCAAGATTTTGTCCACGTTGATGTGCGTGGATATGATGCAAGATGGAATGATCTCGACTAGGGGGTTATTATGTATGAAAAAGCAAAGACATACATCGAAACGATTAAACAGCAGATTACTTATAAGCGCCTTATTATTGGTGCTATTTGTTTGTTGCTCCTCGTTGGTATTGGCCAACTCGCAAGAGTCTACTTCACCGCACGAGCAAACTATAATCGTGCCATTGAGCGATTGGAATCAACTCAAAGAGCGCTTGATGAAAGCCGAAAACTCAATCAGCAGCTCAAACTTATCATTGACCGAGGCGCAAGCCTTAACAGTCAAGCAAGAGAGCGAATTGAGAGAATTGAAGATTATCAACGAAGAGAGGGAGAAGGACTTAATCGCCTTGAAGGATATCAACAAGAAACAGGGCGAAGAGTTGGAACAAGCCTCGAAAGTAATAACGCAGCAAGCGAACACATTAGGGCAAGCCTCGACCTCATTAGACGAATTGAAGAACGAAATCAAGCGAAACCATGACACGGAAAAGCGCCTAAGAAGGCAGCGTGATACTTGGGCATTAAGTAACGCAGCACTATTCTTGATTGGTGCATTTCATCGATAATGTGGGGGTGATCCATAATCTCCTTACCATGTGAAGGTGGACACATGGATTGAACTTTGCTGATTAAATAAGGGTATCTACAGGGATGTAGGTACCCTTTATTTTTTTGCAAAAATTTTGAAAAAAGACTTGCGTTGCTCTTGAATATATTATATAATATAATCAAGATAAAGGTACAGAGTTAATAAAGGAGATACCAAAATGATTAGAACTTGCAAACAACTTGAAAACAAATTAAACACTATCAACAACACAACAGATATTAAAATCAAAAAAGATGGCAGTATGTACATCGTTGTTATGGGTGGTTATGAATCCTCTATTTGGGGTTATGGTTTGAAAGACCTTGTAAACGAATTAAAAGGTTTAGAAACAATCAAGATGGTATATCGTAGTTGGACTATGCAAGGTATGAAAGTTAAAACAATCAAAGGCATTAAATAAGAGGCTATGAATCATGAAACTATACAAGAATATAGATATCCTAGATTTGAATAACATATTGAAAGATGGCATCTTGCCAATCAGCAAAACCGGAAATGATAATTGGAGCGAAAATAAACGCTCCAATAATTCAAAGGATGTGGTTTATCTATTCGATGCACTAAATCAAGGCGATAGTTTCATGCATTATGGCCTTGTATTGATTGAAGTCGATATAAATAATGCTATTTTGAACGAAATCGATGATTTTGATATCAATAAGGGCGAATATGTCGAATATATCGCCTCTGAGGTGCCTGTAAACAATATCAAAGGGATTTATATTCCAAAGATATTTGAAGAGCTTCTGAGGGCAAAATACGAAGTCGATTTTTCAGAAATTGATGTGAAATTTGTGGATGTAGAATTTTTAGTCTATTCACCGGAGTTGGGTGAGTATATTTTGGCTGATGACGAAGATAAATCGATATTTGTAGATACAGCAAATCTATCTACATCGGATTTTAACTATTTAAGAGGCATTAAAAATAATCGAATGTTAGATTGTCAAAAGAAATGGAAATATATCATATGAGCAAAAACACATGGGGCGGAAATCGTGAAGGTGCCGGAGCGCCTATCACAGTAGGTGTGGAGAATCGCAGAAAGCAGAGAGTGATATCTCTCAATGATGCGGAATATACCAAATTGAAGGAAATCGCACAGAGCAAAAACATGAGTGTGTCAGAATTAGTTCGCAGCACGTTTGAATTATAAAATAAGAGCCTATCCATAATGGTAGGCTCTTTTGTATTATAGGGGCATGATCAGTCGAAGAGGGTATTTGTGATTTACATATTGGAAAAGGTTCGCCTTTTGTGTCATCTGCACCACCAAAATAAACCCGCACTTTGGTGCGGGTTTTTCTTGTTATTGCCTTTGTTTTATCCGTCTATAATCTATTAGTAATATTGGGAGTACTGTAATGAAACTAGATGACGTCATGACTACACAAGAGGCTGGTGAAAGATGGAATGTACCAGCTGATTCTATCAAGCAATGCTGTTTAAAAAGATATGCAAATAAACAATTTACCGATGATGAAGCTAGAAAGTCGGGCAAAAATTGGCTTGTAACTCGTCAAGGAATGGAAAGACTATATGGGGAAGAAGTGGATCGTCACATATAATGTATATATTTTATGACATCATTTGGACATCTAATAGCTGTGATGAGTTTATTGGGTATGGCATGTCTTATATCTTATAGACAATAAATGATTAAAAGTTTATTATTAATAATAATAGTTTTTATCATTAGGAGGTTCTTATGGCAGTAGATGTTTCTAGAACACAAGATGTGTATAAAGATGCTGGACAAAGTGTAAACTTTACAACATTATTATTAAATCGTAAAGATCGTGATGCAGAGCTAGAAGTAATTCAAGATATGGCGGACCGTATTCAAGCCATAAAACGTTCTGTAAGTATTCGTGCAAATGGTGAAGGTTTGGGCATTGCTTTTGGTTTCAGCCGTAAAGCATGGGATTATTTATTCCCTAATGCACCTGTACCAAAAGAGTTAGAAGACTTCCAAGGTATTAAAGGTGATAAACAAGACGTACCAGCGGTAGCAGCTGATTTATTCTTACATGTACGTTCCAATGATGAGTCCGTTACATATACTGTAGTGGATCAAATTATGGAGTTCTTACGTCCTATTACATCTGTAGTAGATGAAACTCATGGCTTCCATTATGAACAAGGTCGCGCCATCATTGATTTTGTAGATGGTACTGAAAACCCTGTTGGTCAAGAAGCTGTAGAGTGGGGCGTTATTGGCGATGAAGATCCTGAATTCACTAATGGTTCTTATGCATTTGCTCAAAAATATGAACACGATCTTGATGCGTGGCGTGCGCTTCCTACAGAAATGCAAGAAAAGTTCATTGGCCGTCGTAAATTCAGCGATATTGAGTTAGAAGATGATGAAAAAGATCCAGCAGCTCATAATGTAGTGTCTCAAGATAATCGCGATGATAAAGAACATAAAATCGTGCGCATGAATGTACCGTTTGCTCAACCGGGTCAAGGTGTACGTGGTACATACTTTATTGGCTATGCTCGTTACTGGGATGTAACTAAAACAATGCTTACTAATATGTTTACGCAAAATGATAAATTGCTTGATTATTCCAAACCTATTACAGGCATGCTCTTCTTCATTCCATCCCTTGATACATTGGATGCTATTGCAGAAGGCGAATTATAATCCGCATAGCTAGTTTATGCATGATTTATATGGTTTGTGATGCTCAGTTTTGTTAGCAGCATATAATTTGAGTGAAAATACCTTATAAATTCTATAGAAGCGCTCCTTTTAGGGGCGCTTTTATGCTATAATAAATCTATTAAACTCGTAAAATCCATTGTAGTTATGAATGAGGTATTCCATGAATTATACTAGCACCCGCGGTACCGTTGCGGTAAATGAAACATATGCATTATTGCACGGCTTAGCAGAGGATGGTGGTCTATATGTACCATCTTTATTCCCTACAAACTGCTTAACTTACAATGATGTGAAAGATAAAAACTATCAAGAGGTAGCAGCTATTGTATTATCTAAGTTGTTCCCATGCTTCTCTGAAGCTCATTTAAATGAAATGATCAATTCTGCATACTCTGATGCTAATTTCAGTACTCGTGATATTGCACCATTACATTCCTTATTAGAAAAGGTTTCTGTATTGGAATTATTCCACGGCCGTACACAAGCTTTCAAAGATATGGCATTGTCCTTATTCCCATATTTATTGGTGGCAGCAAAAGAAGCAGAAGGTGAGAAAAAAGAGGTTCTTATCTTAACGGCTACATCTGGTGATACTGGTAAAGCAGCCCTTGAGGGCTTTAAAGATGTACCTGGTACGCATATTCAAGTATTCTACCCAACAGATGGCGTAAGTCCTATGCAAGCAGAACAAATGCAAAAGCAAGAAGGGGAGAACGTTAATGTAACAGCTATTCATGGTAACTTTGACGATGCTCAACAATTCTTGAAACGCTTATTCGTTGATAAGGCTACAGCAGAAGAGGTTGCTGCAAAAGGTGTTATGTTCTCTAGTGCGAACTCCATTAACATCGGCCGCTTGGCACCTCAAGTTGTATATTATGTAAATGCCTATGCTGAGCTCGTAGCACAAGGTGCTATTCACGAAGACGAAGCTTTCAACGTAGTAGTGCCAACAGGTAACTTTGGTAATATCTTGGCTGCGTACTATGCTAAAAAAATGGGTATTCCTATTGGTAAATTGATTTGTGCATCCAACCAAAACAATGTGCTCACTGAGTTCTTTGAAACTGGCACATACGATATGAATCGTCCATTCTATACAACAATTTCTCCATCTATGGATATTCTTGAATCCTCCAACTTTGAACGTTTCTTGTACTATATTTCTGGTGAAGATAGTGAACGTACCGCTGGTTGGATGAAAGATCTTAAAGCAACCGGTAAATTGACTGTCAACGAAGAAGAGTTCAGTCGTGTTAAAGCTAATTTCGCAGGTGCTTATGTTGATGACGAAGAAACAAAAGCCATCATTGAACAAGTGTACAACTCCTATGGTTATGTAATGGACCCTCATACGGCGGTAGCTATGGGTGCATACATGAAGGAATTAGAAAAACATCCTGAAGATGGTGCACGCCATACAATTATTGCGTCTACTGCACATCCATTTAAATTCCCTACAGCCATTTGCGAGGCTTTAGATATCAAAGTGGGTGATACACCATATGAAAGCTTAGATAATATTTCTGCTGTAACAGGTGTAGCATTCCCTAAACAATTGGAAGCTTTGAAATCTAAACCATTGCGTTTTACAAAAGCAATCGATAAAGAGGATATGAAACAAGAAATTCTTGATTTTGTAGATACGTTCTCTAAATAATACGATGCCGCCTTTCATTAGAAGGGCGGCATATATTTTGGCTTTGTGAATTCTGTATCTCCTGTATATCAGATTGCTTATATAGATAATACAGGATAGTAACTATGTAGTAACATTATAGTAGAAGTGTATAGGGAGGTAGTATGGCTAAAAAAGGCCTTATGTACGCATTGTTATCGGCTCTTTTGTTGAGTACGATGAATTTATTCGTAAAGATGCTAGGCTCTAATATTCCTTCTGGGGAAATTGCCTTTTTCCGTGGCTTATTTGGTACTGTAGCGGTTCTTATCGTTATGTATACCCAAGGCATCCGATTCTCTAAAGAGGATAGAGGATATCTGCTAATGCGCGGTTTATATGGCGGCTTTGGCATGGTTTGTAACTTTATTGCCTTAGTGCATTTAAAGTTATCTGATGCAACGATTTTATTTCAAACATCAGGTATATTTGTATTGATATTTAGCGCCTTATTTCTTAAAGAACGGGTACCTAAAGGGGCTGGGAAATGGCTTCTTTTGATCTTTGTAGCTGTAATGGTTATGGTAAATCCATTTAGCTTTACTGGCTTTACTTGGTTTGCCTTAGTAGCTATTTTAGGGGCTGCTTTATCTGCGGCTGCGTATACAACGATTCGCCTTATATCTAAGCGAGGTAAACATAGTAATTTCGAAATTATGGCGTATTTTATGATTACAGGTATGATTGCAGGGCTTGTTACAACTGACAAACTCGTTATGCCTCAAGGCACAGATTGGCTTATCATCTTGGCGATTGGTGGTATTAGTGTAGTGGCTCAGTTCTTCTTGACTGGTGCCTTTGTTACAACTAACGCTGTAGTGGCTCAATTTCTACAATATGTTGGCGTATTCATTAGTTCCTTCTATGGATTCCTGTTCTTTGGTGAAAGCTTATCCATCGAAACCGTTGGGGCTGGTATTGCCATGTTTGTGTCCTCTGTTATGCTAGCACGCCTTAAAGAGCAAAGTGGTCCTTTGCGTGAAGGCAAGGTTATAGAGGATAAAATTAAATAAATGTCGAATATATACAATATCAAACGTTGTATGACAGTGGGGGTGCTGATCACATTCGTGATTGGCACCTTTTTACATATAGGTGCGAAAAATATCTGAGATAATGATGTATCGGGTTGTTATTAAAAATATACTAGGGCTCTTTCATTTTGAAAGTAGCTACAGGAGGAGGGGCTATGTATATAAAATGGATGCATATTGAAAACTATCGCAACTTGGCTGATGTGACCTTGAGCTTTCACAATGATATTAATTATTTCGTTGGTGAAAATGCAGTAGGTAAGTCTAATTTTTTAGATCTCTTAGAAATTGTCATGGAGTGTCACGGTTTTAATGAACATGATTTTACAGATGTACATAAACCGATTCGCATAGATTTTGAACTATCACTTGGTGAATTAAATTATAAAAGTATGTTTACCCCTAATGAGGGGCCAATTTATCGGTTACGATTAGAACAAGTGGTACAAGAGGTATATCCACGCCTGTATAGCATGACTGATAAAGGTATTGAGCCTATGGCGCTTTCTATGATTCGTCATGCTTTATATATGTGTCATCGAGATACTTCTGAACAAGAGTTGTTTACAATTCCATCCTCAGTTTATGTAGAGCTAGGAAAACTATTAGAAGACTATGTGTCTAGATTGGAAGTGGTAACCGATGATTTACAACGTAAAATCGTCAGTTTGCGTAAGGATTTAGATCCCTATTGTATGCTCAATATTCAACACCTCATAGAAGTGTTATCCACTTCATCCGCAATGGAACATAAATACTCTGCTGATAATGTGCGTTTAATTATGGCGGTGGCTCTTAAGATTTTGGCGCAAATTTATATGAAGATTAATAGTGCAACAACAAATTTAGAATCTCTTCTCGTATATGATGAAAAAGGTCGTAAGTATTTACCTATTTTTATTAGTGTCGATGAGCCAGAGTTACACTTAAGTCCGTACTTGCAACGAGCCGTGCTAAATTATTATCGCCAAATTGCAACGAATGAAAACGAAGAATTTTTGGCGTTGCTAAGAGATATATTTAACATTGATGGACTTTTAGGGCAGCTCTTTGTAGTTACTCATAGTACGGATGCGCTAGTTGACGACTATCGTCATATAATTCGTCTATACCGTGATGAGAACAATATGGTTTGTACAGCTTGTGGAGTGACCTTTAATTTTCCTAAGGAAGTAGAAAAGCACTTGATTATGCATTTCCCTGAGGCTAAACAGGCACTCTATGCACGGTGTATCATTCTTGTAGAGGGTGAAACAGAGTATGGCAGTTTTGCTGGCTTTGGGAAAAAATTAGGTGTAGATTTTGATTACTTTGGCATATGTCTTATCAATGCACGTGGTGAGTCCTCTATTAGTAAACTACAAAAACTGTTTAATCGATTTGCCATACCTACAGTCGCTCTCTATGATCGCGATGTAGAAGGGAAATATGCTAAAGCCCATAGCAATATATTCTATACAGATGAAATATGTTTTGAAATGGACTTTGTTACTCATCTATTATCCTTGCGTAAACGTTCCATTATAGATGCTATTATCAAGGATATAATCGATGATGCTAGACCAATGGTGACAAAGGATATGGCCCGACGAGGTTATGCCAAGCTAGGAATTACGAAAAAGCAAATTAGACAACGATGTTTATCAAATATTTCAGATCGCAAATTAGATGATTTACATGTCTATTATTTCTCTTGGTTCTATGCTAATAAAGGCGTTATTGTAGGGCGTCGTATCAGCCAATTCTTAGAGGCTGAAATGATACCGCCGGCATTTATTGCAGTTATAGAACGGGCTAAAGCTCTTTCCTTAGGTATAAACATATAATAGTATATATAATATATAGGACTATAAATTATTTTTTCTAATTAATAGAGTCTAACCGATGTAGGATTAGACTCTATTTTTTACGTATTTCAAATAGAATTTTTGAAGAAGTATATATCAATATGGTGCGAAAAGTACGTATAATTACTGGTTTATTACAATAATAGATAGGATTATGAAAAACTATATTAAATAAATTCGAAAGACTACATCGAAAAATATTGACATCTCTTCATCTTTCCTTTATGATTAGTACAGTTATTAACGCATTCTCAATTAAGTGTATCTAGGAGTAGTGAGAACATGAAAGATTTTTTGAACGATTTTAAAGCTTTTGCATTCAAAGGGAACATGATGGACCTTGCTATTGGTATGATTATTGGTGCTGCTTTCACAGCGTTGGTAAACTCTGTTGTAAGCAACTTGTTCATGCCTATTATCAGCTTGTTCACAGGCGGTATTGATTTCAGCAACTTGTACTTGCCATTGAGTGCAGGTTCTAAAGATGCATTCATGGCTGGTGCAGATATCGCTACAGCTCGTGCAGCTGGTTCTGTATTGCCATACGGTACATTCATCACTGACTTGATTCAATTCTTGATTTTGGCGTTCGTTGTATTCTTGATGGTTCGCGCATTAGCTAAAATGATGAAAAACGCGAAAGAAGAAGAAGCTGCTGAAGCACCTACAACTAAAGAATGTCCATTCTGTAAAACAGAAATTCATATTGATGCAGTTAAATGTCCTAACTGTACAGCAGATTTGAAATAATTCAAATTTAAAGCTACATAAAAGGAGTAAGGCCTAGGCCTTACTCCTTTTTGTTGTATTACGCCAGCTTTCTAGTATAAAATATAAGTATATAATAGAAATATATAATATTAACTTTAACGCGAAATTCTTGTGCGTGTATTATAAGATGTTTTTGGAGGACTTATATATATGGAAAAAAAACCTCTAGTTGTTGTAAATGGTTTAGTCCGTAAAGATGCAATTGCTTATTTAAAAGAGCACGTAGATGTGCGCCAATGGACTGAAAAGACTGTAATGCCTCGTGAGACATTAAAGGAATGGCTCGTTGATGCGGATGGTTTGTGGTGTGTTCGCCCTTTAGATGTAGATGGTGATCTTGTAAAAAATGCACCTAATTTAAAGGTTATTGCTCAAGCAGCTGTGGGGTATGATAATGTAAAAATTGATGAATTAACAGCAGCAGGCATTCCTTATGGCAATACGCCAGGTGTTCTTAATGAAACCGTAGCAGAGCTTGCTTTTACATTAATTGCCACTGCTAGTCGTCGTATTCTGGAAAATGCTAATTTCGTAAAAGAAGGACGTTGGGCTCAAAGACCATCTAATATTAAAGGCTTTGATTTGAGTCGCCGTACCCTTGGTATTATTGGGATGGGGGCTATTGGTGTATCTATTTCTCGTCGTGCTCGTGCATTCGGTATGACCGTGGTATACCATAATCGTAATCAGCGTATTGATGACAAGATTCATAAAACTACGTATATGGAATTAGATGACTTATTAGCTACTAGTGATGTAGTTTGTGTGATGGCTCCACTAACAGATGAAACATATCACATGTGTGATGAAGCATTCTTCAAAAAAATGAAGAATACTGCTTTGTTTGTTAATGTTGGCCGTGGACCTATCGTTGATACAGATGCTTTGATTAGTGCCTTAAAAACAGGTGAAATCGATTACGCAGCACTTGACGTAACTGATCCAGAGCCATTGCCAGCAGATCATCCATTATTGGATGTTGAGAACTGTCTTATCGTACCACATATTGGTTCTTATACTGATCGTACGCGTTATGATATGTCTATTTTGACAGCTGACAATATTATTGCTGGCGTTCATAAGAAACCATTAAAGACCTGTGTTAATGAAGAAGTTAACTATAAGAAACCAGAAATGGATGTAGAGTCTGCCTTAGAAGAGCTTAAAAAAGCTGGTGTAGACTTAGCTGATTTCGACTAATATCACAAGACCTCAAAAGATATGCGGTATTATGCAAAATATGGTAAAATAAAAGAATATTTATCCTATGGAGGTTAGAACGTTGGAACATAAAGATATTGAAAAAACTGTAGCTCCTGAAGAAGTTGTATCTGTTAACTTTATCGAAGCTATCATCAACAAAGATAACGAAACTGGCAAATACGGTGGTCGTGTGTTAACTCGCTTCCCACCAGAACCAAATGGTTACTTACATATTGGTCATGCTAAATCTATTTGTCTTAACTTTGGTATTGGCAAACAGTACAATGGCTTAACAAATCTTCGTTTTGATGATACGAATCCTGCAAAAGAAGATGTTGAATACGTAAACTCCATCATGGAAGATGTAAAATGGCTCGGCTTTGATTGGGCTGATGAACCACGTTATGCATCTGACTATTTTGGTCAAATGTACGAATATGCTAAGAAATTAATTACTCTTGGCAAAGCGTATGTAGATGATCAAACGGCTGATGAAATTAAACAAACCCGTGGCGATTTCTCTACACCTGGTGTTAATAGCCCATACCGCGATCGTAGCGTAGAAGAAAACTTGAAACTCTTCGAAGAAATGAAAGATGGTCAATACGCTGATGGTGAAAAGGTATTACGTGCAAAAATCGACATGGCCCATCCTAATATCGTTATGCGTGACCCTGTTCTTTATCGTATTGTAAATGCAGAACATCATAACACAGGCAATGAGTGGAAGATTTACCCTATGTATGACTTTGCTCATCCTATTGAAGATGCTATCGAACGTGTTACACACTCTATCTGTACTTTAGAGTTTGAAGTTCATCGTCCATTGTATGATTGGGTACTTGAGGATTGGGATGATACTGAAATTCCGCAACAAATTGAGTTTGCTCGTTTAAATGTAACTAAAATGGTTATGTCCAAACGTAAATTACGTGCACTTGTGGAAGCTGGTCTCGTAACTGGCTGGGATGATCCTCGTATGCCTACTATTTCTGGCTTGCGTCGTCGTGGTTACACGCCAGAAGCAATTCGTGATTTCTGCGATCGCATTGGCGTCGCTAAAGCTGATAGCGTTGTTGATATTGCCTTGCTTGAGTTCTGTATCCGTGAAGATTTGAAACTCAAAGCCACACGCCCTATGGTAGTTATTGATCCTGTGAAAGTTGTTATTACGAACTATCCAGAAGGTCAAACTGAACTTTGCACAGTTGAAAATAATCCAGAAAATGAAGAGTTGGGTAACCGTGAAGTTGTATTCGGTCGTGAAATCTACATTGAACGCAATGACTTTATGGAAGAGCCAGTTAAGAAATTCTTCCGCTTGGCACCAGGTAAAGAAGTACGCTTAAAAGGTGCATACTTCATTACATGTACTGATGTTATCAAAGATGAAAATGGCAATATTACAGAAATACACTGTACATATGATCCAGAAACTAAGAGCGGCAGCGGTTGCACTCGTAAGGTAAAAGGTACATTGCATTGGGTTGAAGCATCTACTGCAGTAGATATTGAATCTCGCTTATATGATTATTTACTTAAAGAAGATTCCGATGGTAAAGACTTCTTGGGCGATTTCAACCATGACTCCTTACAAGTATTCCACAGTAAAGGGGAAGCATGTCTTGCTAATACTGTACCAGGAGACCATTTCCAATTCTTGCGCCAAGGTTACTTTGTAACTGATAAAGATAGTACACCAAATCATATCGTAATGAACCGTATTGTTGGTTTACGCGATAGCTGGGCTAAGGCACAAAAAAAATAATTTAGTCAGGCATATACGTTGCTAAGATAATGATAAAGAACCGCTCCACTAAGGGCGGTTCTTTACTACTGTGTTGTTACTATAATGTTGAGCGTTTGTGACATTAACATTTCATTAGAGGAGACATATGAAAAAATTAGTATTACTTGCTACTGCAGCTGCTGTATTAGTATCTGTTCCAGCAATAGGTTCTGCAGCAAACATTAAGTCCGTTTTGAATAAAAGTCAAACTGTAACATATCAAGGTGTTAAATTACCTGAAGGTGTTACAATGTATCAAAATAATCCTAAAGCACTTTTTGCAGGCAATGCAAAAAAAGATATTAAATCTGTGCTTATAGAAGCGGGTGCTACCTCTGCTAATGTATATACATTGAATATTAAAAACGAAAATGAAATGAACTATGCTGTATATGGTGATGTAGCATTAGGAAAGCAATTATCTGGTCGCATGAGTGAAACTAAGCATGTCAATGCAGATCCATCTTCACTAGGTGCACTTGCTTCTGCTATTAATAAGGGGGATAGTCCAATTCTTGGTACTTTCACAGTTGTAACGCCATTAGCTAAACAAGGTAATGTATACGAAGGAATATTAAAATATAAAAGCGTAGCTAATAATAATTCTTATAATGAAGTTTTACATATTAGCCTTTTTGATGATAAATATACTGGTCCGAATGCACGCTTTATAGCTATAGATGAAGATAATGATGCTGCAATATTCCCTAAAGTTAAGACTTTGCTAACAGTAAAAAAATAAATAATTATTGAAAATATATATCAATTATTCTTGACAATTTTTCTCATCAAGAGTACTATTGGCATATAGGAATTATTCTCATTAGAGAAAGTTCTAACGATGTGCAACAGGCAGGTACTATTATGATGAATTCAATTGACCATATCATTGGATATCATTGTGCACCGGCAATTCGAGGTATCAAGCTTTCGAACTTGGTTTCTATTCCACGGGACATGAATGAACAAATCCAATTTGTATTGACAGAATATAATAAAGAGTTCAATGAAAAAGGATTGTTCTTCTTTGAATTATGTCGCTGTAAAGCGCGTAGACTGTTATTGGTATTCCGCGAGAAGCAATTACGAGACTATGTACGGCAACCTGCAGTGATGACATTTTTGAAAGCCTACGGTTATCATGATCGCATGAGCATTATGGAGATGCTTGAGCATTTAAGATACCGTATGGAAGCGAGTGTTGATTTTCCACATGAAATTGGCGTATTTCTAGGTTATCCATTAAAAGATGTGAAATGCTTCATTTCTCTTCGTGGCAATGGATATCATATGTGTGGAGAGTGGAAAGTATACCATGATGTGGTAAACGCACAGCGCTCTTTCTTATGTTACAAAGCATGTCGTGATTTTTGTCAAACTCAATTGATGTTGGGAAAAACATTTAGTTCATTGGTCGCAAGAACGGCCTAGGAGGTACAAGATGATTGGTGTAATTTTTTGGTCCGGTACAGGCAATACAGAAAAAATGGCTTATGAAGTAGCTGAAGGTATTAAGGCTGCAGGTCAAGAAGTTGAAGTAAAATCTGTTTCTGAAGTATCCGTAGATGACGCAGCAGCTTACGAAAAACTAGCTCTTGGCTGCGCTGACATGGGTGCAGAACAATTAGAAGAAGGCGAATTTGAACCATTCTATACAGAATTAGAAGCTAAATTGGGTGGTAAAAAAGTAGCAATCTTTGGCTCCTATGGTTGGGGTGGTACTTGGTTAGAAGACTGGGGCACTCGTATTAAAGATGCTGGTGGCGAATTAGTAGCTGATGGCGTAGCAATCTTGGGTGAACCTGATGATGATGGTAAAGCACAATGTGAAGAATTGGGTAAAACATTAGCAAACGCATAGTTTACTCTTACCCATTAACATAAATCCTAACAGATAACAGTATATAAAGGCTGTAATAATGATATGTCGTTATTACAGCCTTTTTTGTATGCAATAAGAAGATTATATACACTTACTATGTATATAGACGTAACTTTTTGGTAGTTATGAATGTAGGAGTATTTATAAAAAATATATATATGCATAATGACATAGCAGATTGAATTAATACATATAAAAATATAGATATACATTGATTTTTATAGAGTTTGAATAGATTTAATTATATAGATGTGATAGCACAAATGTCATTAAAAATTTTTATAACAGCCGGTTTATATGATGGGAATCACAGGGAATGTATATGTTTATAACAATGGATGTATATGTTTGAATGTTTATAAATAACTTTAATGCATAATAGCATTGCATTTTTGTATACATAGACCTATAATTTAAGTAAGGAACCTAACAAAAAATTAGGTTGATACAAAAATAGTTAGAATTGTTCTCATAATGCTGACTATGTAAGCGGACTGAAGTTATTTAGACCATAAAGTTAACCGATACCGATGAGAGGGAGGTTATCTCAATGAGTACATTGGAACGGCTAAAAGTAATAGCTCATGGATTGGCCATACAATTCGGACCATCTTGTGAAGTACTAATACATGACTTACAAGGAGATCTCGATACATCACTTGTATATATAGAAAATGGTACGATAACGAATCGCCATGTTGGTGATGGTCCATCACATGTGGTTTTGGATGTACTCAACTATGATGATGGTAGTGAAGGTAGATTTGGGTATCTAACAAAAACTAAGGATGGACGGATATTAAAATCCTCTACCATGTATATCCGTGATGATAATGGCAATATTGAATACCTATTAGGAATTAATCAGGATATTACAGAGTTTGTTATGATGCATCGATCACTTGAAAGTCTTATAGGGATAGGTCAAGCTGAGACTGGCACTGTTGAAAAAATTACTACAAGTGTATCGGAACTATTAGATGATTTACTACTAGAAGCAGAACGGTTAGTTGGCAAACCTGGCCCACTCATGAATAAAGTAGAGCGACTAAAAGCTATTAGCTACTTAAATGAAAAAGGGGCTTTTCTTATCTCTAAATCTTCAGAAAAGATTGCGGAGTATTTCAATATTTCTAAGTTTACTCTTTATAGTGATTTAAATACTGTAAAGGAAGAATCCTAGGAGGCAAATATGGACCGAATTCAGTGGAAACGTAATACGATGGCACCATCTAGTGACAAGTTTTTGTCCGTTATGGATGTTAGAGAAATTAAGAAAGCTAAAGCGTTTCATGAAAGTTTTCCACAGTATAGTGTAACTCCACTAGTATCGCTAGAAAAATTAGCAGATTATATCGGTGTTAATTCTCTCTTTGTAAAAGATGAATCTTACCGCTTTGGCTTAAATGCGTTTAAGGTATTAGGCGGCTCTTATGCAATGGCAAAATATGTAGCTCAACAAACTGGTAAAAATGTTGAAGATGTACCATATGATGTATTAACTTCTCCACAATTAAAAGAAGAATTCGGACAAGCTACATTCTTTACAGCTACTGATGGTAACCACGGACGTGGCGTAGCCTGGGCTGCTAATAAATTAGGTCAAAAAGCAGTAGTATTCATGCCTAAAGGCTCTACAGAATATCGTAGAAAACAAATTGAAAATGAAGGTGCTACCGTAACAATCGAAGAATTCAACTACGATGAATGTGTACGGTTAGCAACTAAAAAATCTAAAGAAGTTCCAAATGGTGTTGTAGTTCAAGATACAGCATGGGAAGGTTACGAAGAAATTCCAAACTGGATCATGCAAGGCTATGGCACAATGGCTATGGAAACGGCAAATCAGTTAGAATCTGAAAACTGTAAGGTACCAACTCATGTATTTGTACAAGCTGGTGTAGGTTCCCTAGCAGGTGCTGTAGTAGGTTATTTCACTAATTTATACAGCAATGCAACTAAGAAACCTAAATTAGTGGTTGTAGAAGCTGAAGCAGCAGCTTGCTTATATAAAGGGGCTGTAGCTGATGATGGTAATCCTCGTATCGTTGAGGGGGATTTAGAAACAATCATGGCTGGACTTGCATGTGGTGAACCAAATACAGTTTCTTGGGATATTTTGAGAAACCATGCGGATGTATTCGTATCTGCTCCTGATTGGGTAGCAAGACTTGGGATGCGCGTTGGTGGTGCACCGATTAAAGGTGATACACCAATCACTACAGGTGAATCTGGTGCAGTTCCACTAGGTCTTGTAACGGCAATTATGACAATGCCAGAATATGAAGACTTACGCAAGGAATTAGAATTAGATGCGTCTTCAAAGGTGCTCTGCTTCTCCACTGAAGGTGATACAGACCCTGAAAGATATAAAAACATTATGTGGTATGGTGAAGATCGTTAGGAGGCATTAATTATGGATTTACAAGCAATTAAACAAGCAGCAGCAACTTATGGACCAGCGATGACCAAGTTCTTACGTGAAATCGTAGCATTCCCTGGTGAAAGTGCAGAAGAAAAAGAACACGTTCAACGCATTGAAAAAGAAATGAAAGATCTTGGCTTCGACGAAGTTGAAGTAGATCCAATGGGTAACATTCTTGGTTACATGGGTACTGGTAAAACTCTTATTGCCTTCGACGCTCATATCGATACAGTAGGTATTGGCAACCGCGATAACTGGAATTTTGATCCTTATGAAGGTTTTGAAGATGAAACTAAAATCGGTGGTCGTGGTGTATCCGACCAATTAGGTGGTATCGTATCCGCTGTATACGGCGCTAAAATCATGAAAGACTTAGGTCTTTTAAGTGATAAATATCGCGTACTTGTTGTAGGTACAGTACAAGAAGAAGACTGCGATGGTCTTTGCTGGGAATACATGATTAAAGAACGTAATATTCGTCCTGAATTCGTAGTATCCACTGAACCTACTGACGGCGGTATCTACCGTGGTCAACGTGGCCGTATGGAAATCCGCGTAGATGTACAAGGCGTATCTTGCCATGGCTCCGCTCCTGAACGCGGTGACAACGCTATCTACAAAATGGCAGACATTCTTCAAGACATCCGTGACTTGAATGCTAACTCTGCTGATGAAAGCACAGCAATTAAAGGTCTTGTAAAAATGCTTGACCCTAAATTCAACCCTGACCACTACGAAGAAGCTCGCTTCTTAGGTCGCGGTACTGTAACTACTTCCCAAATCTTCTACACTTCTCCAAGCCGTTGTGCAGTAGCTGACTCTTGCGCCGTTTCCTTGGACCGTCGTATGACAGCTGGCGAAACATGGCAATCCTGCTTGGCAGAAATCGAAGCTTTACCACATGTTAAAGAATATGGTGCAAAAGTATCCATGTATGAATATGCTCGTCCATCCTGGACTGGTTTGACA
>OLNK01000556.1_pt1 | contig 44185 bp, 38 predicted proteins | sample 1672791 | NCBI WGS metagenome assembly OLNK01 (sample SAMEA3136724, study PRJEB25190) | human gut metagenome | biome: human gut; feature: human-associated habitat; material: faeces | place: Austria | collected 2013 | reverse complement strand
CTCCGACACCAGACGTTCCATGGGAACGCTGCGGAAATTGCCGCGCAGGCTGGGGATGATACAGTAGGTGCAGTGCTTGTCACAGCCTTCTGCAATCTTCAGATAAGCGAAATGTCCGCCGGTCGTCACCATACGGTGCGTGTCTGTCACCGGGAGATAATCCACATCCTTCATAGTCAGGCGCACATCTCCGCGCTCCATCGGACTGTCGCTTAAAACTCCATCGATCACGTGTGCGATCTCTTCATAAGAAGTCGTTCCGAGAACCGCATCAACCTCCGGAATCTCCTGTATGATCTCTTCTTTGTATCTCTGTGCAAGACAGCCTGTTACGATCAGGGCTTTTAATCTACCGGTCTTCTTCAGCTCTGCCATCTCAAGAATATTCTGGATACTCTCTTCCTTTGCGTCATGGATAAAGCAGCAGGTGTTAATGATAATGACATCTGCCATTGTCTCATCGTCCACCATCTGATGACCGTCCTTTGCAAGAATCCCAAGCATGACCTCCGAATCCACAAGGTTCTTGTCACAGCCTAATGAAATGAATAATATATTCATAAAATAAATTTCTCCTCAAGCATAATTTCTGGGCGGCAGGGGAAATCATCTTCACCGGAAAATAAAATCCCCTATCATAAGAATACCCCGCAGACAGCTGCAGGGTATCGAACTTCTTTTATTTATCTGCGTCTTCTGCAATAATTTTGATCTTTCCACTGTTCAGCTCATCAATTGCAATAGAAAGCGGTTTTTCGCCGTCCTTAACAGGAACAAGCGGCATCTCGCCGTCAATGATCTCTCTCGCTCTCTTTGCTGTTGCAAGAACGATAGAATAACGACTGTTGACAATCTTAGTTGCGCCTTCTTCCACGTCCTGATTGACTACTTTCATCAAATCGGTATATGATGGATGTAACATAAATTCTGCTCCTTTCCTACAGTTCCTTCAGTTCTTTTCTGATATCATCTATAAAGTCAGCATTCCGGCTTACCCGGTCATGCTCACCCTGAATAATGCTGTGCATCTCTTTTGCGCAGCGCTCCAGGTCATCATTGATCACAAGATAATCGTACTTCTCTACGCCCTGTGATTCTTCTACGGCCCGCTTCATTCTCGAATCGATCACTTCTGCGGTCTCGGTTCCTCGTCCTACCAGTCTGTCTTTCAGTACCTGCGCACTCGGCGGAGTCACGAACATCAGCAAGGTATCCGGATACTTCTCTTTCACTTTCAGCGCACCCTGGATCTCAATCTCAAGGATCACATCCTTGCCTGCCTCTAACTGCTCCATAACATACTGCTTCGGAGTTCCATAGTAGTTTTCTACATATCTAGCATACTCTATAAGCTCATCACGCGCAATCATTTTTTCAAATTCATCTTTGGTTTTGAAAAAATACTCTCTTCCATCTTCTTCCCCGACACGAGGCTGCCGCGTGGTTGCAGAGATCGATAATGCATAATTATCATAGTCCTGCATCAGCTTTTTCATCAGTGTTCCCTTACCGGCTCCGGAAAATCCAGATACGACAATAAGGATTCCTTTTTTTTCTCTCATAATCAGTTCTCCTGCATACTCAGACATTGAAATGTTATTTTAACACATCTTTTTACATTTTTCAAAGCTTTATTCAATATTTTGAATCTGCTCACGGACTTTTTCAATCTCAGTCTTCAGATCGATCGCATAATTGGATACTTCCAGATCATTTGCCTTGGATAAGATCGTGTTCGCCTCACGGTTCATCTCCTGCGCAATGAAATCAAGCTTGCGTCCGATTCCCTCTGTCTGTTCCAGAGTTTCCTTCATATGCTTGATATGGCTTTTCAGCCTTACCACTTCTTCATCTGTACAGATCTTGTCAGAGAAGATCACAACCTCAGCCGCAATCCGTCCTTCGTCAATCTGGGTGTCCTCAAGAAGCTCCTTCACTTTCGTTTCCAGCTTCTCCCGGTATTCTGCAACGATCTGCGGAGAACGCTCTTCAACCCTGGCAACAACTTCCAGCATTCCATCCAGCTTGCCAATGATATCCTTCTTCAGGTTCTCACCTTCTGTAGTCTTGGTCTGTACAAACTGTTCGCATGCGCCTTTCATTGCTTTTTCAAGACCACTCCACAGTTCTTCCTCATCCACAGACTGTTCTTCCATCGTAAGGACTTCCGGGCAGCGTGCAAGTGTGGATACCCGCACATCATTGTCAAGCCCAAACTGTTCTTCCATCTGCTTAAAGCTTGCCATATATTCTTCTGCCAGCTTCTGGTTATATTTCAAAGTCATCTGGCTTTCTGTCATATCTTCATACCCGATGAAAATATCAATCTTTCCTCTCTGCACATACTGCTTGAGCAAGTTGCGGATCGCGGACTCAAAGAAGTTAAGCTTTTTTGGCATACGGATATTCACATCCAGGTAACGGTGATTAACCCCCTTCATCTCCACGGTAAATTTGCGGTCTGCTTCGGCGATCTCACACCGTCCAAAGCCTGTCATACTTTTTATCATTTGATTTTCCCTCTTCTTACTGACCTTTTAAAGGCCGTTTTACTATCGATTATTATAGTTCATTTACACTTACTCGTCAACCGGGTGACAGGGCATTTTCACTTGTCTATGCATGCCTCTCTATGCTATAATGAGCCCATTGAAAAAAGAATGTGCCCTGGCATATTCCCGGATAAATATGAGGTGAATTTTTAAAATGGCTTTTGATGGAATTACAATCGCAAATATCGTAAAAGAATTAAATGATACCATCCTGAACGGACGGATCGCCAAGATCGCACAGCCGGAAAATGATGAACTGCTTCTCACGATCAAACCTGCAAAAGGACAGGTAAGACTGGTCATCTCCGCAAGTGCATCCCTGCCGCTGATCTATCTGTCCAGAGATAACAAACCAAGTCCGATGACTGCACCGAATTTCTGTATGCTTCTGAGAAAACATATTGCAAATGGCCGCATCGTAGGCATTTCTCAGCCTTCCCTGGAACGGATCATCCGCTTCGAGATTGAGCACCTGGATGAACTTGGAGATCTGTGCCGCAAATCCCTGATCGTTGAGATCATGGGCAAGCACAGCAATATTATTTTCTGTAATGAAAAAGGAATGATCATCGATAGTATCAAGCATGTTTCCGCGCAGATGAGTTCTGTGCGTGAGGTTCTTCCGGGAAGAGAATATTTTATCCCGGATACTATGAAAAAAGAGAATCCACTTGGCATACCGGAGGAAAATTTCACACAGGAACTTCGCTCCAAACCAATGCCGGTCGGAAAAGCGATCTACAACAGTTTTACCGGAATCAGTCCGGTTGTCGCCGAAGAGATCTGCTATCTGGCAGGAATCGACTCTTCTGTTCCGGCATCGGAGATGTCCGGTGATCTGCTGGCTCATCTGTACCGGCAGTTTACCTATTTTATGGAGCAGGTGACAGAAAGCAAATTCTCTCCTGCTATTTATTACGATGGAAATGAGCCGAAAGAGTTCTCATCTCTTCTGCTCACCCACTTTTCCAACTATCAGGTAAAATCTTATGATTCGATTTCCGAAGTGATCCGGACTTATTATTCTTCCCGTGATCTGATCACCCGAATCCGCCAGAAATCTTCGAATCTGCGCCGTGTGGTTCAGACAGCACTGGAACGTAACCGTAAGAAATATGACCTGCAGTTAAAGCAGCTTCGCGATACGGAAAACCGCGATAAATACAAGGTATACGGGGAACTGATCCACACCTACGGTTACAATCTGGAAGAAGGTGCAAAAGAACTGGAAGCACTCAATTATTATACTAACGAAATGATCAAAATTCCGCTGGATCCGCAGAAAACACCACAGGAAAATGCAAAGAAATATTTTGACCGATATAATAAACAAAAACGTACTTTCGAGGCTCTTTCAGAACTGATCAAAGAAACGAAAGATGAGATTGATTATCTGGAGTCCGTCAGCAAATCCCTGGATATTGCACGAAGCGAGGATGACCTGATCCAGATCAAGGAAGAACTGATCGAAAGTGGATTTATCCGCAGAAAGCAGTCTGCCAAAAAGGTGAAGATCACAAGCAAACCGTTCCACTATATTTCTTCAGACGGTTTCCATATGTATGTTGGAAAAAATAATCTTCAGAACGAAGAACTCACCTTCCATTTTGCAAATGGCGGGGACTGGTGGTTCCATGCGAAAAAAGCACCAGGTTCCCATGTCATCGTGAAGACGAACGGGGAAGAACTTCCGGACCGGACCTTTGAAGAGGCAGCCAGACTTGCTGCGCATTACTCGAAGAATTCCGGGGCTGAAAAGGTGGAGGTTGACTATGTAGAGAAAAAGCAGGTTAAAAAACCAAATGGAAGCAAGCCTGGGTTTGTCGTGTATTATACCAATTATTCGATGATGATAGATAGTGATATTTCCGGGATTCAGGAAGTACAATAAGATAGGTTGTGACACCACCAGAGAAGAATTAAATCCACCCCATTCCAAATTGTGCAAAGCATTCCGATGAGCCTCTTAGTGCGAGAATCGTGTTCAGCAAAGGCTTCCACGATTCTTGAGTCTCATCTCCATTGCACAAAATAGGAATGGGGTGGATTTTATTCGATATCAGTATTTACTTGATCTCATATACTTTATCTAACTGCGTCATACATGCCTGGATTTTCTTCATCCCCTCATCATCAGCAGGTTTTCCGGAGAAGTAGTAGGTGACTTTGCTGGGTTCTCCTGGAGTGGTTTGTTCGGGGAGAACTCGTTTTAGCTGGCGAAGGGTGCCTTCGTTGCCGTCTACGAAATGGATTTCTCCCGGGAAGATTTTGCGGAAGGATTGTTTGAAGTAGTTGAAGTGAGTACAGCCAAGTACGACTGCAGCATACTGGTTGAGTGTATAGCTTTGAAGGCTGTTTTTCAGATATTCATCTACTTCCGGGTCCTGGAATCTTCCGGCTTCGGCAAAGCGGACCAGTTTTGGAAGTGGCGCAAGGTCTACTTCGTGTTCGGTATCTACTTTTTCCAGAAGGCTGTGTAATTTTTCTCCGGCTATCGTAACCGGTGTTGCTGTTACCAGGATCCGTTTCTGCATATCCTGATAGAGCTTGAGCGCGCGCTTGACTGCCGGTTCCATACCGACGATCGGTACGGCAAATTCGCCTCTGAATTCTTTCGTTGCCACGCTGGTTGCCGTATTACAGGCGATTACGATTGCATCAACCTCCTTCGCGATCAGGAAATTCAGAACCTCTTCTACATATCCTTTGATCTGTTTCCTCGTCTTTTCTCCGTATGGAACATGCTTTGTATCCGCATAATATATAAATTCTGCTTCCGGCATCTTTTTCAGTGCGCGGTGAAGCACAGAAAGTCCGCCGATCCCTGAATCATATATTCCGATTTTCATTGGTGTTACCTCGATTTCTTATTGTCTTATCTGGCTTAAAAAGTCCAAATCTGCATAAATTTCTTATTCAACTTAAGAATCAAAATCCATATAAATTCTTACTCGATTAAAAATCAAAATCCGCATAATCTTCCGGCAGGAAACGATGATAAATAATATGGCATCCTTCATCTTTAAAGCAATAATAATACTTGTCTTCTCCCTCTTCAAACCGGATCATCCGGTCAAATTCTCCCTTGTCCATCGGTTCTGTCACGATCTTGTCCGAATGTGAACAGAACAATGCTTCGATATCTTCCATCGTGCAGCCATGCTTTGCGACAAGCTCCACCAGCTCTTTGATAAATTCATTCGGTTTCATATTTTCATGCACATATTCCGATGCTTTTTCCGATAAAGCAAAGCAAAAACGGTCCTTTACATGTGTAATCCCGACTTCCCCGAAAATATCTTCTGCTGCTTTCGGAAAATCTGCAAGGAGCTCCTGCATCTCTTCCGAATCTGCATTCGTCTCCATAAAATGATTCAGTGAACTGAGCGGATAATAAAGCCGGATCATCTCTTTCCGATATCCGAGCTTTGCCTGCTCTTCCTTTACCAGATCGATTAAACTCTTTTCCAAACGCTCGTATCCCATATATATTAAAACTCCTGTCTTGATAAAATTATGTAAGTCTGCTGCTGCAAACAAAAATATTTTATCACATTCTTTCCATTTTCGCCACTCACACCGTTGAAGAATTCCCTTATTTTCGTTATCATAAAAGAAACATACATTATTTGTAACTGTTCAGAGCCAAGCAAAATTTCATAAAACAGGTGTAAAATGCTTGCATTTTTAAGACTGTTTTTGAAATTTTATTTGGCGGATACGCCACACCGACGAAATGCGTAGCATTTTGGAGGTTGGCTCTGAACAGTTACCATTATTTTCAGTATAAAAGACTCTTCAAGAATATAAACACAATTTGGAAAACAGGAATCGAAACTTAAATATCCAGATACCTGGGAGGTTAAAACACATGGATGAACAGACAATCAGACAGCGGATTTCCACGCAGCGTGATTTTTTTGCAACCGGCGCAACACTTCCGCTTTCTTTTCGATTAAAACAATTAGAACAGCTAAAACTTGCACTCAAACGCCATGAACAAGATCTGTACACTGCACTAAAAGCGGATCTTGGAAAAAGCCGGATGGAAAGCTATATGTGTGAAATCGGTCTGACGCTTTCCGAGCTCACCTGGATGCAAAAGCATTTACCAAAGCTGGTGCGCTGTAAAACCGTCCCTACTCCGCTGGCACAGTTTGCAGCCAAAAGTTTCCGGACGCCATCTCCATACGGAACCGTACTGATCATGAGTCCCTGGAATTACCCGGTACTCCTCACTTTAGAACCGCTGATCGATGCGCTCGCCGCCGGAAATACCGTCATCCTGAAGCCAAGCGCTTACGCTCCACACACCAGTCAGATTCTGAGTCAGCTTCTCAAGGAATGCTATCCACCGGAATATGTAACGATGATCACCGGAGGCCGGGAAGAAAATCAGGCGCTCTTAAACCAGCGTTTTGACAAAATCTTTTTCACCGGAGGAAAAACGGTTGGAAAAGACGTCCTTCGTCATGCTGCTGAATACCTGACTCCCGTCACTCTGGAGCTTGGTGGGAAAAGCCCGTGCATCGTGGATTCCACAGCGAAAATTTCTCTCACCGCAAGACGGATTGTATTCGGAAAATACCTCAACTGCGGACAGACCTGCGTTGCCCCGGATTATATCCTCTGCGCTGCTTCCATTCGCGACCAACTCCTTCAGGCACTGGAAAAAGAAATCCACCGTCAGTTTGGTAAGCAGCCTCTGCAAAATCCGGATTATGGGAAAATCATCAACGAAAAACATTTTCACCGGCTGCAGAATCTGATTGCTGCCGACAAGCTGGTCTGTGGAGGTGAGTCCGATCCGTCTACCCTGCGCATTGCCCCGACCATCCTAAAAGATGTCACCTGGGACGATCCGATCATGGGCGAAGAAATTTTCGGACCGATTCTTCCGGTACTTACCTATTCTGACCTGAATGATGCAATCCGGCAGGTCGAATCCCATCCACACCCGCTTGCACTCTATCTTTTCACCGAAGATCCTGCTGCCAAAAAGAAAGTCCTTGCCAGATGCCATTTTGGCGGCGGCTGCATCAACGATACCATCATCCACCTCGCCACCAGCCAGATGCCGTTCGGCGGTGTCGGAGAAAGCGGCATAGGATGCTATCATGGAAAAGAAGGATTTGAATGCTTCACACATCAGAGAAGCATAGTCGATAAGAAAACCTGGATGGATCTGCCGATCCGGTATCAGAAGTACCGGTTCTGGAAAGGAAAAATGCTGAGAGTCTTCCTGCGCTAGGATTAGCGCGGGAAGAGCTTCCCAGCAGATATAACATCAAGAACTTCCCTTCTCAATCAGACACTGATGTTCTTTGCTGTTTTTATCATTTAAACTCTTCGATTAAATTGCACGGAAAGCATTCTGCACATCCTTCATCTTCCAACAAAAAATCTACTATTTTCTTTGCAAGCCTTCTTCCTCGCTCACTATGAAATACTCTGAATAGCATGTCCAGAGTCTCTTGCAACCCGCACTCAGATATCTGACTAGAAGTGCACTTGAATTTGTTATAAAAACCAGTTCATCAGCATTTTTATATTCGATATATCTGCCGCAATTATCCAGAATGCTCTGTACTCCCCGCAAATCGAATATTGAAATTCCAGGAAATTATTTCTGGATAATATCAGCACTTTTCACTCAGACATGTTCTGAGACACTTGCATACGATCTTCCATATCGCCCATCCGATAAACATCCCAATTGTATTTGTTACCACATCATCCAATTGTAAATATCCTCTCTGCGTAATATGCTGTGTGATCTCTATACCACAGGAACATAAAAAACCAATCAGCACACATTTCCAACCGCTTCTGACTTGTTTAAAAACTATTGGTAACAATACACCAAAAGGAATAAACATAATAATATTCTCAATAAACATAGCATGCATATGGAAAGAATGTCCCCATGTTTCAAATAACACTAAACTAATTTCTTTCCTGCTCCCCGCTTCTCTTGAAAAAAAGACAGTCTGAAAGGTAACAATAATATAGGCAATAAATAATATCCAAGCAATTCTATATTTTTTATTAATTCCATTATCCTTTTCCTGCTTTTGAGAACCTTTCTTATACACCCAACTAATAAAAAGTACAAGACAAGCACTAAAAATGATTGCCGGAATCAGCCACATTACTGGTTGATTAAAATCTTGAATTATTATTTTTTTGTACAACTTGATTTTTAATCACCTTCCTTTTTAGTATCATATCAAATCAATTATTTCAGATATTTTTATTCTTTCTTCCTTCAACAGGCTCACTTCAATTACAACAATGGTATCGCATACTTTTTCATTTTGTGCCTCCAAACGATTTTACCACTTATCCAAGATTGTTTTCAATATTATCTTTTAGTAATAATTATATCCTAAAATAAATTTCTAAATTCCACCTCTTCGTCTCGGAATGAATGCCTCATCCTTGTCCACAGCTTTGTTCTTATATTTTCTGATGCTTCTTCTGTTTTTTATTGCTTCGATCATTTTTCCTCATATTCTCCTTAACCTCGTCCGGTACATCGATCAGACCGAACCGGTAGAACATTCCGTATATGATTAGGGTGTCAAAATAGTAAAATAAGTTGCGATATTTCGATAAAGTTTTACAGTTAAAGCACCTAAATCCGTTATACCCAACTTGACGAAATATGTTAAAAATGATAACATTACATATGTTGTAGAAAAATACTCTGGGTAAAAAAGAATGTCGCTTAAGTGGAAGATAAGCGACATTTGTTTTTATGATTAATCCAAAAAAGTGCCGCTCCATCATCGTTTTGATGACTTCGCGGCACTTTTATATACTCTACTATAAATAATTCCTTCCACTTCTAATTATCTCCCACACCCGGTATCCCACGCTTCCATAGTAATAACTCATCGGAGCATCTCCCGGAAAATACCTTACCATTCGGTACACATAATATAGAATCAGTCCTACGCACAGAAGAATCACCCATTTTCCAAGTGCATTTATGGAATTAACATTGTAACCAAGCGTATCATCAATGCCATTTCCATCCGGATCAATCACACCATAAATAAACGGATGCATTTTCCATGCCCCGGCAAAGTCCCCTCGCAGCACCATAAACATCGCTCTTGTAAGCCCGCATCCCGGACAAGGAAATCCCGTCATGATCACCATTGGACACAGACTGTATAAAAACTTTCTTCCTATAACAAAATAAATTGCAAATACAAGAATCGCAATGCGGATATTCCATAAGTCCTGTAAAAGCATCTTTATTCCTGCTATTAATCTATTTTTCACAAAAGTGTTCCCGACTTTCTTATTGAGGTGCATCTTTTTTCAAAATATCCTGCACATAATCAACCGGTCTTTTTACTGCTTCCGAAATCATTTCATCTGTGCATTTCATTTCATGTAAACTCCAGATAAATTTAACCGTTGTCTCCTCCTGTCCTATCGCTCGCCCTTCTATTCTACCTTCTTCTCTTCCCTCTTTTCTTCCTTCTTCTCTTCCTCGTCTAACCAACACATCACTAAATCCCGTCATCGTCATAGCCACATCCTCCTTAAATTCATCTTCCCATTCAATATGTGAATATGTCTCTATTTCTTCTATATTTCCCACAAATATCTGATTAAGATAATCAAATATCCCTGCATCTTCGTCCCGTATCCGATATTCATCCGTCTCCGAAACCGGTGCGTCACTGACAACCTCATCCGATGTAATCGATGCAAGGTCCAGACAATTCAGGATCTCTTCCTGCGAACACCCTTCAAATTCCGGGATCACCATCTCCATAATCGGCACAATGATCTCTTTGCTCTTAAAGAGTTTCTTCACGCCCTTGTCATACTCTGCGCCAATATTTACAGATGATGCAATGTCGTATTTTGTCTCTATTTTCATTTCTATTTTGGATGATTTTCTACACGCAATCATCAACCCAATAATCAAATCTTCTTTTCCTTCGCCGTTTCCTATATTATAACATACCCCACGATATTCTAAAAATTAAATTTTTCTAACTTTCTCTTTCCATCCTTTCATCCTTCCGCAGTCGAATGAACTCAATAAAAAAGGATCCGGATGCATTTGCAGAAGCCTAAGAAAAACTTGTTCTTAGCCTCCGAAACAGCATCCGGATCCTTTTTTTCATTATTTATTTACTTAATGATCTTCTTCGGACATTTCTCCGCACATTTTCCACAGTTTGTACATTTTTCCGGATCAATGTGTGCGATGTTATCTACTACATGTACTGCATCAGATTCACATACTTTTTCACACATCTTACATCCGATACATCCTACGGAACATACGCTCATAACGTCTTTTCCTTTATCTTTTGAGCTGCACTGTACGAGATGTTTCTGTTCATAAGGTACAAGCTCGATCAGATGTTTTGGACAGGTGGCGATACATTTACCACAGGCTTTACATGCTTCTTTGTCAACTACTGCAATTCCGTCTACGATATGGATCGCATCGAACGGACATGCCTTTACGCAGCTTCCGAAACCAAGACATCCGAAAGAACATCCTTTTGGTCCGCCATTCTGCATCATGGCTGCCATCTGGCAATCTGTAATTCCTGTATAATCATATGCCTGTTTTGCTTTTTCGCAGGTTCCTGCACATTTTACAAATGCAACTTCGTGTACGCTTTCACCGGCTTCTTCGCCCATGATCGCTGCGATCTTTGCTGCTACCGGAGCACCGCCGACCGGACACTGTCCGACCGGAGCTTCTCCTTTTGCGATAGCTGCTGCAAGTCCGGAACATCCCGGATAACCACAACCACCACAGTTATTACCTGGAAGAACACCCAGAATAGCTTCTTCCTTTTCATCTACTTCAACTGCAAATTTCTTGCCTGCAATTCCAAGGAAGACACCGATGAATACGCCGGTACCGCCTACGATAAGTGCAGCAATCAATACTCCTGTTATACTCATAACACGGTCCTCCTTCTGTTAAATGATTCCTGAGAATCCAAAGAACGCGATGGACATCAGTGCTGCTGTAAGCAGTACGATCGGAGTTCCCTGGAAAGACTCACTGATATCGTTGTATTCGATCTTCTCACGGATACCAGCCATGATCACGATCGCGATCGTGAATCCGACTGCTGTGGAGAATCCGTATACAACACCTTCAAGAATGTTATATCCTTTTGTTACACAGTTCAGTGATACACCAAGTACTGCACAGTTTGTTGTGATCAACGGGAGATATACACCAAGTGCATTATAAAGCGGAGGCATAACCTTCTTGAGGAACATTTCTACAAACTGAACGAGTGCTGCGATAACCAGGATAAATACGATGGTCTGCAGATACTCAAATCCTGCCGGATGTAAGATGAACTGGTAGATCGCACCGGTAATGAAAGATGCGATTGTAATAACGAAAACAACTGCGCCGCCCATGCCGGCTGCTGTCTCAATTTTCTTAGAAACACCAAGGAAAGGACAGATACCGAGGAACTGGCTGAGTACGACGTTGTTAACAAGCGCCGAACCAACTGCTATAATAAGTAATTCTTTCATCTCTTATCTCCCTCCTATTCCTTTTCCTGACCTGTCGGGAACACGTGTCCGTCGCATCCGCCGCATGAAGCGCATCCGCCTTCACAGCATCCCTGCGCTTTGACAACTTTCTTTCCTTTTGCTTCCAGTTTCTTCATGATCTTGTTACGTGCCGCAACAAGGAATGCAAGGACAAGGAATGCACCAGGAGCAAGGATAAAAATTGTAACTGGCTCATAGATATCCGGCATGATCTGAAGACCGAAGATTTTTCCGGAACCGATCAGTTCTCTGACGATACCGATGCTGGTAAGACCAAGAGTAAATCCAAGTCCCATACCAATACCATCGAAGATAGATGGAAGAACCGGGTTCTTTGATGCGTATGCTTCTGCACGTCCGAGGATGATACAGTTAACTACGATCAGAGGAATATATACGCCAAGTGATGCGTAAAGACCAGGTACAAATCCTTCCATAAGGAACTGTACCACAGTAACAAGTGTTGCTACGACTACGATGAATGCCGGCATACGAACGGAATCCGGAATGATCTTACGCAACAAAGAAATCAAAAGGTTGGAGAAGATCAGTACCACTGTGGTAGAAAGTCCCATACCAATACCGTTGATTGCGGATGTTGTAACCGCCAGTGTCGGACACATACCAAGCATCATAACAAAGGTTGGGTTTTCTTTTACAAGACCGTTATACAATCTTTCTGTACATTTATTCATTTCCACTACCTCCTAACGCTGTCTGGTAATATCCAAGTGCTGTGTTGACAGCTCCTGTGACTGCACGGGAAGTGATGGTTGCACCACTTAAAGCATCGATCGGCTGTCCGTCTCCGCCATCTTTGGATACATAGAATTTTTCAGCCTGCTGTCCGGCAAACTGATTGTAAAAGCTCGGTTCTTTTGCACGCATACCGAGACCTGCTGTCTCGCTGATGGAAAGAAATGAAATACCATTAACCGTACCGTCAGCCATAATACCAACCGTGATCTGGATATCTCCGCCGTAACCGTCTTTGTCTGTTACAGTGATCACATATCCTGCTTCACTGCCATCCATAGTTGCAGAATAAACTTCATCAACTGTTGCATTGGTTCCCATCATTTTGATTGCTTCTTTTGCAGCTTTCTGATCTACGTCCATTGCTTCAAAGGAATCAGCTTCCGGATAAACTGCCTGGCAGGCTTCCTGTTTCTGCTTTGCCTGTGTCTGGGCGATCGGATCTTTTGTTACTTCATAAGCAGCTCCGAGCACCAGACCGGATACTACTGTGATTGCTGCAAGGATCAGTGTATTTTTGATAATCTTATTCATTATTTTTCTCCTCCCTTACCGAAAGGTTTTGGAAGAGTAACTCTCTCGATCAGCGGTACAAGAAGGTTACTGAAGATGATCGCATAAGATACCCCTTCTGCTGAGCCACCGAACAGACGGAAAAGACCTGTCAGACATCCAAGAAGGATACCATATACGATCTGCCCTTTTTTGGTGATCGGGGAAGTTACATAATCGGTTGCCATAAACCATGCTCCAAGCATCAGACCACCACCGCAGAGTTCTGCTGTCATGTACTGAACATTGAAGAATCCGACTCCGTCTACGAATCCACCGAAAATTCCGATGAAAAGTGCAAATGTCACAATATATGTACCCGGGATACGAAGATCAATGATTCCTTTCAGGATCAGGATGATCGCACCGATCACAATTGCGATAACGGATGTCTCGCCAATCGTTCCGGCAATATTTCCAATCAGCATGTCCATGCTGTTCACACCGTCAAGTGCTGCATTTCCTGCTTCGATATTAGCACGGATCGTTGCCAGTGGTGTTGCACCGGATACGCCGTCATATACGAAGCTTGTCATTCTTCCTGTGAAGGAAATAAGAAGGAAACATCTTGCTCCAAGTGCAGGGTTCATGAAGTTCTGTCCCAATCCGCCAAAGAGCTGCTTTACAACCAGGATCGCGAATACACTTCCGATGATTCCCATCCAGATCGGGGCTGTCGGCGGAAGGTTGAGTGCAAGCAGAAGTCCTGTAACTGCGGCACTGAAATCCTTGATCGTAATCTTTTTATGCATCAGTTTTTCGTAAATGTACTCCGTAAGAACTGCTGCTGCTGTTGTCACAATAACAAGCAGCCATGCATGTGTGTCACGGAAGTTGTAAATTCCAAAGAAAGTTGCCGGTAACAGAGCGATGATAACCCACAGCATGATATTGCCGGTTGTCTCTTTAGAACGGATATGTGGTGAAGATGATACTTTTAACTGTTCACTCACTTTTGTTCACCTCTTCCTCTCTATTCTATTTTTTCTTTTTGTTGGCAAGTGCGGTTTTTCTCATCGATCCGATTGCCTGCTTCAGTTGTCTCTTAGCCGGACATACATAACTGCAGGATCCACATTCTACACATTCAAGACCATTGAATTTGAGGAACGCTTCTTCGTCATGGCGTTCTGCAAAATCAGCCAGTCTTGACGGAATAATGCGGCTTGGACAGGCGTCAACGCACCGTCCGCAGTTGATACATGCTGTCGGTTCACAGGCTGATACTTCATCTTTTGACATGCAAAGAATAGATGAAGATGTCTTGGTGATCGGTGTATCTGTCGTATACATCGCAAATCCCATCATCGGTCCACCTGAAATCACTTTTTCACAGCCTTCTTTGAGTCCGCCGGCTGCTTCGATCAGTTCATTCTGGTTGGTTCCGAAAAGTACTTTGTAGTTTCCAGGATTTACAACGCCATCTCCTGTTACGGTAACAACTCGTTCCATAGACGGAATACCTTTTACAACTGCATTGTAAATGCTGATGATGGTCTCTACGTTGTCTACTACACATCCAGCATCTGCCGGAAGCATGGTAGAATTGATCGCACGTCCTGTATTTGCAAAAATCAGCTGACGTTCTGCGCCCTGTGGGTACTTGGTCATCATCTCTCTGACTTCCATGCGAGGCTCGTCCTTGGTCAGCTCTTTTAATTTTGCGATACAGTCCGGTTTGTTATCTTCGATTGCAAATAAACCTTTCGCATTGTCAAAAAGCTTCAGGATCACACGCATACCTTCTACCAGAAGTTCCGGATTCTCCAGCATTCTTCTGTAATCGGCAGTAATATACGGCTCACATTCCGCACAGTTTGCAATGATATAATCAATCTTGTCTGGCTCTTTTGGTGAAAGCTTCACTCTGGTAGGGAAACCTGCTCCACCCATACCTACTACGCCAGCCTCTCCAATGATATTCAGAATCTCTTCTTTTGTCAGTTCAGAAAGAGGTTTTGGCTGTGGATATTCTACTTCTTCGTACTGACCGTCATTAGCAATGATGATACTGTTCACTTTAGAACCTGTCGGATTCACACGTGGTTCAATCGCTTTTACAGTACCTGATACGGATGCATAGATCGGTGCAGACACGAAGCCCCCTGCTTCGGCAATTTTCTGCCCTTTAAGCACATGGTCACCTTTTGCCACTACTGGCTTAGCCGGTGCTCCGATATGCTGGGATAACGGGTATACAAGATCACCCTGTGGCAGAAGCTCTACGATTGCCTTGTCTTTTGCAAGACTTTTTCCGTCATTTGGATGAACTCCGCCTTTAAATGTCAAAAGTCCCATTTTCATATCCTTCCTTCCTGTTTTCTCTCTTATAAATATACTAAAATAAATCCTACAGTTCCAGTAACTTTCGTCATTTTATTGTATATTTTCCAGTACATCTCGTTGTTTTTTTAACAAAATAGTTTTCTTGCACAAAAAAAAGAGGCTACTGCAACCTCTCTTTGTTAATTTTCTGACTATTCGATGAAATATTTTATCTTTTTATCGAAATCACTTATGAATCCGGAAAGTTTTAACTGCAGTTAGTTGCATCTACCAGTTTTTTTCAAACAAAAGATAGAGACTTCAATCAGTCTCTATCTTTGTATATCTTGTTTAATTATTCTTCAGTCTCTTCCTGAGCTTCTGCATTTTCAAGTGCTTTCATGCTAAGGCTGATCTTCTTGTCAGCTTCGTTAAGATCTACGATCTTAGCTGTAATCTCCTGACCTACAGAAAGTACGTCTGAAGGTTTTTCAACATGTGCTCTTGAGATCTGTGATACATGAAGAAGTGCATCTACTCCAGGAGCAAGTTCTACGAATGCACCAAAGTCTGTCATTCTTGCAACTTTTCCTGTTACAACTGTGCCTACAGCATACTTCTCAGCTGCGTTAGCCCATGGATTTGTCTCCGGGAATTTTAAGCTGAGTGCAACTTTTGTATCATGGATATCTTTAACAAGGACTTTGAGAGTTTCACCAACTGTGAATACTTTCTTCGGATTGTCAACTCTTCCCCATGACATCTCAGAGATATGAAGAAGTCCGTCTACTCCGCCAAGGTCGATGAATGCTCCGAAATCTGTAACGTTCTTTACAGTTCCTTCCATTCTGTCACCTACGTTAATCTTAGCAAACAGTTCTTTCTGTTTTTCAGCACGTTCAGCAACAAGAAGCTGTCTTCTGTCACCGATCACACGATTTCTTCTAGGATTAAACTCGCTGATTACGAATTCAATTTCTTGTCCCTGATATTTGCTCAGGTCTTTTTCATATGTGTCAGAAACAAGGCTTGCAGGAATGAATACTCTTGCTTCATCAACTACTACGCTTAATCCGCCGCCAAGAATCTGAGTTACAGGAGCTTTTAATACTTCATGATTCTCGAATGCTTCTTTTAATCTTTCATTGCCTTTTTCTGGTGCAAGTCTCTTATATGTCAGCAGAACCTGTCCTTCTCCGTCATTTACTTTCAGGACTTTTGCGCTCATCTTATCACCAACGGATACAACTGTTGTAAGATCAACGTTTGTTTCGTTAGTATACTCATTTCTTGTAATGATACCGTCTGCTTTGTAGCCTATATTCAAGATGATTTCATCAGGTTTAACGTCGATGACTGTACCATCTACAACCTCTCCATTTCTTATTGTCTTAAAAGACTCTTCCAACATTTGTTCAAAAGTTAATTCTGACATTATTTTGAACCTCCTCAATTATTTTATTGGGCGTGGATGCCCCTGCTGTAATACCTACTGATTCCACGGACCTTAATTGATTAATATCCAAATCGTCAAGTGTCTGTATATAGTACGTATTCAAACATTCCTCTTTGCAGATTTCAAATAGCTTCTGAGTATTCGAACTACGCTTATCACCTATCACAACCATAGCATCTACTCTCGCTGCAATTTGACGAGCCTCAGTCTGCCTTTCTTTCGTCGCATTGCAAATCGTATTTAAAACAACTATATCATACCTCTTTTTTGAAATAATTTCAACTAATTCTTTAAATTTATTGTAGTTAAATGTCGTCTGGGCCACGATACATACTTTCTGTTCTTTTTCAGGCAATTCAAATCTTTCTGCATCTTCCGGAGTCTGTATCACAGTCACCTGTTCTCCTGCCCATCCGCGGATACCTTCTACCTCCGGATGTTCGCCATTTCCGATGATCACAATGTACGATCCTTTGGCACTTTCTTCTGCAACAATCTTATGAATTTTCTTCACAAAAGGACAAGTCGCATCTACACATGTAATCCCGCGTTCATCCATGATATCATAAATGTATTTTGCTACACCATGAGACCGGATCACAACCACATCCGCATCCACTGTTTTCAATTCTTCTTCATCATTCAGGACTTCTACTCCATGGCTTCTCAGATCTTTGATCACTTCTTCATTATGGATGATCGGTCCATAAGTGAATATCTTTTCACTTTGATGTTTTTCTATCTGTTTATACACTGTATCTACTGCACGCTTTACTCCAAAGCAAAATCCTGCTGTTTTTGCCAGTTCAACATTCATATAGTGTAATTCCTTTCTGTACCACAGCTCTTTTTCAAATATATTACCGTTATCTTCGTCTGCCGCTTTGTGCCGGATTTTCTATTTGCACAAATCTACGATTGCTTTTACCACTTCTTCGATCGTCATGTGTGAGCTGTCTACCAGCACTGCATCCTCTGCCTGCTTTAACGGTGCGGTCTCACGGGTCATATCTCTGTGATCACGTTCTTCGATGTCGTGTGCGATTTCTTCCAGATTGCAGTCCTCGCCTTTTTCCTTAAGTTCGTCATACCGTCTCTTCGCCCTGGTCTCTACACTGGCGGTCAGATAGATCTTTACGTCTGCGCCCGGCAGGACACAGGTACCGATATCTCTTCCGTCCATAATTACATCCTGTGTCTTCGCCAGGTTCTGCTGCAGTTCCAGTAACTTCTTACGCACTTCCGGAATTGCAGATGTTACAGATGCCATGTTCCCCACTTCTTCATTTCTCAGACGTGATGAAATATCATTACCATTCAGGTATACATGCTGCACACCATCTTCATAGGCGATTGTTACTTCTGCATCTTTACATGCTTCGATCACTTTATCCGTCTCTCCCGGTTCAATGCCCTTATCCAGGAAATGAATTGCAAGGCCTCTGTACATTGCCCCTGTGTCTACATAAATGTATCCCTTTTCTTTTGCTACAAGTTTTGCGATCGTGCTTTTTCCGGCTCCTGCCGGTCCATCTATTGCTACGTTATATCCCATGATACGTTCTCCTTATTTCTATTTTTATCACTCTATATCTGGATCCCCGTTCCGGCCGCATATGCCGTAGACCACGCGATCTGAAGGTTGAATCCACCTGTTACCGCATCCAGATCCAGTACCTCTCCTGCAAAATGTAATCCCTTCACCAGTTTGGATTCCATCGTTCCAGGATCAACTTCTTTGATTTTAATTCCACCTTTAGTTATGATTGCCTCGTTATAATCTCTTAAATCTGTCAATGTACACGTCAGGCCCTTGATCAGTCTTACAAATCCAAGACGTTCTTCTTTCGTGATCACATTGACCTTCTTCTCGGGATCAATCCCGCTCAGTTCAATCATAACCGGGATCAATTTCGACGGGAACAGCTTGTGCACCGCGTTCTTAAACTGTCGGTTCTGATTCTCTTCAAATTCCCGGAGCACTCTGTGATCAAGCTGTTCTTCCGAAAGAGCTGGTTTCAGATCAATCTTAAGTGTCAGTTCTTTTGCCTTCAATTTCTTTCCCACATAACTGCTGGCACTTAGGATCAGCGGTCCACTCACACCGTAATGCGTGAATAACATTTCTCCAAAATCATCATACAGCTTTTTCTTGCCGTCAAGAATCGTTACATTAACATTTCGAAGTGAAAGTCCCTGCAATTCAGGCACCCACTCTTCTTTACATTCCATCGGCACAAGCGCAGGCATACAATCCGTCACCGTATGTCCTAGACTTTCTGCAAACCGGAATCCATCTCCGGTTGATCCTGTTGACTGATAAGACAACCCTCCTGTTGCAACGATACAGGCATCCGCATGAATCTGTCTCTGATCTCCAAGTATGATTTTTTCAAAATATCCGTCTTTTGCGACAACCTTTTTCACAGCTGTCCGCAGATGTACTTTCACACCCAGGCGGTCCATCTCCCGCTCCAGACCGCGGATCACGTCCGAAGAATGATCCGACACCGGGAACACACGGTCGCCGCGCTCAATCTTTGTCGGCACACCGATTCGTTCAAAGAAATCAATCACCTGCTGATTCGTGTATCCATAAAAACTACTGTATAAAAACTTTGCATTTGTTCTGACCGCATCGAACAGGCCTTCCATATCACAGGCATTGGTAATATTGCATCTGCCTTTTCCCGTGATATAAAGTTTCTTTCCAAGCTTTTCATTCTTTTCATATACCACGACCTGATGTCCACACCCGGCCGCTGCAATAGAGGCAAACATTCCTGCAGCACCGCCTCCGATGACAACTACTTTACTCATCTTCTATTTGTCCTTTTCTATTTGTCTTTTTCTTCATATTCTTTTCTGCCGGTTCTACTCTTTCTCATTTCCGGAAAGTTCGACTCTGTCGTCCACCATATTCAATTCATCTTTGCTATACACCTGATACTCATCCCAGATCTGCTCCAATGTCTCAAGTGTTGTGATAACCTCTTTCTGTTTCTTCATACAAAGAGCTACCACCAGCGCATTGATCACACTCAATGGTGCTACCAGCGAATCTACGATTGACGCCATATCACTTCTTGCGATCAGATTGCAGGAAGAATACAGTGTCATCGGAGAATGTACACTGTCCGTCAACGTGATCACTGTTGCTTTTCTATTACTTGCAAATTCCAGTGCTTTCAAAGTACGCATCGAATATCTGGGAAAGCTGATCCCGATCACCACATCATCCTCGCTGACACGGATCAGTTGTTCAAAAATCTCACTAGAACTGTTCGTATTAACCGCTGTCACATTCTCACAGATCAGATTCAGATAAAAACTTAAGAAACTTGCAAGTGGCGAACAGCTTCGTATCCCGATCACATAGATCCTCTTTGCTTTCAGGATCGTATCTACCGCCATCTCAAATGCTTCATGATCAATTGCTTCCATCGTAAGCTTGATCTTCTCAATATCCGAATGCAAAACCGATGTCAGAATCTCCCCCTGGCTGATCCGTCCATACGTCACTTCCATACGCTGGATGGAATTCAGCTTCATCCTCACCAGTTCTCCCAGAGCTTTCTGAAATTCCGGGTATCCGTCATATCCAAGAGCCGTCGCAAATCTCACCACCGTCGATTCACTGACACCGACCTCTCCCCCCATCTTCGCAGCTGTCAAAAAAGCTGCCTTATCATAATCCTCACGGATAAAATCCGCCAGTTTTTTCTGTCCTTTGCTGAATTTGTGATATCTTTCATCGATCATCTTCAGCAGTTCATTCTTTGCGCTCATGCGATGTACCTCTTTTTCAAACAATATTTTTATTATATAGCTTTGTGGGGGAATAGTCAATCGGATGTCGGGTGTGTGGGGACGGGAGATGTGGAGGTTTGGGTGGATGGGCGCTTATGGACGGGAAGAAGATGTAACAAAGAAAGCTTGGGTAAAATCAGGCACCGAATACATTCGGCGAGAAATCTGATGATTTCTCACCTCAGGTATTCTTTCAAGCTGTGCCTGTAGCACAGCTCGAATCCTGATTTTACCCAAACTTTCTTTTAACATCTTCTACTCCCGCCAACGGATGCCCATCCACCCAAACCTCCACATCTCCCTCAGCCATACACTCCGACACCCGAAAGTGAATTTACTGTTACCACCAAGCTATTGGGGCTCCGCCGGAAAATGTCTTTCATCTCGCTTTTCCCACTACTTTCTGAGAAGCCACACTCCCCCGCTATCCTCGTATATTTTCGCGAACAGTCAAGTGTAGAAGTTCCTGGTTCAATGCATTCGCAGGGTGCTTTGCAAGGAGTTGGTGAAAAAAAGACGATAAAATAAGATTTGGGATGTGCTACAAGCACATCCCAAAAGAATACCTGAGGCGGAAAATCATCAGGATTTTCCGTCCGAATGTATTCGGTTCTTATCTTATCGTCTTTTTTTCGCTTACGCCTTGCAAGCACCCGAAGTCGCATTGAATCAGGAACTTCTACACTTGACGTCCTCTCGAAAACCTATACAGGATAACTACCATTCTCCGTATCCGCTACCGTCGCATCCACCTTCGTCTGCTGTGCCTCTCTATACTTAAAGAACTCAACAGCAACCTGTGGGAACAGAGCATAAGACAGTACGTCTTCATCCTGCTGGATCCACTGTTCGCATTCTTTGCGGAGTGTATCTAATTCGTCCGGAATCAGGTCTGCAGGACGGCATGTGATGATCTCAGGATCGTCTCCAAGTACTTTCTTGATTACGTCTGGATTCATCGGTTTTACTGTCTGTCCGTATTTTCCACTTAAGAGGTCTTTTGTCTCTTTTGTAGCAACTTTGTAACGTTCTCCCATCAATACGTTAAATACAGCCTGTGTACCAACGATCTGTGATGAAGGTGTTACAAGTGGTGGTTCTCCAAGGTCTTTACGTACTCTTGGCACTTCCTCAAGTACATCGTAGAACTTGTCTTCAGCACCCTGCTCTTTTAACTGTGATGTCAGGTTAGAAAGCATTCCGCCTGGTACCTGATACAGAAGAGTCTTGATGTTAACACCAAGGTTCTTTGGATTTAAGAGTCCGCTGTCAAGAGCTTCGTCACGGATTGGACGGAAATAGTCAGCGATCTCTGCCAGAAGTTTCTGGTCTAATCCTGTATCATAAGGTGTTCCCTTGAATGTCTCAACCATAACTTCTGTTGCAGGCTGAGATGTTCCAAGTGCGAATGGTGAGATTGCGGTATCAATGACATCTACACCGGCCTCTACTGCTTTCATGTAAGTCATAGAAGCAACACCTGATGTGTAGTGTGTATGAAGCTGGATTGGAAGATCTACAGCTTCTTTCATTGCTCCGATCAGCTCTGTTGCCTTATACGGTGTCAGAAGACCAGCCATATCTTTGATACAGATAGAGTTTGCACCCATCTCTTCAATCTTCTTGGCAATGTCTACCCAGTAATCTAGTGTATAAGCATCACCTAAAGTATAAGATAATGCGATCTGAGCTTCTACTTTTTCTTTGTTTGCAGCCTTAACTGCTGTCTTCAGGTTACGAAGATCATTTAAGCAGTCAAAGATACGGATGATATCGATTCCGTTGGCAGCAGATTTCTGTACGAAATATTCTACCACATCATCTGCGTATGGACGATATCCTAAGATGTTCTGTCCACGGAATAACATCTGAAGTTTTGTATTTTTGAATCCATCACGGAATTTACGAAGTCTTTCCCATGGATCTTCTTTTAAGAAACGAAGAGATGCATCGAATGTAGCTCCACCCCAGCACTCTACGGAATGATACCCAACCTTGTCCATTTTATCAACGATCGGGAGCATCTGCTCTGTTGTCATACGGGTTGCGATCAGAGACTGATGCGCATCACGCAGGATCGTTTCTGTAATCTCTACAGGTTTTTTTACTATATCTGCCATTTTCTTTCCTCCTAATTATATATCGCTTAAATTCCTACGCCAAAGATTGCCATAAATGTTCCGGCAGCTACGGCTGTACCGATAACACCCGCAACATTTGGTCCCATAGCATGCATCAGAAGGAAGTTTGTCGGGTCTGCCTCAGCTCCGACCTTCTGTGATACTCTGGCTGCCATTGGAACTGCAGATACACCGGCAGAACCAATCAGTGGATTAACCTTACCATGTGTTGCAACACACATCAGTTTACCGAACAGTACACCTGCGGCTGTACCAAATGCGAATGCGATCAGACCGAGAATTACGATCTTAATTGTATCCATATTAAGGAATGCCTCAGCACTTGTTGTTGCTCCTACGGATGTTCCAAGCAGGATAACTACGATGTACATCATTGCATTGGAAGCTGTCTCTGTTAACTGTCTTACAACTCCAGACTCACGGAACAGGTTACCAAGCATTAACATACCAACCAGTGGTGCTGTTGTAGGAAGAATTACACACACAACGATCGTAACGATGATTGGGAATAAGATCTTCTCAAGCCTGGAAACAGGTCTTAACTGTTCCATCTTAATCTTACGTTCTTTTTCTGTTGTCAGAAGCTTCATGATTGGTGGCTGGATAATCGGTACCAGTGACATATAAGAATATGCTGCTACTGCGATTGGTCCAAGTAAAGCTGTCTGCTGTAACTTACCTGCAAGGAAGATAGAGGTAGGTCCATCAGCTCCACCAATGATTGAGATCGCTGCTGCCGCTTTGTCAGAGAATCCCATAGCCATCGCTCCAAGGTATGCTGCAAAAATACCGAACTGAGCAGAGGCACCAAGAAGGAAGCTCTTAGGATTAGCGATCAGTGGTCCGAAGTCTGTCATCGCTCCTACACCCATGAAGATCAGGGAAGGGAGGATTGACCACTCATCCAGTTTATAGAAGTAGTAAAGCAGTCCGCCTGTTCCATTTGCCGCATCTTCTGCATGAAGCATGATGTCCGGATAAATGTTAACCAGTAACATACCGAATGCGATTGGAACAAGAAGCAGAGGCTCGAATCCGTGTCTGATTGCAAGATAAAGGAAAACACATGCAACCGCGATCATGACTACATTGCCCCATGTAAGACTGAAAAACGCCGTCTGATGCACGAGGTTTCCTAATGTTGTCGTTATATATTCCATTTTTTAACCTCCAGTCGTGTTAGATAAACACCATATAAATGATGTTAGTTCAATGTAGCAAGAACAGCGCCTGAATCAATTGCATCGCCTACTGCTACATCAATGCTTGCAACGGTTCCGTCTTCCGGTGCTACAACTGGAATCTCCATCTTCATAGCCTCGATGATGACAACTGCATCACCTTTCTTTACAGCCTGACCTACATTTGCTTCGATCTTGAATACTTTTCCGGCTGCTCCGGCTTTTACTTCGATGGATCCTGCTCCACCTGCAGGTGCTGCCTTTGGTGCTGCTGGTGCTGCCGCAGGAGCTGCCTTCGGTGCTGCTGCAGGTCTTGCAACTGGTGCTGCACCTGCTCCGTTTTCTTCTACTGTTACATCATATACATTGCCATTCACTGTGATTGTATAATTTTTCATTGAATTCATCCTCCTAATTAATTATGCGTGCCACTTATTTGATGGACGACGCTTGATGCTTCTTACTACGAAGCCGTCTGTGCTTCCACCAGCTTCTGCTTCATAAGCTGCAATCGCTGCGGAAATAACTGCTGCCAGTTCATCATCGTTAGATGCTTCTTCTACTACAGGTGCTGCAACTGCTGCCGGAGCCGGTGCCGCTTCCTGTGTGCTTTCTGCTTTTCCTTTGTTCTTGAATTTTGTTTCAAGAGCAGGGATATATTTGAACAGAGAGATCAGAATAGAGATAAAGATCAGGATTACGAATACAGTTCCCATACCAAGGATTGTATTAAGTCCTGCTTTTTCCATGATCTCGCCGATGCTGTAATGTGCATCGATCGTTGTACTGTCCAGATAAAGGTTCTCATCAAAAACAAATGTAATGTCTGCATCACGGTCTTTGAATTTTGCACTGGTCGTTACTTTCAGTTCATCAGAGGATGGCTCGAATTTGTAATCACCATGACTTACATATTCTCCACACTCTTTTGTTCCCTGCTGCCATGCATCCAGAGCTGCAAGGAAACTATCCTGCGTAAATGGAACTCCTGCCTGATTCAACTGAGACTCGATCTGGAAATCTGTCATTTTGTTCCACTGTTCGATAGTATCTGCATCTGCACTGTTGCAATACTCGATCAGAAAATCCGTTGCCTGTGTGATGGTTGATTTATCATACTGAAGATTTTCTTTCTTACTTCCGCAAGCGGTAAAGCAGAGCATTGCGACAAGCACACAAAGTAATACGCTTAATTTTTTCTTCACTTTGCCTCACCTCTCTAAACCGTACCGTGTTTCTTTACCGGACGATCCTCTCTTTTTGTGAATAACATCTCGAATGCGCCGATCACATATTTTCTTGTATCTGCTGCTTCGATGATTGTATCCACATATCCTCTTTTCGCTGCTGATAATGGGCTTGACTGCAGATTCTTATATTCTGCTGCTTTTTCTCTGATTGTTGCTGCATCAGCGTCTGCATACATGATCTTGGCTGCCTGGTTTGCGTCCATCATTCCAATCTCTGCTTCCGGCCATGCATATACCATATCTGCTCCGACTGCTTTGCTGTTCATTGTCACATAAGCACTTCCGAATGCTTTACCGATCACAACATTTACCTTCGGTACTGTTGCATCTGCAAATGCATAAGTAAGTTTTGCTGCTGATTTTGCAATACGTTTCTCATCGTATTCGCTTGCTGTAAATCCGCTTACATTTGTAAGTGTCAGTACAGGGATATTGAATGCATCACAGAACTGTACGAATTCTGCAGCCTTTTCAGCTCCGTCAGCAGAAAGAGAGCCGTCAAATTCAGCCTCTACTTCAGCTTCTTCGTTATATACTTTTGAACGGTTTGCAACTGCACCTACAGTCATACCATTCAGTTTGATGAATCCTGCCACCATATCTTTTGCATATGCTTTCTTCACTTCGCAGAAGATGTTGTCATCAGAGATCATTGTAAGAGCGATCGCTGTGTCTTCTTTTGCATTAGCAAGGTCTGCACATACACGGTTCAGATCATCGTTACATTCTTCATAAGAAGAATCCTCTTCGTTGTTGCCTGGTAACATGCATACGAGAGAACGGATATCTGCAAGAATCTCTTCTTCAGATCCGATTCCGTCTACAAGACCGGTTGTCTCACTCTGGAATTTTGCGGAAGATGTATCACATTTAGAAATGTCATTTCCCGGAATTGCATTTGGAGTATTGGTAAATAATTTACCATTCTTTGTCTCCATGAATGTGAAATCTGTCAGAGCAGGTACGATAGAAAGTCCACCGCCACATGTTCCGAAGATTGCTGTGATCTGAGGGATCACTCCGGAAGCCATTGACTGTTTCTGATAAAGTTTTCCAAATGCCTCTAAAGCATCTGTAGCTTCCTGCAGTCTGAATCCGGCGCAGTCAACCAATCCGATGACCGGTGCTCCCATCTTCATTGCCATATCGTAGATATTAGAAATCTTCTTTGCATGCATCTCACCGATCGCACCATTTAAAACAGTAGCGTCCTGGCTGTATACGTATACCAGATTTCCATCGATCACTCCATATCCGGTGATAACACCGTCTGCTGGAGTTTCTTTTTCCTGCATGTTAAAATCAGTTGTTCTTGCTGTTACAGCTCCACCGATCTCAACAAAACTGCCCGCATCAAGTAAACTGTTGATTCTCTTACCTGCTGCATTGTCTGCTGCCATGTTGCCCATAGTCTAGCCCTCCATTTTCATTATTTTAAATTGGGTTTTTCCTGATTCTTGTATCAAAAGTAAAACCAAATTTTTTCCAATTATATTATACTGTTTTTGACACTTTAGCGCAATACCTTTATATTGTTTTTTGTTAAATACTTGACGAGTCGTATAAATCCTGTATATAAAAAAGCCATGTGTCCCCGTACTTCTTCCGTACGCACATAGCCTTTTCATCTGCAGCATTCTGTTCTAAAACTTCTTCACTTTTTTTCTCTTCATATTCCTGCATCTTTCCAGAAGAAATTCTGCCAGTTCGTCCGTATTGTTTCCTTCCAGTGCAGTCTTTGGAAATCCGATCATCGCTCTTGCCGATCCGACCGTCTCGGGATCTGCCTTCACAACTACACCGAATGCCTCTTTCGTCTCCAGGATCTTGGTAACATCTTTGTACGAAAATGATCTTGTCTTTTTCGCAGTTACACTGTCAAAGTGATCATCAAAAAAGTGGATTTCGGAACTCACCGGTCCACCGTTCAATCTGCATCGTCTGTCAAACTGCTCTTCTGCATCCCCGACCGCCGTTGTCGATAACACCTTTCTCCAGATTGTTCTGTTCAGTATCACTGCCGCAACAAATGCCAGTGCCCAGACTACAATATACTTAATGACAAAAAAAGTCATTCCTCCCGGCGTACCGCCTCCCGGGTTTCCATATTTGCACATAAAATAGAACACAAGCGGTCCCATCACCGTCACTATAAACTTAATCGTAATATCACTGCTGTCCACACGGAAAAGTTCACAGATCTGTTTCAGCGTGTTCTTTGACTCCTTATAAGCCACACGGTAATAATTTGCCATATCATTTTCCCCTTTACAAAATCTGTGTCTTATTATATCCTTATATAGTTGATTATTCAAGAATATCCTTTATATTATTTGTAAATAATCTATAAACTCTTCTATGTATTCTATCTATGTAGTTTCTCCATAAGCGATCCTGTTTATTTTTGATTTCTATTATCATTTAGTGATTTTGGCTTACATTTTCCGGCTATATATGGTCGTTTTATTACATTTCAACATACATATTCCTAACAAAGCATAAAAAACCTTAACTTTTTCTTAAACAATTAGTTGTACTTTAATCTAGTTTGTGATAAGATTAACTGCGTTGAGAGTTTTAATCATAAGGGGGGTTTTCCTCGTATTGTTAAAACCAAAGAAAAATTTCATATTGGAGGGTGAATCTCATGGAGAACACTAAGAAAAAATTACCATTTGGTTTCTATGTGTGCTGTCTGACTTTCTCTTTTGAAAGACTTGCATACTACGCTGCTAAATGGGGGCTTGCGATTTTCATCGCAGCCAAAGCAGTAAACGGTGGTCTTGGACTTGATCAATCCGTAGGTGCTGCAATGAGTTCTAACCTTGTAGCGTTCACTTATATCACACCTATCATCGGTGGATATATCGCTGACCGCTGGATTAGTCCTCGTATCCTCGTACCAATTGGAGAGATCATGATGGGTCTTGGATATCTGTGTGCCTGGAAAGCAAACGGAGTCGGAATGTTATGGGCAATGATCATTCTCGTTTCTATCGGAACTGGTTTCTTCAAAGGAAACGTATCTGGTATCAACGGACGTCTCTTCCCATTAGCTGATCAGGACGAACTCGACACTGTATTCAACTTACAGTACATGTTCGTTAACATCGGTTCTTTCTGCGGAACTACTTTCCTTTCACTTGTTGGAAAGAGCGCTGGATACCGTACTATGTTCCTGGTTTGTGCAATCTTCCTGTTCATCGACTGCGTATGGTGGTTCGTTGGAATGAAGTCCTTCGGCGAAGCCGGAAAGAAACCATTCCTTGTTGACAACCGTACAGAAAATGTTGACAAAGCCGACAAAGAGAAAGACAATGCACCTCTTACCAAACTTGAGAAAAACCGTGTGATTGCTATCTGCATCGTAACACTCTTCTCTGGTATTTTCTGGCTGATCTGGTACATGGCTTACATGCCTGTTTACTATGAATTCGGTCCAGTATCAGAAGCAGGACGTGGATGGGCTAACTGGAACATTGGTTCCTTCGAGATGCCTACTGCATGGTTTGACTCAATGAACGGACTTCTTTGTATCATCCTTTGTCCTGTATTCGCAGGAATCTGGGCTAAGATGAGACAGCGTCCACAGGGTGACTGGGGAATGTTCACAAAGACAGCTATCGGTATTATCATACTTGGTCTTTGTACAGCTTCCATGGTACTTGCAGCAGTTCTTTGCGGACAGAGTGCAGATAAACCAGTTGGTATCTGGGTAATCATCCTGGCTTCTGTATGTATGTCAGTCGGAGAAGTTATCTTCTCACCACTTGGAAACTCATTCATCAGCAAATATGCTCCAAAGAAACTTCTTGGAACTATGCTTGGTGTATGGCCACTGGTCATCTTCTTCGCTGGTAAAGCTTATGGAACACTTTATAACTGGCTCGAAAACTTCAACTTCGTTAAAGCATATGGTGTTGTTACAATCATCATCGTTGCCTGCGGAGTTATCATGTTAGCATTTACTAAGAAGTTCGACAAGATGGTTGAAGGTAAATAATTCGTGAATTAAATACCGTACATAAAAATAAGACTTGCATAAGCAAGTCTTATTTTTATGGGGACGGGTTTTCCGGCTTTTTTGTTGTCCCCTCCGGCTCAATCTATCATATTCTTTTATTTTTTACGATACTTTTTATTCCCTGTACTGTAACTTCTTTTAATCTGATTATTATTTTTCTTCGTCTTCTTCGTGCTTTCTTTCTTATTTGCCTTCACACTGAATGAATCTCCGGATCCACGTGGTGTAATATTCTTCTTTGTTCCGATTTCTTTCTGGTCTTCGAACGCAGGCTTCAGAAGTAATTCCGCACCAATTACAAAGCAGGCAACTTCTATTGCCAGCTGGATCATCTCCCCGTTCTTTCCGAGTCCTTCAAAGAAAGGATCCAGAACTCTTGCCCCAGAAAGGATCACCAGTGTCAGTCCGGCATAAGTAAACAACGAATAGAACATCATCGTCTTCCCCCTGCCTTCATTCTGCTGCATGAAGTAGTATCCTGCGATAAAAATCACACCGCCAAGGATCATCAATATGTACTTTAACATTTCTATCTCTTCCTCCCAATCATGTTTTCTGTAAAGTCTATTATTTATTATACATGAAATCCATCTCGATTCCTATCTTTTTATATGTATATTTTTATTTTTCCGTTTACGCACTTTTAAAAGGGATCCACCTTCCGGCACATCCCTCACAACTTTTCATTACTTATTCTATTTCTGATTTCTAAACTGCATCGGAGTCATATCATAAGCTTTCTTGAACAGTCTGTTAAAATGTTCCACATTCTGATATCCTACTGACATTGCAATATTCTCAACCGTCATATTGCTGCTCTTGAGCAGTGCTTTCGCTTTCTTCATGCGGATCTTCTTCACCAGATCGCCAAATGTCATTCCTGATTTTTCTTTAATATATTTTGACAGATAAGGCTTTGACAGGAAGAATTTCTCAGCCAGATCATCCAATGTGATATCAATATAATTAGCCTGCACATAGTTCATGATCTCGATCATTCTTGCATCCGTACATGCATCAGCACTCCCGAGTTCTTCAATCTTATTTACCGCAACGATCAAGGCTTCAATGGAAGCTCTGATAATATCCGGATCGATTCCTACACCCCAAAATGTCTTTCCATTACAGATAATTCCCACATAAGCCACAGCTTTAGAAGAAGATCCCTTTGTAAGCGAATGCTCCTCATAGAAGGATAATTCATAACTGATGTTAAAATACTGTTTGATCGCATTGCTTACTGCGTCCAGACGTCCATTTCCGTTCGAAGTGATCACTTTACTCTCTCCTGCATGATTGATCGTCACTTCTGCGGTAATTCCGTCTACCTGTTTAAAATGGCACTCATCAATATGGAAGATGGATTTGGTATTAATATAGTGATCAGAGAAGATCTGGTATACCCAGTCTGGTGTCAGCTCTTTGTGTGCTTTATCCGATACATCTTTTACCATATATCCTACTTCTTCACGCATTGCCTTTGGAAGATTGATTCCGTGGCTGTGCATTAAGATGTAGTTTACGCCGCCCTTACCAGACTGACTGTTGATACGGATAACGTCCGAATCATACTCTCTTCCGACATCTTTTGGATCGATCGGCAGATACGGAACTGTCCATTTATTACATTTCTTCTCATCTCTCCATGCCATACCCTTGGCAATCGCATCCTGATGTGATCCGGAAAATGCAGTAAATACCAGGTCTCCGGAATATGGCTGACGGTCATATACCTGCATTCTGGTCAGACGCTCATATGTCTCGCGGATCTTTCTCATATTAGAGAAATCCAGTCCCGGATCTACACCCTGGGAATACATATTCATTCCAAGTGTGATGATATCAACGTTACCGGTACGTTCTCCGTTTCCAAACAATGTACCCTCGATACGATCAGCTCCTGCAAGAATACCCAGTTCTGCAGTTGCCACTCCGCATCCTCTGTCATTATGTGGATGAAGTGAAAGTACCACATTCTCTCTGTGTTTCAAATGCTTATGTACATACTCTAACTGGCATGCAAATGTATGAGGCATTGCATTTTCTACAGTTGTAGGAATATTGATGATTGCTTTATTATCAGCTGTCGGCTGCCATACATCCAGAACAGCGTTACAAACTTCTACGGCATAGTCCACTTCTGTTCCGTGGAAACTTTCCGGACTGTATTCAAATGTGAAGTTACCATCTGTCTCATTAGCCAGCTTCAGAAGTAATTTTGCCCCGTCGATCGCAAGTTGTTTTACCTGTTCTTTATCTTTTCTGAACACCTGCTCTCTCTGTGCAACAGAGGTAGAATTGTATAAATGGATCACTGCGTGAGGTGCTCCTTTTACAGCTTCAAATGTTCTCTTGATGATGTGTTCTCTTGCCTGTGTCAGGACCTGAACGGTTACATCATCCGGAATCATATCTTTCTCAATCAAAGTTCTCATGAACTGATACTCTGTCTCGGAAGCAGCCGGGAATCCAACCTCAATCTCCTTAAATCCGATATCAACCAGCATCTGGAAGAACTCCAGCTTTTCATCCAGACTCATTGGTTCGATTAATGCCTGGTTACCATCTCTTAAATCTACACTGCACCATTTCTGCGGCTGTTCTACCGAATCTTTTTTTGCCCAGTCATATGTGACCTCAGGCGGCATGAAATAACTTTTCTCATATTTCTGATAATTCTTCATAATTAAAAGCCTCTCCTTTTACCCGATATTTCAAATCTTATCATCTTGCAATAATAATCATCAATTTTGTTGTTCATTTTTAATACTTTTATATCCTAACATATCCCTACGCAAAAGGGAAGTGATAAATTTAATCACTTCCCTTGATGTTTTTTAATATGTTCGATTTTTCAGATTATTTCGGTTAATTCTGTTCCAGAGAACGTTTCTTGGTGATTGTAACCTTCTCATCATAGCAGGCAAATATCTCATCCACCCTGTCTTTCTTAAGTTTTGGTGTAAGTACACTCACTACCGGCACTACGATCAGTCCTGCTACCATCGCAATTGCTCCTGCATTAATCGGAGATGCAATAAAGTGGAAGAAGAGGTTCAAAACCGTAATTCCGACACCTGCCGCAAAACTTGCCCAGACCGCGGCTCTTGTCACACCTTTCCAGTACAATCCATACATGAACGGTGCAAGGAATGCTCCGGCCAGTGCACCCCAGGAAATTCCCATAAGCTGTGCAATGAATGTAGGTGGATCCATTGCAATCACTACTGATAATACAATGAAGAATACTACCATCACCTGCATGGTTCGTACCTGTTTCTTCTCACTCATATCTTTCATCACATTGTCTTTTAAGAAATCCAAAGTCAATGTCGAGCTGGATGTCAGTACCAGCGAAGCCAGGGTTGACATGGAAGCCGATAATACCAGCACTACTACGATACCGATCAGGATATCCGGAAGTGTTGATAACATATGTGGAATGATTCCGTCGAAGATCATATTGCCCGCCTCATCATGTAATTCCGGTACATCAAACAATCTTCCGAATCCTCCGAGGAAGTAACATCCTCCGGAGATCACGATCGCAAACAACGTAGAGATCACAGTTCCTGTATTAATTGATTTTTCATCTTTAATCGCATAGAACTTACCAACCATCTGTGGAAGTCCCCATGTTCCAAGAGAAGTTAAGATAACAACCCCCAGAAGATTTAACGGATCCGGCCCAAAGAATGAAGTAAATGCGCCCGGCTGTCCCATTGTCACCGGCACATCACTTGGAATCTCTGCCATTGTCTTAATTGCCTGAATAAATCCGCCCTGACCATTTAATACCGCCAGGATAACTGCCACGATACCACCCAGCATGATAATCCCCTGAATGAAGTCATTGATCGCCGTAGCCATGTATCCGCCAAGAATAACATAAATTCCCGTAAACACTGCCATTCCGATCACACAATATTTATAAGGAATATTAAATGCCATTCCGAATAACCTTGACAATCCGTTATATACAGAAGCCGTATACGGAACCAGGAATATAAATACGATTGCAGAAGCTGTAATCTTAAGCGCCTTGCTTTCGTATCTCTCACCAAAGAAATCCGGCATCGTCTTAGAATTCAAATGCTGTGTCATAACCTTGGTACGTCTTCCGAGTACAACCCATGCCAGCAAACTTCCGATAATCGCATTCCCAAGACCGATCCATGTAGATGCGAGACCATATTTCCATCCAAACTGTCCTGCATATCCTACGAATACAACTGCGGAGAAATATGACGTTCCATACGCAAATGCCGTAAGCCAGGGGCCTACCGATCTTCCTCCCAATACATAGCCGTCTACACTTGTCGCATGCTTTCTTGCATAGATGCCGACCGATACCATAATCGCAAAAAATATCACCAGCATCAATAATTTCATCGCCATAACTTTTCTCCTCTACTTTCCTCATTTCTTTTTACTTGTTTTCGCTAATTCGCTTTAAAGCGTTGCACTTTAAAGCGTTAAAGTTTACGGTGTAAGAATAACACAGATGATACGGTATGTCAATCTTATTTTGCAGAAATATAAAAGGCAAAAAAACAGCTGCGATTCCTTTTTTTGCGGAATGCGCAGCTGCTCTTTAGCTTCTATTTCATCTTCTCCACTCTGTCCTGAATGGTCTTGTTAAAGTTCTCTACCTTTCTTTCATATGTAGAATTCATAAATTCAGACTTCAGCATGAAATCTGCTGTTGCAAGATTGTTAGCTGTAGGAATATCGTAAAGTACGGCAATACGGGATAATGCTCTTACATCCGGATCGTGCGGCTGTGCCTCTAACGGATCCCACAGGAAGATCATAAAGTCGATCTGTCCTTCTACGATCTTCGCTCCGACCTGCTGATCTCCTCCGAGCGGGCCGCTGTTATATCCCTTTACCGGAAGCCCGGTCTTCTCTGCGATCAGACGTGCGGTTGTACCTGTACCGCATAAGAAATGACCTTTTAAGATTTCCTTATTCTTGTCGCACCATTCAATCAGTTCTTTTTTCTTACCATCATGGGCAACGAGTGCGATATGCTTTGCTTTTCCAATTTCAAATGTTACAAAATTATCGTTTAACATCTGTTGAATTCTCCTTCCGTTTTAACTCTCTTCGTTATCTTTATATATCAAACTTATATTTATAATAAAATGTATTTTATTATCTGTCAACTTTAAACTGGAAATTAAATTGTATTTTAGTTACAACAATTTGCCCATCACTTTCAGAACGTCTCAACGATTTCCTGCATCTGATCAAACTGTTCTTCCATCTCTTTTACAAGCCTGAACTGTGTTCTTGCCCGAACAAGATTGTGTTCTGGATAAGTTGTTTTGAAATATACATCGCCCTGGAGGAAGTCAGTAAGAAAACGCATACCGCATTCCAGCGTCATAAGTCTCGCTCCCCACGGAAGACTGGCGTTCTCCGCCGGTGTCAGTACATCCTTCGCCATCTCCAGATACCCTTTCACGTAGATGCGGTAAAGCTCTATATCAAAGTGCACCTTGTTCAGATCCTTCTCATCTTCTTCCGCTGTCGATGCCCCGAACCGGATGGAATCACCAAAGTCATTTGCCGCAAGTCCCGGCATGATCGTGTCCAGATCGATGATGCACAGTCCCTCTCCTGTATTCTTATCAAACAAAATGTTATTCAGCTTGGTATCGTTATGCGTCACACGGAGCGGAAGTATTCCTTCCTCAAGCTGCTTCATAAGGACACCGCAGTCATCCTCGCGTGCCAGTACAAACTCTATTTCTTCACGGCAAAGTCTTGCCCTGTTCTTCACATCTTTCCGCAGTGCGTCTTTGAAATCATGGAAACGCTTCACCGTATCGTGGAACTTCGGAATCGTCTCATAGAGACTCTCGGCCGGATAATCCCCCAGCTGCTTCAGAAAATGGCCAAAGCTGAGTGCCGACTGATAGAACTGTTCCGGTCTCTCCACCATCTGATAGCACACAGAATCCGGTACATAATGCAGGCAGCGCCATGGCTGTCCATCCGCATCTTCAAAATAGCTCTCTCCTGATTTTGTCTTAATATAAGACAATGCCTCTCTGTCTAGATCTCCGCCTGCCTCACGGATCATACTGCGCAGATACTCCGTAACGCCGAATATATTCGCCATTACCTGATCCGGGTTCTTGAATACATTAATATTGATGCGCTGCAAAACATAGAGCGGCGTATCCTTTCCATCTGCGCCCGGCATATAGACTGCATAAGTCTCATTGATGTGTCCTTCTCCGAATGGCTTCACATAACTGCACTGCTGCCCGAAACCAAATGCGTACACGGCATCTTCCAGACTCCGGCTGTCCACGCCCTCGATCTTCCTTCTGGTTGAGAAGATCACTTCTCCTGCCTCCACTTTACATCCGCTCTCGATCGTACAGTCTGACTTTACAACACTCCCCAGTCCGACATGCGCTCCGGCACATACTACTGAATTGTGATCTACGATTGCCCCGCTGTTCACCAGCACCGCACGTCCGATCCGGGTATTGGTATTTACCACCGCTCTCTGCATCACAAAGCAGCCCGGTTCCAACACCGCACTCGGACTTACAACTGCAGACGGATGCACGATTGCCGGTACCTCATACCCTTCTTCCAGCAATTTATCCGTCCAGTACAGACGCATCTTGTTATTTCCAAATGCTGCTACTGCCACCGGATACTCCTTATGCCTGATCTCATAATCACAGCACATTCCGATGACCGCTTCATGCTTCACCGCATCATCCAAAAATACAACCTTTTCATACCCCAGTGCCTGCGCAGTCTCCGCTACCATCCGGCCGAATCCGCCTGCACCGAGAATCAGCAAACTTTTCATTACGTATTTCCCCCAATTGTTTTTTTATTGATCAGTTATACTATATCATATCATAGAAGTGGACCCGGAGATAGTTATTTTCACAAAGAAGCTTCAGAGAATCACAGGTAGCAGGATTCTCCGAAGCTTCTTTGTATTTATATTTATATTGGAAAGGGGTTCCCTTTTAGGGACATATTTTAAAGATAGTTCAATCTTTCAAGGGTATTCAATACCATATGGCGTCCGGCATCCGTTCCGTCAATGATACGTCTCGCACGTACAGAAGCCCTGTGCCGCCACGTGCACGCAGCTCATAATATTTGATATGTTCGTCGCTCAGTTCCCCATCATGTCCGGCGAAATCACTTCCCATAGGCATCATTACAACACGGTTTTTGAGTGTCATACCTCTGATCGTAAGAGGGCTGAATACGTGTGGAAAATTGTTTTTTATAGTTTACTAACCTCCATAAAAATATAATTGTATTTGTTTGCATTTCTCTATAATTTGATTATATGATTTTGTTAAATAAAAGACAAATTAGTATTTTTATGAAAGTTGATAGATTTTGTCTATGAATTTTAATCATAAAAAATGGCCGCTGCGCCAGCAGATTATTCACTACCGGTACAGCGGCCATTTTTCTTAACTTTTTTATTTTTTCTGATTTTTTTCAGGTATTAATTTCCCGGCGATCAGACACAGGATGATCGTGATCACCATATCCGGCAATGTATTTCCTACCGGCATATCTACATTCATAAGAATTCTGTACACAACGAATCCAATCACCCAGATGATCATATTCGGCACATATACTGCCCGACTGCTCTTGTCTTGTTTTAACAGGAAAAAATCAGCAATCTGAATAGCGATCATCGGTGTAAATACAGAACCGATCAGATACAGGAAATCTGTTATATTATCCATCGGATATACAATTGCTGCGGCCGTTCCAATCACTGTCACAACGATAGCAACATGCTTTCCGTTCCATCTGCTTACAACCGTCTCGCTGGAGATTCCAGCAGAGTATGCATCCAGGAAAGTGGTTGTAACTGTTGAAAATACAATGATCAGAAGTCCCAGGATGCCAAGACCTGCCTTTAACATGATCTGTGCAATGTCATACTCTCCGGTAATGATAGCAGCTCCCATTCCGATCACATACATCCAGCAGCTTACGATTCCATATGTAACCGCACTGACTGCAGTTGCTTTCACCGGCTCCTTCGCCTCTCTTGTGTAATCACTGATCAGTGGCAGCCACGATAATGGCATCGCAACCGCAAGCTCTACTGCTGCTCCAAATGTCATACTGTCGTCAGACGGTGTTCCCGCCCCGCTTCCTGTAAATATCACCTTACACAGAATCAGTGTCAGGATAAATAATGCTGCCATCGCAACGGTATTGATCTTGCCCAGATTCGTAATTCCGATCACAATCCACAGAATGATCAACGCTCCGATCACCAGGCACCAGATCCATCTACCGGTATGCATCACACCGTCTGCTGCCAGTGCCCCGTCATAGATCATGATCGCAGTCCAGCCGACAAGCTGCAACACATTCAGGACCGCAAACAGAACACTTCCTTTCTGTCCAAAGCTCATCTTTACAGTCTCCATTGCACTCTTTCTGACTTTTCCACCGATCACTCCTGCCAGGAAAAGCATCAGACAGCCAATGATATGTCCTACTATGATTGCTGCCAGTCCTTTTCCCATGCCAAGCGGGGCCAGATATGTTCCGGTCAGGATCTCTGCGATCGAAACCCCTGCGCCGAACCAGATCAGACCATTTTCAAATAAGCCGGTACGCTTCTCTTCCATAATGTTTATTCCTCCTCGTCTTCCTTTGTAGTCTTATATAATAGTCTTTTTCAAAGCCTGTTCCAGCAGCTGCATCTCATCATCGCTTAATTTCCACTCAAATACCTTGCAGTTCTCCTCAATTTTATCGCGGCTCTGCGCTCCTATAATACAAGAAGAAATAAAAGGTCTCTGCAAGGTCCAGTTCAATGCAATCTGCGACAATGGAACATTTCGTTCCTCACTGATCTGATCCATTGTTCTTAAAAGAAGCATTACTTTTGAAAACAACGGTTCTTTAAAATATGGGTAAAACCGGTTTCGGTTATCATCCACACCATATTCCTTGAGTTCTCTGTATTTTCCGGTTAAAATGCCTCCTCCGAGCGTTCCATAAGTCATAACTCCCATTTCCTGAGCACAAGCCCACCGGATCAACTGCTCCCATTTCCGATCTACCATAGAATACTGTGGCTGATATGCTTCTATAGCACAATATTTTTCAGCTTCTTCCATCTGTTCTTTTGTAAAATTCGATACTCCGATATGCAGAATCTTTCCTTGCTTTTTCAATGTATTAAGCGCATCCATTGTCTCTTCCATCGGAACATTCGAATCCGGCCAGTGGACCAGATATACATCGATATAATCTGTCTTCAGATTACGGAGTGATTCTTCGCATTCCCGCATGATCTTATCTGCCGACCCGCAGCGTACATATTTTCCATTAATAAATTCATTTCCACACTTGGTAGCCAGGATCACTTCTTTCCTGACGCCAAGTTTGTGCACAACTTCTCCGATATACTGTTCTGCCCTGCCTCCGTTGTAGGCGGGTGCCGTATCAATAAAATTGATTCCACAATCTACTGCTGCCTTGATCGCATCCATCCGGCTTTCGTCGGAATAAGAATCCCATCCGGCACCTCCGATTCCCCATGTACCAAGACACATCCTGGATACACGAAGCTGTGTCTTTCCAAATTCTGTATATTCCATTTTCTTCATCTCCGTTTCACTTCACCGCCAGTTATGCCTTTTACCACCCGGGACAGATAAAAAGCCACTAATCCCCGTCCCCAATGGCTTCTTTCATGAGTGAAAGTCTGTATACACGTCTGCCGGTTTCTTCATAATGCTGATCCAGAAGATCACAGGTTGCCTGGAGATCGTTAATCCGGATGGCCTCCAACAGGCATTGGTGTGTCCATACTGCAGCACCTCCCTTATGAGAGGTACTTGGATCCGGTGTGTTTGGTTCTAGGCGATTGGCATTTTGAACCGAAAGGAACATGGCACCATTCAGTGGACTCAGCAGTTCCCACATTTTGGTAAGTCGGTTAAGCTGGGCAGAGTGAATGATCTGCAGGTGGAATGTCTCATCTGCATGAACGGCCTTCATGGTATTACCTGCGAGAACAGCCTTTCGAAAATCTTCAATGCTGGCTTCCATTATCATGAGACTATAGTCACTGAGACGGCAGTTGCTTTTCTGGATTGCCAGCTTTTCGAGGCTGCCGCGCAGAAAAAAGACTTCATATGCGTCTTGTGGAGAAAGCAGGGCGACTGTACACCCTTTATTAGGACAGTAATCGACTAAACCTTCGAAGGCAAGCTGTCGGAGTGCTTCGCGCACAGGACCTCGGCTGAGTCCGAATTTTTGGGCAATTTCAGCCTCTACCAGTTTTTCCTGAGGCTGAAGGGTTCCATTAATAATCTGCTCACGCAGAGATTCAAGAACAATTTCTGATGTAGTTGTGTTTGATGCTTTTCGTTGTTCCTGCATATTTACCTCATCTAATTTCCAGAATAATCCATTAAGACTTGCGCAACATATTGCATATCAGAAGGTGTGAAGCGCTGATCGCAAGGAACGGATACAATGTGGTCATAAATGTATTGTTCTGATGAATCTGGCAGTGGATGAACCAGAGGTCCTACTGGCCAGTAGACAGTCGAGCGAATCTGGTGATCTGCAAGGTATTGCTGAAATTCATCACGATTTTCGGCATACAGGCAGAAATGGCTTGGGACAGTAGCCTCTGGAAGTTCAGGAAAGACTGGCTGCACACCATGAAGAGGTGCTGTAAGAGCGTCTAAAAGTGCAGCATAGTTTTCACGTCTTGTCCTGCAAATAGAATCGAAGTCAGCATGGCGTAGGATATATTCTGAATTATCATCACCAGCAAAGCAGTCAAACATCTGACGAAGCCGCAGTTCTCCCTCCCAGAAAATATCGTCGTCTCCTGTCTCGTAGTATTCTTTTCGCTGTTTAAGATGTGTTGGTTCTACCTGCAGAAGAGGTGTTTCAAAAGTTCCGTTTCGTTTAACAGCGAATCCACCACAATCAATCCCCATCCATTTTCGGAAGCTTCCGGCAAAATAATCACAGAGAGGATCGATACCGTCAGCTGAGAGCATGGAATGAGTTACATCTTCAAAAATTACAACTCCTTTTTCTTTGCAGGCTTTAACAAAGTCGTGATCATAGTTGCAAAAACCATAGTAGCCGCAAAGAGATAAAACACTGATTTCATCAATAACCGAAGTATCGAAAATGCTGTGCAAATCCTGATCCAGCTCATAAAATTTCAGCTGATATCCGGCTTTCTCAAAAGGAGCAAGGACCGTCTCACAGGTATACAAAGGCACATATGCGACTTTACGCGTATCGTGACGTGCAATCTCCTGTAAACAATAATAGATACCGCATCGTCCGGACATGGTAAATGCCAGATCATCATTAGGTGAACTGATACTTGAAAAGTATCCGTTTTCGATAGGTGTGCTTGGTTCATAGTGGAACATACCGCCAATTTTTCGCATGTTTTATTTCCTCCTCATATAAAATAGGTTACTTTATCGTCATGTTCCCAGTTGATTTTTGTCCGTTAGCTAAAAACTCATTATAATTATAGTAGATTGTTAACGAAAACGAAAGTATTATTTTTCGAAAGAAAATATCTAAAAAAGTCACACAATAACATTATTAACAATTATTATTTTGCAATATTGGTAAAAAAGCATAAAAAAAGTGCGTTTTGTAGATGCAGAAACTTCTAGAATTACTGTCAAGAGAAAAAATATGTTAAAAATCAACAAAATTACTGATATTTTTTCGTTGTTAACATCAAGCTAGAATTGTTGACAATCCTATTGGCCTAGACTATACTTGGCTTATCAAGAGCGGCTCAAAAATTCTGTGTTGTCAGAAAAAGTTAATCCTAAAGGGAAATAGGAGTTATTGACAGTTAAATATAACTTATAAAATTGTAAATGAATGTAAAAGCTAAAAACTGCATTACAATTGAATATTGTTGTGTTCCCGTCCATAAACAAAAAGATTATATGAAAGGAAGAAAATTATGAGACTTACAAATTTGACTTGGCCGAAAGCTCAAGAATATTTTGAAAAAAATGATATGGTACTTATTTCTATCGGAAGTATTGAGTGTCACGGTCGTCACATGCCACTTGGAACTGATACACTGATTCCGGAGCATTTGTTGGAGAAAATTGAGAAGAAGAGTGATGTTTTGATTGCTCCGACTATTCCATATGGTTCCTGTCAGTGTTTAGCTCCGTATCCGGGCACAATTGATATTGACGGCGAGGTACTCTATCAGTTTTGCCGTCAGATTTTCCTGAGTCTGTATCGTCACGGCGCAAGAAAATTCGTTTTTCTGAACGGACATGGCGGAAACATTAAGATGATTGAGCGCCTTGGCATGGAATTCGAAGATAAGGGCTGTCTGGTTGCTATGCTTAACTGGTGGCTGATGGCATGGGATATGAACCCAGCGTGGAAAGGCGGTCACGGCGGTGGTGAGGAAACGGCTGCGATTCTTGGAATTGATCCGTCTTTAGTTGATAAGAGTGAGATAGGTGGGGAACTTAAGTTTAAGCACCTGTCTGATAATCTGAAGACAACAGGTTTCCGTTCTGTTGAGTTCAAAGGAGTTAACGTTGATATTATACGCAATACTCCACATGTAACAGACAGCGGCTGGATCGGACCGGATCATCCGAGTACCGCTACAGAAGAGTGGGGCAAGGAGATGCTTGAGACTACAGCAAACTATATTGTTGATTTCATGGAAGAGTTCAAGAAAGTAAAACTTTCATAAAAGAGGTGTCAGAATGGATAAAAAAACGACGCTGGAAATGATTGCAGCAATTTCAAATGCAAATGGTACATCCGGTTTCGAAGATGAAGTGGTTGCAGCGATTCGTCCTTACGCAGAAGGACTCGGAGAAATTACAGAAGATCGCATGCGCAACCTGTATATACGACGTAAAGAAAATAACGGTAATCGTCCGGTTGTTCAGCTTGACGCACATAGTGATGAGGTTGGCTTTATGGTGCAAGCTATCTGCCCGAACGGAACTCTCCGCATCATTCAGGTCGGAGGTTGGGTTAACCACAATATTCCGGCTCATAAAGTCCTGGTTCGCAACCGATTCGGAGAATATATTCCGGGTCTTACTGCCAGCAAGCCTCCGCATTTCATGACAGAGCAGGAGCGCAAAGCACCTCTGGAGATGAAAGATATCACGGTGGATGTTGGTGCTGTTTCTAAAGAAGAGGTTGTTGAAAAATTCGGCATTCGTATCGGTGAACCGGTAGTGCCGGATGTGACATTTACATATTCAGAAACCACAGATCTGATGGTGGGCAAGAGTTTTGACTGTCGTCTGGGATGTGCGGCAATTCTTAAGACCATGCATACCCTGGCTGGTCAGGATTTGAATGTGGATATTGTTGGCGCGTGTGCAGCACAGGAAGAAGTTGGTGTACGTGGTGCCACTGTGACAGCACAGGTAATTAAGCCGGATATCGCAATTGTTTTTGAAGGCTGCCCGGCAGATGATACCTGCGTTGAGTCGTATATGGTCCAGACAGCAATTAAGCGTGGACCGATGCTTCGTCACATTGATTCACGCATGATTACCAATCCGCGATATCAGAGATATGCGCTTGATTTAGCAGAAAAGCTTGACATCCCGGTTCAGGATTCAGTTCGCAGTGCCGGTTCAACCAATGGTGCAACTATACATCTGACTGAAAAAGCAGTGCCGGTCATCGTTATTGGTGTTCCGGTTCGCTATGCACACACACATTACGGAATTTCAGCTTATGCTGATTTTGATAATGCGGTTAAGCTGGCATGCGAAATTCTTAAAAGACTTGATGAAGAGCAGATTATGAGTTTTTAAATACAATACATAAAAGAAATTCTGGATTTTATGCAGGAGCTAAGATGAGTAGAAACTGCATAAAATCCATTTCTTTTTTCTTTGCAAAGATAATATCCACCCCCACTTCAAACAAATATTTTCTCATTTTACTACCACTCTTTTCATAATATTTTAGAGATATTCTACCACATCTTCCTTCATCAAGAAATGGCAAAATAAAACCACAGGCTGTCAACCCGTAGTCATATTCTCTACCATATTATTCCTTTACATTCTTTTTCCGTTATATCCGACCAGCATCCTGCTGATCCTGCGATTTTTTTATAAATCCATTGGTCAGTACCGCCTTCTTGCCTACAATAAAGAAATACAGTACTCTTGTAATATCTGATCCCTGCTTGGAACGAAGCTCAAATATCCTATCCTCCAATGGTTTTGAATATGGTTCACGAAGCAATGGACCATTCATTTCCAGTAAGTCAATTGTCCGCAATGTTTTTGCCAGCAACTTATGCTCCAGGGAATCTAATAGTTCCTGCACAGAACATCTTCCATCTTCTGTATCATATAAACAGCAAGAAAATTCTTTATTCGCAGGGACTCCGATAAAACTATTGATATCATTAAGTTGATGGTGAAATACGTCCATGCTGTAAAAGAAAAATTCCGACAATTTGACCGTCCACTCCGTGGAATCAGTGCGATTAATTTCGGATATCGATAACGTCAATTTATTTTCCATTCCTCCAAGGCTCAAGTATACGCTGCATTTGCGCTTCAATGTATGTTCTCTCAT
>OLNK01000554.1_pt1 | contig 44232 bp, 43 predicted proteins | sample 1672791 | NCBI WGS metagenome assembly OLNK01 (sample SAMEA3136724, study PRJEB25190) | human gut metagenome | biome: human gut; feature: human-associated habitat; material: faeces | place: Austria | collected 2013 | reverse complement strand
AGGCGATGGCGGAGAAGATGGTAAACTGCATCTATAACGGGAATGTGAACCAGAGGATCGAGGCCGCAAAGAACCTCGCAAAGGAGACGGATGTGGACGGCGCGATCCTGTTTGCCCATTGGGGATGCAAGGGAACGATCGGCGCGTCGAGCCTGATCAAGAGCTCCCTGGAGAAAGACGGACTGCCGACCATGATCCTCGACGGGGACGGATGCAATCCGGCCAACACCAGCGACGGTCAGGTTTCAACGAGACTTCAGGCATTCATTGAAATGCTGGAGAAGGCGAAAAGTGAGTAATCGATTCCAGATAAAAAATATTTGACGAAATGAAGCAAGCTGCGAAAGAGGATTGCGAACATCCTTTGACTTGTAAAAACGAATTGATTACAAAAAGGAGAAAATTTCATGATACATTATGTCTGTAAATACACCCCGATCGAGCTGTTTGCGGGCTTCGGGGAAACATGCGCGGTCCTGGAGGAGATGCCGGAGAACTTCGAGATGTCGGACCAGATCGCCCATGCAAATCTCTGCGGATTCGGAAAATCCGTGATCCAGGCAGTTCTGCAGGGAAAAGCGGATGAGCTTGTCATGGTGAACTGCTGTGACTCCATGCGCCGCGTGTACGATATCGCTGCGAGCACAGGAAAATGCAAATTTCTGTATATGCTGGATCTCCCGCATGACGACAATGAGTGCGAGAAGGAAAAGTTTGCGGCAGCGATCCGCCGCCTGAAAGAGGCGGGGGTGAATATGGAGAGCACCGCCCAGCCCACCGGGGACCTGCTGGCGGGACTGACCTTCGTCCTGACCGGCGAGCTGGAGTCCGCCTCCCGCAAGGAGGCCGGGGAGAAGCTGGAGGCTTTGGGGGCCAAGGTGTCCGGGTCCGTGTCCAAAAAGACCGGCGCCGTGGTGGCCGGAGAGGCCGCGGGCAGCAAACTCCGGAAGGCCCAGGAGCAGCAACGGATCTCCTCGACATGCGGCCGCGCAATCCTCCTCCGGCGGATCTTATCAACATGCATCCGGCCGCTCCTGCGCGGGTGCGGGTTCGCCTCGTGTGTCAAGACAAGGGAATAGAACGTCATCGACGGCCCGAACCGCTCAGCGGTCGGGTCGTCGCATGCATTCTGCGGGGACCGAACGTTCGGGCGTGCAGCCAAATCTGTGGACCAAGCAGCAGCGCACCTCTTCGCGTCCTTCCGGTGCTCGCGATCGCGGGCAAGCGCGTTCTGGCGGCGGGTCCGCCATTGCATCAGCTGCCGGAAGCGTGCTTTCCTTGCTGTTCGGCGTTCTTGCCACCCTTGTACGTACCATTGGGCGCGTGGTAGGCGCCTTGCTTCGCGCTTGGTTCAAGCTTGTGCGGAAGAGCAGGCCCGCGCTTATCGTGTCGGTGTGCGCTATCGCGCTCGTCGTCGTTTGCGCCGTCGATGGGGTTTCCCATGCTGGTCGCGCGTACTCCGGCGTCAAGGTCGGCGATATCGATGTGTCCGGGCTGAGCGCCCAGGAGATCGAGCAAGCGCTCGACCAAGCCTACGCGCAGCCGCTTCAGCAGGCTAGCGCCACGGTGTTCGCTTCCGACGAGGCGGCTCAGCAAACCGACGAGGCCGCTGCGGCTCAAAACCAGCAGGATGCGGCGCTTGCCGAGCAGATGGCGGTGGACGAGGCCATGGCTTCGAAGCAGGCGTGGCAGACCACCGGCGCGGAGTTGGGGGCGTCGTTGGATTCCGGCCAGCTTGCCCAGCAGGCGCTTGCCGTGGGGCGCTCCGACGGCGGCGTGCTCGCGCGCATGGGCGCGGGTTTGTTCGGCAAACGCATCCAAGTGGACCCTTCCTTCGATGAAGGGGCGCTTGAGGACTTTGCTTCGGGCATCGATGCGGCCATCGGGCAGGCTCGTGTGGACTACGATGTGAAGGTTTCCGGCGGCGTGGCCTACGTGGTGCAGGGCAATGATGGCTGGGAGGTCAACCGGCAAACGCTGGCCGGCCTTCTCGGTGATGCGATGCTCGGTTTCTCCGATGGGCGAATCGTCGCGCATACCGAGTACACCCCCGTGCGCATATCGTCCGAAGCCGCTACTCAGCTGGCTCAGGACGTCACCTCGGCGCTTGCCGGGGGCGCGCGTTTCCAGTTTGGCGGTCATACATGGCAGGCAACTGCCTCCGAGGTCGGCGCCTGGGTATCCACGTGCGTGGAGCAGGCGGGGGATGGCTGGCGTTTGCGTCCCTATATCGACCAACAGCTTTCCAAGTCGGCCATGGCATCGAGCATCCGTCAGGCTGAGGGCGATTCGCTCTCAGGCGTCGGCTTCGAGACCGATGAGTCCGGCCAGGTAAGCGTCACCACCGATGGGCAAGGCAAGCTCCCCGATGTGTCGGATGCCGCCGAAGCGTTGTCTTCTGCGTTGTTCGGGCAAGGGGATAGCGTTACCCCGGCACAGCAGGCTCCCGCGATCGAGGTGGATGCCGAAGATATGCCTCAGCGTCTCACCTTCCAAGAGGCCGTCGATAAAGGCGTGGTCGGTCCCATCGGCACCTTCACCACCACTTATACCACGGGCCAAGGCACCGAGAACCGCAACCACAATATCGAGCTGGTCTCTCAGATACTCGACAACTCCATCTGCAAATCCGGCGAGACGTGGTCGTACAACGGGACCACGGGGGATTGCAACGAGGAGAAGGGGTTTCTGGGAGCGGGCGCCATCATCGATGGCGAGTACACCGATTCAGTGGGCGGCGGCATCTGCCAGGTTGCCACTACGGTGTTCGATGCGGTTTATGAGTCCGGTCTTCCGATCGTCGAGCGCCACAATCATTCGCTCTACATCGCCAGCTATCCGGCCGGACGCGATGCGGCCGTCTCGTACCCCGAACTTGACCTTGTGTGGCGAAACGACACCTCCAGCGATGTTTTGGTAAAGGTTTCCACCCAAGTCGGGTCGGTAACCGCTACACTGTATGGAGTCGATCCCGGCTATCAGGTAACCACCGAAACCGGTCAATGGGAGGCGGGCAAGAAGTATTCGACCACCACCAAAGTGGATGATACCCTTGCGCCGGGCACCAGCTATGTGAAAACGCGCGGCACCGACGGTTCGATCATCGAGGTGACGCGTACGGTCAAGGACGTGAACGGAAACATCGTGCGCCAAGACCTGTTCGCCAGCGTGTACGATCCCATCAACGAGGTTATATTGAAGGGTCCGGATCGAAGCTAGCGGGTTACTTCATATTTAAGCGGCGATACGCGCCCACCGCACGCCAGGCGCCGCGCACAAAGAAAGGTAAGAGAAAGGTGTACTTCCAGCCGGAAATCGAAACGATGTCACGTGAGGAGCTGCTCGACCTGCAGCTCGAGCGCATGAAGTGGTGCGTGCAGTATGCGTATGACAACGTCCCTTTCTATCAAAAGAGCTTCAAGGACGCCGGCGTCGAACCGGGCGACCTGAAAACGCTCGAGGACATCACGAAGTTCCCGTTCGTCCTTAAGCAGGACATGCGCGACAACTACCCCGACGGCCTGTTCGCCGTGCCGCGATCAAAGGTCGTGCGCTTGCATGCCTCTTCCGGCACCACCGGTCAGGCCACGGTCGTCGGGTGCACGGAAAACGACCTGAAGCATTGGGGCGAGTGCTTTGCGCGCGGTCTTGCCATCTGCGATTGCGATGAGAACGCCACCATGCAGATCGCCTACGGCTACGGTTTGTTCACCGGCGGCCTGGGCGCCCATAGAGGCGGCGAGACAGCCGGCTGCGCGGTCATTCCCATTTCCTCGGGCAACACCAAGCGTCAAATCCAGATGCTCAAGGATATGCAGGTCGATGTGCTGGCGTGCACGCCGTCCTACGCCCTGCATATCGCCGATACCGCCATCGAGATGGGCATCAACCCTGCAACCGATTTGAAGGTTCGCGCCGGCATCTTCGGCGCCGAGCCCTGCAGCCAAGGCATGCGCGACGAAATCGCCGAGAAGCTGGGCGTGCAGTACTGCGACGTGTACGGCCTGTCCGAAGTCATGGGCCCGGGCGTGGCCTTCGAGTGCAAGGAGAAGAGCGGCCTGCACCTGGCCGAGGACCACTTCTTCGCCGAGATCATCGACCCCGACACCCTGCAACCGGTGCCTGATGGCGAATACGGCGAACTGGTGTTCACCACGCTCACGCGCGAGTGCTGCCCGCTCGTGCGCTACCGTACCCGCGACATCACCCGCATCATCTCCGAGCCCTGCGCCTGCGGCCGTACGCATCGCAAGATCGACCGCATCATCGGCCGTTCCGACGACATGCTCATCCTGCGCGGCGTGAACGTGTTCCCGTCCCAGATCGAGCAGGTGCTCACCGGCTTCCCCGAGATTGCCACGCAGTACCAGATCATCCTCACCACGCGCGGTCCGCTCGACCACGTCGAGCTGCGCGTTGAGACCGTGCCCGAGTTCCCGTTCGACGAGATCCGCAAGCTCGAATCGCTCAAGAAGCGTCTGGCCGCCGAGCTTAAGGGCAACCTGCAGATCGCCGTGGACATCAAGCTCGTCGAGCCCAAGTCCATCGAGCGCAGCGAGGGCAAGGCAAAGCGCATCATCGACCTGCGAAAGGAGTAAAGGCTATGATTTCCCAGCTCACCGTTTTTTTGGAGAACGAAAAGGGCCGTCTGGCCGCAGCTACCCGTGCGGTCGCGGATGCCGGCGTCAACATGCACGCGCTGTATCTGGCCGATACCGAGGATTTCGGTGTGGCCCGTATGCTGTGCGATACGCCGAATAAAGCCGCCGAGAAGTTGACGCTTGCCGGTTGGCGAGCCGCTGTCACGCCGGTCATGGCTGTTCGCGTCCCGGATGTGCCGGGCGGGTTGGCCTCGCTGCTCGAGTTCTTGGACGAGTGCGACGTCAACGTGGAATACGGTTACTGCATGTCGGTCGAGGGCGGGCACGCCATCGACGTGCTGAAAGTATCTGGAGACGAGGAAATCGAGCGCAAGCTCGCCGATGCCGGCTTCGCGCCCGTTTCCGCGGAGGATGTGTACATTGTCGACTAGCTTTACGTTGCATAGTGGGCTGAGCAAGCACGCACGCGCCATCGCGTGCGTGCTTGTGTTCGTGCTGGCCCTCACCCCCGTCGCCGGCGGCGTCGGCAATGCGTACGCCGATGTGCGCAAAGCGGACATCGTCATGGGCGAAACGGTTGATGCTCGCGGCTTGGCCGTCGCGCAGTGCCCGAACATCGACGCCGAACGCGCGATCGTGGTGGATACAAACGGCACCGTGTATTTCGAGCGTAACGCCGACGATGCCGCATGCATCGCCTCGGTCACGAAGATCATGACGGGTGTGGTGGCGCTCGACGCCGTCGCCTCCGGCCTGACGTCCCTGGATTCCACCATCACCGTTTCGGCTGATGCTTCTGCGGTGGGCGAGTCCTCCGCCGGCTTACAGGAAGGCGACACCATGACGCTGAAAACGGCGCTGTATGCGCTGTTGGTGCCGTCTGGCAACGATGCCGCCATCGCCATTGCCGAATCGGTGGGCGCGGCCTTGCGGTCGAGCGGCACCGCCTCGGGCGATTCGGATGTGAAGGCGTTCGTTGCGCAGATGAACGCCACGGCGCAAAAGCTCGGCTGCACGAACACGGTCTATGAGAACCCGCATGGCCTCGACTTCGACCAATACAACGGTAACTTGCATTCCACTGCTGCCGACCAGGCGAAAGTGGTTGCCTATGCCATGACCAACCAGACGTTCCGTTCGGTAGTCGGCGGCGGGTCGACCACTATCACGGTGAAGCGAGGCGGGTCCTCTGCCGATGTGTTCCTTGAAACCACCGACGGTTTCTTCGATATCAACGATGATGCCATCGGCGTTAAAACGGGCTACACCGAGAAGGCCGGCGCTTCGTTCGCGGGCGCCGTTAACAAAGACGGGCAGGAGCTGTACGCCATCGTATTGGGGTCGACGTCGGAAAGCCAGCGCTTTTTCGATGCGGACGAGCTGGTTGAGTGGGTATTTGAACACCGTAAGTCCTATCAGCTTGCCAATTGCGACCAGAATACGCAGATGAACGGCGCCTCCGTGCCCTTGGTGGCTCAAGTGGCGCATGATGACTGGATAGACCGTACGGTGCCCGCAACGTTCTCCGATCCGCAATGCGCCGTGGAGGTCTTCGACTTGAACGGCAACGTCAGCCAGACCGTGGAGTTCAACGAGCTGCACGGTTCGGTGAAGGCGGGCCAGGTCGTTGGAACCGTCACGTTCAAGCAGCGCAACCAGGTCATTGCAACGCAAGACCTGGTGGCTTGCAAGGACGTTCCCGCGCCGAACTTCTTCGAGAGCATCGGCATCGCCTTCGACAGGTTTATGCGCGGTTTCTCTGGCGAGGATAAAACCGCAACCTCGCAGCTTTTGAACACCACGCCGCTCATCGTGGACAAAACCGCGTCGACGCAGTAGCGGCATGTAGGAAGGAGCTATCATGGCCAATGTATGCCCGGTATGCAACAACCCGGTAGGTCCCGAGGATTCGGCCTGCCCGCACTGCGGCTTCAAGCTGCAGGGTTCCACGCAGCGTTTCGCACCGCTGCAGTTCGGTGAAGACCAGCTGGTCGCCGCCGCGAAGACCAAACCTACGGCCGTGCTTCACGTGGTACGCGGGCCTCAAACCGGCGTGTCGTTCAAGCTGGAGGATCAAAAGCTCAGCATAGGACGCAGCCCGCAGTGCGATATCTTTCTCAACGATATGACCGTCTCCCGCACGCATGCCTCTGTCGAGCCGGTGGATTCGGGCTACGAGATCTCCGATGAGGCATCGTTTAACGGGGTATGGGTGAACAACAACAGCATCGACACGTATCTGCTGGCTGACGGCGACGTCGTGCAAATCGGCGCGTTCTGCCTGGTGTACAAAGAAGAGTAACGCCGCGGGAGTCCGCGGTTTCGGATAAACGCGTCCGCGCGTTTTCACAGACGGGAGCGACATGGAACTGTTATCAGGAAACGAGGCGATAGCCCAAGGCGCATGGGAAGCCGGTTGCCGTATCGGCGTGGCTTATCCGGGCACGCCTTCCACCGAAACGCTTGAGACCTTTGCGAAGATGGACGGCGTGTACGCGGAATGGTGCGTCAACGAGAAGGTCGCCGTCGAAGTGGGCGTCGGCGCAAGCGCGGCGGGCGCGCGCGTGCTGTCCACTATGAAGCACGTCGGCGTCAACGTTGCGGCGGACCCGCTGTTCACCGCCGCCTATACCGGCGTCGGCGGCGGGTTTGTGGTGCTTGCGGCCGACGATCCCGGCATGTATTCCTCCCAAAACGAGCAGGACTCCCATTACTATGCAGCGGCGGCTCATATTCCCATGATGGATCCCGCCGATTCCGCTGAGGCCTTGGCGTTCACTCGCCATGCCTTCGATCTTTCCGAGCGCTTTGACGTGCCGTTTTTCATCCGCTCCTCCGTGCGCGTGTCCCACACGAAGACCCCGGTCGAGCGCGGTCCGCGTACTGAGCACGAGCTTAAGCCCTATGAGAGCAACCCTGCTAAATGGGTCATGATGCCGGCGTTCGCCAAGCCGCGCCGCAAGGTGCAGCTTGAGCGCATCGAGCAGCTTTCCGAATGGGTTGAAACCTGCGAGTTCAACCGCATCGAGCGCAAGGGCGCTGCTGTTGGCGTGGTGTGTGCCGGTGCTGCCTACCAGCATGTGGCGGAGGCTCTCCCGGATGCATCGGTGTTCAAGCTCGGCGTCACGTATCCCTTGCCCGGGCAGGCGCTGCGCGAGTTCGAGGCAGGCGTGGATGCGCTGTACGTCGTAGAGGAAGGTTCGACCTACTTGACCGACGCGGTGCGTGCGCTGGGCGTTCGCGTCGCCGATTTCCCGTGCGGCTTAACGCGCGACGGCGAATTGAGCCCCGGCCTTATCCGTGCGGCGTTCGGGCAAGAGGCTCCCGCACACGCGCAGGCGCCTGCCGACGTTCCGGGCCGCCCGCCCGCGTTGTGCGCCGGTTGCCCGCATCGTCTGGTGTTCAAGGAGCTTTCGCGCATCAAAGCCGTCGTCACGGGCGATATCGGATGCTACACGCTGGGCGCCTTGCCCCCGCTTTCTGCCATGGACACGTGCATCGACATGGGCGCCTCCGTTTCCATGTCCCATGGCTTCGAGCTTGCTTGGGCAGGCACCGAGCATCGCCCCGTTGTGGCCGTCATCGGCGACTCCACCTTCGCCCACTCCGGTCTCTCGGCGCTCATCAGCACTGTGTACAACAAGGGTGCTGGGACCGTTTGCGTGCTCGACAACCGTACCACCGCTATGACGGGCCGACAGGGCAATCCCTTCAATGGCGAAACGCTGCAGCATCGTCCGTCGCGCGAGCTTGACTTGGAAGGCGTGCTCCATGCCATCGGCGTGCCCGATGTGCGCACCGTCGACCCCAACGATATGAAGGCCGTACGTCTTGCCCTGCGCGAGACCACACACTCCGATGAGCTTTCCGTTATCGTGTTCCGCAGCCCCTGCGTGCTCATCGACCGCATCCGCAAGCCTGCGTATGCCGTTGCGGATACGTGCACTGCGTGCGGCGTGTGCACCACGCTGGGCTGCCCGGCTATCGCCAAGACCGAGGACGGGCATGCGGTCATCGACGGCGGCATGTGCATCGGCTGCGGCCAATGCGAGCAGTATTGCGCGTTCAAGAGCATCGTATCCACGGCCAAGGAAGGGGAATAGCCCATGTCCAACGCAACTACCGTTTTGCTGTGCGGCGTCGGCGGGCAGGGCACCATCCTTGCCGCGGACCTGCTTGCTCGCACGGCCCTTGCCAGCAATTACGACGTGAAGGTTTCTGAGATCCACGGCATGTCCCAGCGCGGCGGCGCCGTTACCACGGTCGTTCGTTTCGGCACCGAGCCGGTCGCAACCATGGTCGCCGACCACGGGTGCGTCGACTGTGTGGTGTCCTTTGAGACCACCGAGGCGCTGCGCAATCTGCCCTTCGTTTGCGAAGGCGGCTATCTGCTGGTGGCCGACGAGGACATCAAACCGCTGCCCGTGCTCACCGGTAAGGCCGGCATGCCTGAAAACGCTCGCGAGAAGCTGCAGGCTGCGGGTGCTTCGCTTATCCCTGCGGGCCCCATCGCCGAACAGGTGGCAACCTCGAAATCGGTGAACGTGGTGCTGCTCGGGGCCCTGGCCACGCGCCTGGATTTCTCCGAAGAGGTATGGAAGGAAGTCATCTCAAAGCGCGTTCCTCCCAAAACCGTCGAAGCAAACCTTCGCGCATTCGATGCCGGTTATGAATTTGCCCGAAAGGGGGCCGAATTATGAGCGTTCAGCAGATCAGCGTGTTCGTTGAAAGCAAGCCGGGGCATTTGTCTCGCGTGGTTGATGCATTCACGGAGGCAAACGTCAGCGTTCGAGGCTATAGCGCATCCGACACCGGCGATTACGGCATCGTGCGATTCGTGGTCGATGACCCCGATCGTGCGCTGCAGGTGTTGCATGACATGAACTGCGCTGCCACGAAAACCTCCGTGCTGTGTCTTCGTCTTGAGGACAAGCCTGGCGAGTTGGCGCGTGTTTTGAAGGTGCTCTCCTCGTGCGGCATCAACGTGCAGTACAGCTATTCGCTGATCTCCACGTATATTTGCCTATACGTCAAAGACCTTGATCAAGCGGAGAAGCTGTTGGCCGATCAGCCCGTTGAGCTGCTTGATCAGAAGGATTTTCTTCACATGACGGCCGGTATTGCCTAACCTCGCACGTTAGATAGGGTGTTGTTTCATGATCGATATCACGGAAAAGGGTGCAGCGCTTCGCGCGGCCTCTGAGGGTCGCTTCAATGAGCTGCCCGTTCATAACCCGGATGTGGAATGCTGTTCGCGCGAGCGCATCCGCGCTATTCAGCTCGAAAAACTGATTGCGCAGGTGGAGTGGACCTATGAGCGAGTTGCGTGGTATCGCGACCAGATGGACGAGATGGGCGTGAAGCCTTCCGACATCAAGTGCTTGGAGGACGTGCGCAAGCTTCCCTTCACCGATAAGCATGCGTTGCGCAAGACGTTTCCCTATGGCATGTTCGCCGTGCCTTTGGACGAGGTTGTGGAGCTCCATTCGTCTTCGGGCACCACGGGAAAGCCCATCGTGGTGGGCTATAACCGCCATGACATGAACGTTTGGAACGATTGCATCATGCGATTGGTGCAGATGGCGGGCGTCGTGCCTACCGATCGCGTGCAGATGGCGTTCGGGTACGGCATGTTCACCGGCGGTTTCGGCTTGCATTACGGCCTGCAGCGTCTTGGCTGCATGATGATCCCTGCCGGCTCGGGCAACACTGAGCGCCAAATCCAGATGATCCAGGATTATGGCACGACGGTGCTGGTGGCTACGCCTTCTTACGCCATGCATATCTGCGAAGTTGGCGAGAAGATGGGCTACGACTGGGAGACCTCCACGCTACGCGTCGGTCTGTTCGGCGGAGAGCCGTGCCCTCCGGGTCTCAAGGCCGAAATCGAATCCCGTATGCATATCGTTTGCACGGATAATTACGGGTTGACCGAAGTTATGGGACCTGGCGTGTCGGGCGAGTGCCTTGCTGAACGCGATATGCAACACATCGCCGAGGATCATTTCCTGTGGGAAGTGGTTGACCCCGAAACCGGCGAACCTGTTGCCGATGGTGAGATGGGAGAGCTTGTTCTTACCCCGCTTGACAAGCAGGCAATTCCGGTTCTGCGCTATCGCACGCATGACTTGACGCGCGTGGTTACGGAGCCCTGCAGGTGCGGCCGCACGTCTGCAAGGATGCAGAAGGTCCGTTCGCGCTGTGACGATATGCTCATCATTCGCGGGACGAACGTGTTCCCCAGCCAAGTGGAAGACGTGCTTTCGGGCATTGACGGCGTGACCCCGCATTATCGCATCGTCGTCGATAATGAAACGGGTCTGGATCGTATGGTCGTGCACGTGGAGCTGAAGCCTGAGGCGTTCAGTGATTCCTTCGAGGAAATGGACAAGTTCCGCAAGCATATCGAGAAGGAACTTAAGAACGTTCTGCTTGTGGCTTCGAAGGTAAAGCTTGTCGAGCCTGGCGGTATCGAGCGCTCGTTCGGTAAAACCAAGCATGTTCAGGACTTGCGCAAGTAAATGATGTCGCAGTCACATTATTTCGAACCGAATGCGAACCGTCCCGTGGTGGGGCGGTTCGCTCCATCTCCGACAGGTCGGATGCATGCCGGGAATATTTATGCTGCTCTTTCGGCTTGGCTGGTTGCTAAGTCCCAGGGCGGAACGATCGTTCTACGTATCGAGGATCTAGATCGCGAGCGCTCGAAAGCGGAATATATCACCGCCGTCCAACGAGATTTCGAGTTGTTAGGCCTTACCTGGGATCGCGGTCCGTTCTTTCAACATGATAGGGATGAGGCCTATCTCGAGGCGTTTAGCGCTTTGGAGCGCAGAGGTCTGGTGTACCCGTGCTTCTGTACGCGTGCTGACCTGCACGCGGCATCTGCTCCCCATAGGGGGGAGAAATTCGTCTATCCTGGCACTTGTCGCGGTTTGACTGCGGAACAGATTGCCGAAAAAAGCATGCGCAGGGCCCCAGCACAGCGCTTACGCGTGCCAGATGACACATACTCCTTCGAGGATATGGTGCAGGGGCGCTATAAGCAGAACTTGGCGCATGATTGCGGAGATTTCCTTATCCGTCGTTCCGATCAGGCATTCGCATACCAGCTTGCGGTGGTCGTGGACGATGCGGCTCAGGGCGTTACAAGCATCGTGAGAGGCGTTGATTTGCTATGCTCTACTCCTCAGCAGTTGTACTTGCAGGAGCTGCTCGGGCTTGATCATCCTCGTTATGCGCATATCCCTTTATTAGTTGCGGAGAAGAATCGCCGGCTTTCGAAGCGTGATCATGATGCCGGTATCGAAGAGCTGCTCGCAAGGTTCAAGACTCCGGCAGCGATTATAGGACATATCGCAGGCATATGTGGACTTGCTCCAACGTGCGATCCTGCAACCCCTGAACAGCTGCTGGCTACGTTCGATGTAGCGCGATTGCCTGAGCTGTTTGGCGATCCTGTACAAATTGCCTGGCGATAACGCCGGTTGCCCCACTTAAACTCGGCAAATGTGCGAAAGAACCTTGACGGTACCTTTGCGCGCTCTATCCAATGGCTGCAAACGTCTTAGCTCGAAAGATTGATGCCTGGCGTTTATGAACGCCAGGCATCAATGGTTTAGAATACAACCGCCATCAGGCTGAGGAGCACGCATTGTACCAAAACGAAAACGGTTACACGAACATTGCTGCTTTTGAACTTAGCTTTGGGGTCTTTCGAACCAACAAGCTTCACGTACAGTCGAACCACGGTGATCAGAAACGCCACCATGGCCACATCGCAAACAAGAGAGAAGATCGAAGCCAAATCAGGGACGCCCATGGTTCGTCCGAGTTCGTAGAAGAGCAAGCTGGCATCAGTGGCGAAGAAGGCGAAGGTAACGGCACTTGCCAATTTGGCGATTTCCGTAGCCTTTGCTTCTTGTTGCTGTTTTTGGTAATTTGCGCTTTCGTCATATTTGTAGACCAACTGAAGGCATTTTCCATTCATCAGCTGAAAAGCCACAAGAAGCGAAACACATCCGAAGATGACGGCGAAAAAGATTTGAAGCAATCCCATTGAGCAAACCTCGTCTCTTTACAGTCCGGTAAACCTCTCTAACATACGATAACAGAATTGCTCGCCAGAATCGCAGCGGCATACCAAGCACCTAAGGCGATATTCACCGAGCAAATCTGTGACATGGCCGCTTGTCGGCTTTGCGGCGCTAAAGGATTGTTTCGCAAAGCTTTGAGAAGCGGATAGGTCGAAAGCAGCAAGAAGGGGAGTATGATGAGGCCCCGCGTGAAGAAGATGCCGACGATTAGGATAATTGCGATGAGCCATAACCACGTAATCGCGTGGTACAACCTGCGGGCTTTTTCGCGATTCAGCAGCACGGATAGCGTACGGCGATGGGCTACGGCGTCTTTCTCGATATCGCACGTGTTGTTGGTGAACATGATCAAGCCGATGCCAAGGATTTCCGGGACCGCCCAAAGCACAGCTAGGGGAGTGAGCAACCCGGTGAGAACCTGGTAGCACGCCAAGGGGATAAGGCCGCCCATAACGATGCCGCTGACCGCTTCTCCAAGAGGGAGATAGGAAATCGGGGTTTTACCAGCAGAATAGAGAACAACGAAAACCGCGCCGATAGCACCGATTGCAAGGGGAATCAGTCCGGCATGATAGATCACATAGCCGCCCAGGATAAAAGCTGTAACCAGTAAAGCGATGGCGTATACCAGTGCGCAGGTAGGATTCACGTTGTTGTAGATCAGCACAGCGTCGGTAGGGTCTACGTCATCATCCGACGAATCGGTGCCCTTAACGTAATCGTAGTAATCATTGAACGTGTTCACCGAGCTTTGCATGAGGATGCAGATGCCAAGGAGCGCGATGGTCAAGGTTGCGGATATCGGGAACCCCGTCGCTATTGCCAATGAGGCGGCTATTGCAACAGGCGCTATCGACGCTGGCCAGGTGTGAGGGGCAGCAAGGTCGAACGCCATCTTCGCGGTAAATCGGTTGTAAGAGTGCCCGCTAGGGTTTTGTGATCGGCTCATTACTGATTGCTTCGCTTTCTAGACTCGTTTTGCAGAAGACCGTTTCCCGCATCCTTAATGCGGGCTATGGTTTGGTTTTTCAGCGTTGCCCCCAGACTTCCTAATGTGGAAATGAGGAATTGTTTGGTGTCGACGTCGAGTTTGGAGCCAGCCCCCATAACGGTTGCCATATTCGCTCCCAGACGGGTTTGGAAATCTGCCCAGCTTGTTGCGTTTGTTTGCATGATCAAATCATATATGGTTTGGATGAAGCGCTCTCGCTCAGCAGGGGTTTTGCTGCGTAACCACGTATCTAACGCTTCATCGAAGAACTGTGCAGATGCATTCAAATCTTGTTGGTAAACGAAATCATCTCCCTCAACCATCCACGAGAAAGGGTGGTGCTGAAAGATAGCGGAAGCTGACGATTGAACCACGCGATAATCGTCGCGGCGTTCCAATATCATTCCGAACGCAGAAGACTCGGGAACAAGTTTATGCAGTTTACGATCGTACTCAGCGGTAGTTCGACGAGGGGAGGGGTCTTCAAGGAACGAAGGTCCATCGTGATCGTATATGGCGATGATTCGGCGATAGGTGCCTTCGTCTGTGCACAATGCCGCGTATTGGGCAAGGTTTCCGCCTTTTGAATGTCCGCCGAGTATCAGCTGACAGGTCGTTGCTGACGAAACGCCGGAAACATAAGCAAGCGCGGAGCGCTGGGAGGGGATGACCGGTTTATATGAAAGATTGAAGTCCTCTTTCCAGCCTGTCAGCGTTCCATCGGTTCCTCGGAACGCAATGTATGCCATGATTCCTTGACCGGACTCGAAGAAAAAGGTGCATGCCGAAAACTGCTTATCAACTGCGTCGGATGTTTCATCGACGAACAGCGCAACGGAAACATCCCGATAGCGTCTGCTGGCTCTGATGGCCTGAATGAAACGTACTGTCTCCTCGGAGTCCTTCAGCCAGCTCCCTTCGGTAAGCGAGTTGACTTCACATAAAGCCAATATGTCGGACAGCAATACAGGCGTTGAGGTATGCGTGTCTAATAGGCAGTTAACTGCGGTCAGCTCGGGTTTTAGAACAAGCTGATCGAAATTGAAATAGCACAACGATGAAAATACAAGTGAATCAACCGGATTTACGGGTGATTCGATAAACGTTCGCTGCTCGCGTTCAATATACGTTACGATTGAGTCCATAGGTTCATTCTAATCGTTTTGCTAGGTACTGGGAGGTTGCTATGAAAGTTTGCACGGCGATACCTGTTCGATATGCGGAAACGGACAAGATGGCAGTTGTGTATCATGCAAACTATTTACTGTATTTTGAGGACGCACGGACTCGCTTTCTTGAAGAGCTCGGCTATCCGTATGCGCGCATTGAACAAGCCGGCTACATGTCGCCGGTGGTCTCGTTCGAAGTGCACTACGGAGAGCCTTTGCGATACGGTGATGTTGCCATCGTGCGCACTTGGGTCAGTGAATCCCGTGGCACCAAAACCACGTATTCATATGAGGTGTTTAAGCAGGGTGATGACATGGAAGTAGCTAAGCCTTGCGTTACAGGCACGAGCACTCACTGTCTTGTTGATGCGAATACGTTTAAGCCGGTAAGCATCAAGCGCACGCTGCCAGAACTGTTCGATCTCTATGAACAGGTTTGCGAAAGATAAGCTTCGTGTGCTTACGAAAATCAAGTGCCATCCATATACAGTATCTGAATCTCATTGTGTGCTCTTGTGAAATTAGCTAGCCTTGCAATGCTTTCAGCAAGGCTCCATTGATGTCGCTTTCAACAATCCATGACTTATCAACCTTATGCAAGGTTACCGTAATCGGATCATGTTGTACCGGTGGTGCCGCATTGATGAGGTCAAGTGTGTTTTCGGCAACCTCGGATTTCGTTTGCTCTTCAGTATTGTTCGCGCTTGCGCCGGATTCGAAATCTTCCGAGGCTTTCTGTTGAAGCGCGGAAAAGATGCTGTCCGTGGTTTTACAGGTTATGGTGAGATCTACGGTTGCCGTGTCCTTGTTGATAGTGATAGGGCCGAGCGCGTAGTCGAACCCATCAAGGTAAGCTGACATATACGACGCAGGGTCTATGCCGATGTCTGAGATCTGTTGCTTGGCATCGTCTGAGAGCAAGCTAGTCAATGTAGCTTCATCTTTAGCTTTGATAGCTTCCAGAGGTTGAGAGACGGCTTGTTTGATGCGTTCCTCGTTAGAGGGGCCGCAACCTGTTAACGCAAGCAATAGAAAACCAGTTGCGATCGCGATCGCAGTAATACAGACGACGCGAATCGATATCGACTTGAAATCTAATGCTTCAGAGTTCATGGATCAGCCCTCCAAATCTCAGTTCGCTAGTTAACATAACATATATTATCAATGATTAATATCATTCAATCGCAACACGAATAAGATGTTTACCTAAGCAGAGCACAACGTTATGAAACACATGGACCCAGCTTGAACTTAGACGGTGGCGTTGTGCTTGCAGGTGTTATTTTGAAGCTCCTGTTATGCATGTGTCTCAAGCCAAGCTCAGCGCGGTTCGGGAAATATCTCCTAGCCCCATGTTGAAGTTCCTGCAGCTGTTCCTGCGCTCATATTGCCAGCAATGCTTGCGAAGTCTCCGCTTTGAAGCATCTGTTCGATTACGGGAAACATAATTACAAAGGAAACTGCGTTAAGCGTTACCGCAACCAAGCAGATAACCAATGCGGTCCGCGTGGACTTGAGCATTCCGCGAGCTATGGATGCGGTCTCGTTTGTTTTTTGAGCAAGCGAGTGCAATTTGCGATAAGCCAAAAATGCGCAAATCGCACCGATGGTTCCTAACAGCATTCCGCCTAAAAACAGGGACAAAGGGCCCGCAATAAATGCAAACATCGTTTGAGAGCGAGCTGACCTAAGCGTCTGCTCGTCTAAGGCATTCGGCTTGAACTGATTGTTTCCATCATTCGGATTAGGTTGTGTGTCCGGTTTGCCATAAGGCTCTTGATTTTCATCAAGATATGGACTGGGACGATTGTTTTGTTGATCGGCCACGTTAACTCCTAATTGCGGATTCCACTGCTGCCGAAACCCGATTCTCCTCGTTGCGATTCCGTCAATTCCTCGACCTGCTCGAAATTGATCGTAGGGATCGGCATGACGATGAGCTGTGCAATGCGGTCACCGATTTCGATGGCAAAAGAATCGTTGGGATCGTTGTTCAGTAAAATTACCTTCAGCTCACCACGATAATTGCTGTCGATAAGACCAGGTGCATTGACGATAGAAATGCCGTGTTTCGCAGCTAAGCCGCTGCGAGGTAATACAAAACCTGCATGCCCTTCAGGTAGCGCGATTGCGAGTCCTGTGGCGACCATAGCGCGTTCATGCGGTTTCAACACAATACGCTCGACGGATCTCAAGTCTACTCCCGCATCACCGTTGTATGCCGTGTGAGGGATTTGAGCATCGCGTGAGAGCATTTTAATAGGGACGCGCACGTTGTCCATAGCTACTTCAACCCCTCAAGAGCCGCAGCAAATTCCTCTACGTTTTGAAAATCTTTGTATACGCTTGCAAATCGCACGTAGGCTACATCGTCAAGCTTCGCCAATCGCACCAAAGCCATGTCGCCAAGCTCTTTAGAGCCGATTTCGCTTTTAGATGCATTGCGTAGCTCGGCTTCTATGCTATCAATCAATGCGCCCAACTGCTCAGGAGCTATCGGCCGCTTAGCGCATGCAATGAGGAGACCCCTCATGAGCTTTTGTCTGTCATAAGCTTCGGATGAACCATCGGATTTAATGATGATGAGCGGATTGTCGCCTAAGCGCTCATACGTAGTGAACCTTCGACCGCATTGGAGGCATTCCCGCCTGCGGCGGATGCTGCTACCATCATCAGACGGACGGGAATCAACTACTTTGGATTCTAAGTTTCCGCATGCCGGGCATTTCATACAATCGCACTCCTTCGTTCGATGATATGTAGCCTAACATACAAGATATAGCGGTATATACATTGTTACAAAAGAGTGCACCAAATCGTGACACAAGATATTGCCCTTAGCGGAAGTGCGGATCGGCGTGAATCACAAAATGCCAGCGATGATGGTAAGCAACGCGAACAAGGTGATTGCGCCGGCGGTTTGAGCTGGAGTTGCGCGAGGTCCTGCTTGATATGGCTGACGGGAGTCGCCACTTTGCCTTATGCGCGCGTTACTGCGTCGAGACTCGTCGGCAGGATGAGAGGATGATATATCGTCGATCTGCCGGGCGCTATACTCAGATCCGGGAAATTGAATGATATGCGCAGATGAAACGCGTGCATCTAGCTTTAGCGCCGCTGTGCCGCTAATTGCCGAACGAGAATCACGGTGTTGCATATTTCCTCCCCTTTGCTCTTGCGTAGAACCTTTGTTCGCATATATAATAGAGCGAACAAAGGTTCATGTCAACAGAAAACAAACGGATGTTCGTTATAGTTCACCTCGAAAGGACAGCCCATGACCGACAAGATCACTAAGCGCCAGCAGGCGGTGCTCGACGTCATCGAGCAATACATCCGCGAAAAAGGCTTTGGTCCCACTGTTCGCGAGGTGTGTCAGGCTTTGGGGCTCTCCTCTCCTTCCACCGTGCATGTTCACTTGAAGGCGCTTGAGGAGAAGGGCCTTATCAAGCGCGATGCGCTGAAATCGCGGTCGATAGCGCTTACCTACCCGCTTGACCATACCGAAGATGCTACGAATATCGTTCACGCTCAGTTTGACGATATCGTGTCCGTGCCATTGGTCGGGGACGTTGCGGCTGGAGTCCCCATCCTTGCCGAGCAGAACATCACCAACACTATGTCGTTGCCTATCGAAATCGTTGGCGATGCACCTTCTTTCATGCTGTCTGTGCATGGGGAAAGCATGATTGAGGCGGGTATCAACGACGGCGATTACGTCGTGGTTAAAGAGCAGCCGGTTGCAAACAATGGGGACATCGTTGTTGCGATCATCGACGATGGGGCTACGGTTAAGCGCTTCTACAAAGAGCAAGATCATATTCGACTGCAGCCAGAAAACTCTTCCATGGATCCCATCATCACCACTGATTGTTCCATTGCCGGCAAGGTTGTTGCCGTGTTCCGCCGTTTATAATGAAACTCTACGGGGGTAGTTACTCAAGCTAGAACACGTGATCTGTAATTGAGCTAGCCATTCAAGTTGTAATGCTCGCAATATGAACTTGTTCAGGCACCTTTGCTCGTGCAATCTGGTAGTGTCGGAACAGTTGGTACAAGCCGCTCTGATGACGCGGAAGATTGTGTATGCGATATAGCTACATGGGGCATGTGTATTTGGGTCGCCGATATCGTACGAACCGCTATGAGAGTTGAATAATGCCCGCATAAAACCTAAATACGGCCCGAATGTAGCATGCGCGCATTCGGGCCGTTGACTACCCGGGCACGAAGATGTCCGCCTGAAATTGCAAAACGTCTTTTCTGCCGGGCTTATAAGTTGTGGGCTGTCGATTTATTGCTTGGCATCGCTCAATGATCCGAATTCATCTACATATGCTTTTGGTACTAACATAGTCAGATGAGTCCCAGTTTCGATATGCTCTTCGGTCAAGATCCTGCAACGCTCGTGAGCCTTCGATACCAAATCACCGCGTTGGTACGGAACGACTACATCAAGGTGCGTGTCTTGAGCGGATGCTACATGAGCGATCCTGTCGACAAGCTGATCTATTCCCTCTCCTGTTTCTGCCGATACGAGCAGCGCATCATAGCGATTGGCCAATGCTTCCTGTTGCTCGATCGTCAGTAAGTCGCACTTATTAAAAACCAGCACCCTGGGTAAGGTTTGCGCATTGATCTGCTCTAAGACTTCTTCAACTGCCACTATCTGTTCTTCAAATTCGTCAGAAGAGGCATCAACTACATGCAATATTAAATTCGAGCCGGTGATTTCATCCAGCGTAGATTTAAATGCTTCAACCAAGGTGGTCGGTAGCTTCTGAATGAAGCCGACCGTATCGGTTAGCGTGATTTCGCGTCCTTCGGGCAGTTCGTATTTCCTTGTAGTGGAGTCGAGCGTGGCAAATAATTTGTCGTATGCAAGGACATCAGCATTGGTGAGCCGATTGAGCAAACTTGATTTACCAGCATTGGTATACCCTGCGAGCGAGACCTTGAACATCCCGCTTTCGTATCTGCTTTCTCGTTGAACGGCTCGAACTTCAGCCAAATGTGCAAGTTCGCGTTTGATGGTGGTGATACGCTTGCGAACCAATCGACGGTCAACTTCAAGCTGGCTTTCGCCTTCGCCGAATCGGCTGCCTACGCCACCGCCCATGCGGTTTGAGGCTAAATGCGACCACATACCACGAAGTCGGGGGAGCAGATATTGGTTCTGAGCAAGACGAACTTGCAAACGTCCTTCTTTGGTTGTTGCGTGAAGTGCGAAAATATCTAAGATCAAAGCGGTGCGATCGATGACTTTCAAGTCGCGATCAACAGACTTTTCCAGATTTGATTGCTGTGATGGTGTTAACTCGTCATCGAAAATGATCAAATCTGCTCCAGTTGATCGGCAAAGACGGGAGATCTCTTCCACTTTGCCGCTGCCCACAAAAGTTCTGGGATTTGGAGAATCAAGCTTTTGTGTTGTAACGGCAACCGTATCCGCTCCTGCGGTATCCGCTAATCGCTCAAGCTCCGCTAAAGAAGACGAGATATTCCAACGCATGCCGGGTCGTTCGACGCCAACAAGCACGGCCTTTTCCCGCTTCTCTTCAACAGTTGTTTTCGCACCCTTAATTAAGACCGATTGATATTCCGACATCGGTAATCCTCTCCGGTGGGTTCAAGCTGAAATGCGTACATAGGAATGGATTACGGCTTGTGCTTGATGTGGCCCCCAAAATAAAAACAAGCGCAGGTGCATTCCTGCGCTTGTCGATAGTAGCATAAGCCGTCCGATTACGAGCGGCTACAACTCAACGGTACCCTGGAAGGCTTCCGTGGCAGGACCCGTCATCATAACGTGATCATCGGCATCCCACTTGATATGAAGCGTACCGCCGCGCAATATGACATCGTTCTCCCTGGAAGCGCGTCCAGTCAAAGCTGCTGCGACGTTAGTGGCGCAAGCCCCGGTGCCGCAGGCAAGCGTCTCACCGCAACCGCGTTCGAATACGCGCATTTCAATGGCGTCATTGCCGACATGGGCGAATTCGACATTGGTTTTCTCGGGGAACACTAAATGGCTTTCGTAGTATGCACCGATTCGATTCAGATCCAGCTTTGCGAGACATTTATCGCTCGCGCTTACGAACAGTTCATCGGGCAGTGTGCTGAAATCATCGATGAAGCAGATAGCATGCGGATTCCCCATAGAGACGCACGTGAAGGCAAACGCCCCCCAAGGAGATTCGATAGCACTGTCTTTCACGAAACCCGTCTCGTCATCGGTGAGGGCGTTTGCAGGCAAGTCAACCGGTACATTTTGCGGTTCGAGAACAGGATGACCCATATCAACGGTGGCAAAGGTCAACTTGTCGTGTTTGTCCACCTCAAAGCTGATCGGCTTCGGACCCGCCAACGTGTCGGCCACGAAGGAGCCATCGCTTGCAAGCACGAACCCGCGGTCTACGAGGTACTTTGCAAAGCAACGAACACCATTGCCGCACATTTGCGCAAGCGTGCCATCTGCGTTAATGTAGTGCATATATGCAGCACACTCGGAGCGTTTCGAAGGGCGCACCATAATCACGCCATCCGCGCCGATACCGAAATGACGATCGCACAGCAAGGCGACTTGCTCCTGCGTCAACTCGATATCTCTCGAAAAATCATCGATGAAAACGAAGTCATTGCCAAGACCATGAAGCTTAACAAAATCCAATTCCATGAGGTTTTACGCACGCTCCTTTAACAAGGGTAAATACGATTTACAGTGTATCAATCAAGGATATTGCTTCATCTGCAAGCGCATCGGTATCCCCCGAATCTGCGCAAAGCCAATGAATCCGCAAGTCTTTTCTAAACCACGTGCGCTGACGTTTGGCGTATCGGCAAGTGGACACCTTTATGGATTCGATTGCCTCTTCCATGCTGGTGCGGCCATCAAGTGCAGCGACTATCTCTTTGTACCCGATCGCCTGTGGCGCAGTGATTCCATCACGGAAGCCGGATGCAAGCAAAGTTTCCACTTCTTGGATAAGTCCATTGGCTACCATGGAGTCAACACGTGCTCGGATGCGTGCGCGTAAAACATCGGGGTCTACCGCTAAACCGATGAACATTGCGGGGACCCATTGCGGTAAGGATTGGAGCCGTTGTTTTTGAATCGCGTAGCTATCTCCCGTTTCTAGCAGCTCAAAAGCACGAACCACTCGTTTGATATCTGCTGGAGGTATTAACTGCGCACTCTCTGGGTCACGTTGGTGCAGTTCACTCCACAACCGTTTGGGGCCATATTCTGCGGCGAATGCATTCCAGTGATTTCGGATCGGATTATCGATTTGCTCGCCATCGGGGAACTCATAGGCATCGATGGCTGCGCGGACGTAAAAGCCGGTACCGCCAGCTAGAATGCTGCGCTTGCCCTTAGATTCGATTTCCACGAAGCTTTCCCGCGCATACGCTTGAAACAATGCCGCGGAGAACGGCTCACCAGGATTCACCAAATCGAAGCCATAATGAGGTACCAGTCGTTCGCTTTCGGGAAGTTTGCCTGTTCCGATATCCATGCCGCGGTACACCTGCATGGAGTCGGCGCTTACCACTTCCCCGTCCAAACGCGTTGCGATGAGTTGCGCGACATCGGTTTTCCCCGATGCAGTAGGGCCTACCACGCAAATCACGGGCTGCGAGAGGGCTGCCGCCGCCGCATTCACGGTTGCAGCAGCCTTTGAGGCGTTATTCAACGATATCGCCGGCCAAATACCAGGTTTTTGCTTCGTTGATTCGAACGTTGACGATGCTTCCAGCCAGTTGTTCGGGTGTTTTGCCGGCAGGAACCGGCGCATGTACCGTTTGGTTCTTCGGGCTTTTACCTGCAATAAGCAATTCGTCGCGCTTTGATGAGCCCTCCACCAAAACCGGGATGGTTGCTCCCAGGTCAAGCTGGTTTTTCTCGAAAGCATGAGCCTGAACGATATCGACCAGGCAATCGAACCGTTTCTGAATCACCTCATGAGGGGTGTTATCCTCCATGCTCGCAGCAGGAGTCCCCTCTCGCTTGGAGTAAATAAAGGTGAATACCTGATGATATCCGATCTCATCGACCAGACGAGCTGTGTCCATGAAGTCTTTTTCGGTTTCGCCTGGGAATCCTACGATAATGTCGGTGGACAAGGCGATATCCGGGCAAGCATCGCGCAATTTGCTGACAAGCTGTCGATAATGCGCCGAGGTATAGCGACGGTTCATCAGCTGCAAAATACGATCCGAGCCGGATTGCGCCGGGAGATGCAGTGCCGGCATAAGCGAACGCAGCGAGCCGAACTGCGCGATAACCTCGTCGGACAGATCTTTAGGATGGCTGGTGGCGAAGCGCAGGCGCTCGACACCCGTCTCGTCAAGAGCTTTGAGAATTTGAGCGAAACGAGGGCTGCCATACAGGTCGCGACCATAAGAGTTGACGTTTTGACCGAGCAGCGTGATCTCCTTCACACCGGCTGCCACATAACGTTCCGCTTCGACGACGATGTCTTCGATTGGGCGCGATTTCTCCCGGCCGCGCACGTAAGGAACGATGCAATACGTGCAGAAGTTATTGCATCCAATGGTAATAGGCAGCCACGCAGCCCACGAATGTTCACGGCTTGTCGGAAGTTCGGTCGGGAAGGAGGAAGAAGCATCGAGAACCTCAACCTGATGACCGCCTTCTTCTATAGCAGCTTGAAGAAGGTGCGGTAGAGATGCCAGATTGTGCGTGCCGAAGACCACATCAAGATGAGGGAGCTTTTTCGTCAGCTCATCGCCATCGCGCTGGCCGATGCAGCCACCTACTGCAACGATTCTCTTGCTCAGCGGGGATCCGCTTCTCACGGGGATGTTCTTCAACGATGCAACCTGACCGTACAAACGAGTATCTGCCGCTTCGCGCACGCAGCACGTCATGTAAATCAGGATATCGGCTTCCTCCACGGTGTCGACCATAAGGCCACCGAGGCCTTCGAGCATGCCCGCAATACGTTCGGAGTCATGCTTGTTCATCTGGCATCCGAAGGTGCGGACGCAAAAAGTCATATTCATGAATGGAGTATGCATAAGGATACAGTTCCGATCGAATCGAGAATAGCAGCGCTATGTGAAATGAAGTTACTCGCCAAGAGCGGAATCGGCGATTGGCGTGCCGTGCGTATATCGAGGCTCTACGGCAAAGCGAATGGCCGTGCGATATTCGCCATCGATCACGATGTCGGCAAATGAAGGGATGCAGGCGATTTCGATGCCGATAGGCGACAAGAATCCTCGAGAGATGGCAATCGCCTTCACGGCTTGATTCACGGCACCGGCGCCGACAGCTTGGATCTCAACGCCAACACCGTCTTTCACCATGCCGGCAATGGCGCCTGCCACTGATGCGGGGGAAGATTTTGAGGAAACTTTCAGGCACCCTGATTCCGGGGCTTGTTGTTCGGCATTCATGCATTCACCTTTTCGTGTTCTGTTTGACGTGTGTTTCGGCGTAATTAAATGCAAGCTAAATTGTAGCTATAACGAAATCTGTCCGCAACATGATGTGGAGGGCCTGCGCTAAGACTGCATGAGCACAGGTATGGTAATGCGAATGGCGTCCTTGCTCACTCTGATGTGAGGCTCGATGTTCGCGTCGAGATAATACGCATCGGCCAGTTCTGCGTATGCCTGCGAAATCTGGCGAGCGAAACGGGCGGCATCTTCGTCTGCAAGCTTCAATCCTTTTGCATGTCGGGACGTAGCGTTGGCGGTCTTTCCTTGGGATTCGGCCCCTTCCCTTTCGAGCGCGTGGGTCGTTTGAAATCCATCGATTTTGATTTTTGCCAGCAATGGGGATAAGGGAGCGATTTGCCCATCGAGGATACGACGCGCAGAACGTTCGGACATTAACAGCCCAAGCGATTCGGCGGTTTGATGAAAAGCTGACAGACTCGAACATGCCGACAAGCGTTTACATATCGGCAATCGGGAATCGTTTTTACCGGAAAGCCTGTCTTCCGCGGAAAGCTTGCCAAGCCCGAAAGCATACAACGTGGCCGCGATATCCGTTGAAGATCCGATGAACACATTGACTGCGGCCCGAGATTCAATGGCAAATTCACACGCAGTTCGTAGGATATTCTTCGGACCGCGCACCGCTACCGTCCCCGCTTCGTTGAGCTCAAACGTCGGAAAGCTGGATTGGTCGGTTTTCTCTGGGAGTTTATTAAGATCCGTTTGAATGACGAATGCCGACCCGAGGCCCGAATCCGATGCCGAAATTGTTGCAGATTCGGCGTTTACCGCGATGGAATACAAAGCCATGCCGCGGCCGTGAACACCCCACTTGTCCATGTGCATTGAATCAAGTTTTGAGGTGACGCGCGGTTCGAACACCGTTCGCTGTAGATGCTTCGGAACGCCGTCTCCGTCGTCGATCATGACGATTCGCCTGGTTGACCCTTCGCGAGTACAAGCTACGAAAATGTTCGACGCGTGAGCATCGCGAGCATTTCGAAGCATTTCGATGATGATGTCCTCAGAAGATCGAATGTCCTGCGCCGCTTGTCGACGCTCCGCTTCCGAGCTGCGTAAACGAACGAAGCCACCTCCGAGATCGGTTTCGACTCGAAGGTGGCCTTCTCCGCAAACGTCTTCGATAAACGAGGCAAGGTTGCCGTCGCCCATAGTTGACGCCTTTCGTTATTTTGCGATACCGATAGCTCGGCTTTCGCGGATGACAACGACTTTCACCTGGCCGGGATACTGCATCTCGTCTTCAATGCGCTTGGCGATATCATGAGCCAAAACGGTGGTCTGAGCCTCGTCGACCAGTTCAGGCTGCACCATGACGCGAACCTCGCGGCCAGCCTGGATTGCGTACGTGCGCTCAACGCCCATGTAGGAGTTAGCGATTTCCTCAAGCTTTTCCAGACGCTTGATGTAGGCGTCCAGAGTTTCCTTACGAGCACCGGGACGTGCCGCGGAAACGGCATCGGCGGCTTGCACAAGCACGTCGAGGACGCTATTGGGCTCGACATCGTTATGATGTGCCTCGATCGCATGCACGATGGACGGCTTTTCGCCGAATCGACGGGCAAGATCGGCACCGATGACCGCATGGCTACCCTCGACTTCGTGGTCGACGGCCTTCCCAAGGTCATGGAGGAGACCCGCACGCTTTGCCGGAACAGGGTCAAGGCCAAGCTCGGACGCCATGACTCCGGACAGGTACGCAACTTCCAGCGAGTGGTTAAGCACGTTTTGCCCATACGAGGTACGGTAGCGCAAACGTCCAAGCGTACGCACGAGCTCGGGATGTAGATCATGGATTCCGGTATCGAATGCAGCCTGATCGCCGGCCTCCTGCACGCGTTGGTTCACAAGCTTCTCGGCCTTGCCGAACATTTCCTCGATACGCGCGGGATGGATGCGACCATCTGCGATGAGGTTTTCCATGGTCACGCGACCGATTTCGCGACGCACCGGATCGAAGCAGGAGATGGTGACGCATTCCGGCGTGTCATCGATGATGAGGTTGGTGCCGGTAAGCTGTTCGAAGGAACGGATATTGCGACCTTCGCGACCGATGATGCGACCCTTCAGGTCATCAGAAGGGATATGGATCGCAGAAACGGTGGTTTCCGCCGTATGATCCGCAGCAACGCGCTGGATGGCAAGGCTGAGGATGGAACGAGCTTTCTTATCCGCCTCCGCCTTGGTACGGGCTTCGGAATCGCGGATGATAGCAGCGGACTGATGCGCAACCTCATCTTTGAGCGTATCGAGCAGTTCGGTCTTTGCTTCGTCGGCGGTCATGCCCGCGACTTGCTGCAAACGAATACCAATTTGCTCTTCGGATTCATCGAGATCGCGCTGACGGCGGTCGAGCTGGCCTTGCATGGATGAGATCTGATGCTCTCGGGAGTCCAGAGACTTCTCACGCGTGTCCAGCGACTCAACGCGGCGATCAAGAGACTCTTCGCGCTGATTGACGCGCTGCTCTGCAGCGCGCACCTCCTTCAAGCGCTCCTTGTTCTCTGCCTGGGCCTCCTGGCGAAGTCGCAATGCTTCGTCCTTGGCTTCGACAACCGCTTCGCGACGCAAAGTTTCCGCCTGGCGTTTTGCGTCTTCGACAACGGTATGGGCTTCGTCGGCAGCGCGCTGGGCCGTGGATTTGGCAACGAATTTATTGATGACGAAACCGGCGGCGATGCCGACGACGGCGCCAACGATAAGCCAAATGATGGATTCCATGCTTGTCCCCCTTTCGAGTTTGGACGGGTACTGTGGGTTTCATAGGTTCCATTGCATAAAAAATCCCGGCATAACCGGGCATGAGCGTACGTGCGCAACGACTGGACGTATACATTTGTTTATATATTCCAACAGTGCCGTATAAGGCACGATAGCTCAGGCTTGCTTTTCATGATAAAGGTTCTCTTTCAAATGGAAAAGAGCAAGTGAACAAAAAAGCCGGTTCTACAGGAGAAACCGGCTTTTTGATTTGAAGATATCGAAATTTAACAGGTTTCGGGGGTGTTGCAACCATGCTGCTCGGCGAATATTCGGGCAGCCGATGCCGCTACACTCGATTCATAGCCTTTCTGCACGAGCTTTCGATATGCGGCTTCACGAATTCGTTTGGCTTTCGGCGGTTTAGCGGCAAGCAGACTCAACGCTCGGGCTAGCTCATCAGGACCTGAATCACGGAACAGCGCTTCCTGATATGCTGGCACGGTTTGGGGATCTATGTCTGCCTGTTCAAGCTCAAACGCAATGCCTCGAAGCCCCTTTCCCTGAGAAAGCCTGCTTCGAACCAAAACATCGGCGTAGCGCTCATCGCTCACAAGCCCGCAGTTGATTGCCCGTTGCACAGCCTCGGAAGCGATACGGTCGTCATAGCCGCTTGACAACAGCCGCTTATGCAGCAGGGCGCTAGCATGTTCACGGATGCACAGCAATCGCTGGATCTTCGCAAATGCCGAATCTGCTTGATCGCGATCTGCATCCGATTGCTTCGACCGTTCGATGAATCGCCCATCGTTTTCAGAACCGCCAACCATCGGACACCCAGCAGGCCAAGACACTGACTTTTGCTGGATTTCGCTGATAGCATCTTCCCTACACTCCAGCTTGTCGGGGCACAATGGGTTGCCTTCGCATTGACGGGGATGAGTACCAGACCGCCCATTCGTATCCGAACCTGCCTCGATGGCTTTGATTCGTGCGCGCAAATCCGCAATGCTTTGCATCCTTGCATCATGCATGGCTATTTCTTGCCCTTAGGTTTCGCTACAGGATTGACGGCGTCGAAGTCTTCCTGCTCTTTCGTGATGATCGGAATGTCGAACGCTTCTCGAACCTTCGTTTCCAGTTCCTCTCGCAGATCGGGGTTTTCTTTCAGAGTATGCTTTGCTGCTTCGCGTCCTTGTCCTAGGCGCTCTTCGCCGTACGTGTACCAAGCGCCGGATTTCTTAGCGACTCCAGCCTCAACCGCCATATCGACGATGCATCCCTCTCGCGAAATGCCCTCACCGTACATAAGATCGAACTCCGCTTGACGAAACGGCGGCGCAACCTTGTTCTTGACGACCTTGGCGCGAACACGGTTTCCAACGATCTCACCATCGCGTTTGATAGAGTCGATGCGACGTACGTCGATTCGAACGCTGGAGAAGAACTTCAGAGCACGACCGCCGGTTGTGGTTTCGGGGTTGCCGAACATCACGCCGATTTTCTCGCGCAGCTGATTGATGAAGATGCACGTGGTATTGGATTTGGAAAGCGAACCCGCAAGTTTTCGAAGCGCTTGGGACATGAGCCGTGCTTGCAGACCGACGGTGGTATCGCCGATTTCGCCCTCGATTTCGGCTCGGGGAACCAATGCCGCGACGGAGTCGATGACGACGCAATCTATTGCCCCCGATCGGACGAGCATATCGCAGATTTCAAGCGCTTGCTCTCCGAAGTCGGGCTGGGAGATGAGCACGTCATCGATATCCACGCCCAAACGGGCTGCATAGACCGGGTCGAGCGCATGTTCCGCGTCGATGAACGCCACGACACCGCCGAGCGCTTGCGCCTCGGCAAGGATTTGCAGCGCCAAAGTGGTTTTGCCGCTGGACTCAGGTCCGTACACCTCGATGATTCGACCCCTCGGAACGCCGCCGATCCCCAGCGCTGCATCAAGTGGCAATGCGCCGGTGGGTATAGCGCCGATGTTCAGGTCATGGCCGCCATCACCGTATTTCATGATGGAGCCTTTGCCGAACTTAGATTCGATTTGGTCGGTTGTGACCTTGAGCATCTTGGTTTTTTCTTCGTTCATGCGCTGGTTACCCTTCCTTTGCGCTGCTTTGCAACGCTATTGATTATACGAACGCTTGTTTCATAGTCAAGTACCAAATACAAACATCGGTACGACTTATCACCATCATAGTTCTAGCTTTTTGCACAACCCTTGCCCGAAATACCGAACAGGTTCACCTGAACCTTGCACGGTTGTCCGGTGAACCTGTTCGATTGGTTACTGTTATCGACGCTTCCGTGCATGGCTTGCGCCGGTGCACGGAAAGGAACTAAGCCTAGCTTGCTGACTGCTGTCGTCCGCACACCGCCGCATCAATCATACGCAGGGCTTCAAAGGTGGTTTGCATGCGAACCTGGTTGCGATTTCCCTCGAAATGTTTACGTTGAGCCGTGATGCCGGTGTCGCTTGCGCAGGCCAAGCAGACGGTCCCGACAGGCTTTCCCGGTTCCGCCCCGGACGGGCCCGCAATGCCGGTGACGGCAACGGCTACGTTGCAGGTCAGGCCCTTGCACGCGCCCTGCGCCATATGGCGAGCAACTTGCGTGCTAACTACGCCGAATTCATTGATAACCGACTCAGGCACATCGAGGACATCTGATTTCACTCCGGTTGCGTAACTGGCGATCCCGCCGCGAACAACGGCGGAGCTTCCGGAAACCGAAGTCAACGCAGCGCTAATCATACCGCCGGTAAGGCTTTCGGCGGTGCCGATGGTGATGCCCCGTTCGCTGGCATGCGAAATTACCTGAGCCGCAAGATGCTCGATATCTGCGGCTCGTACGCCGACGTTCGTCTCTTCGATGTTTTCGCTTTGCTCGCTTTCGGCCTTCTGCTTGCGCTTTGCTCGCTTAGAAGGCCCCAACCCGATAAGTTCGCGTGCCTTTGAAATGTAATCGAGCATCGACACGACCGTGAGCAGCAAGGCGATCGCCATGACGATCCAACTGATAACCCACATCACATCCGAAAACGCCTCGACAAGCGTGCCCATCATGTAGCTGTCCTTGATGGTGAACAGCACGATGGCGATCATCTGGAAAACCGTCTTGAACTTGCCGTACCAACTAGCGGAGATGACGGTACCCTTGCTGGCCGCCACCATGCGCACGCCCGAGACGATGAATTCACGCGCAACGATGATGAGCGCGACCCAGCTGGGAAGCGATCCGAGCTCGATCAATGCCAAGAGGGCCGCCATGACCAGGGTTTTATCGGCAAGCGGATCCATGAACTTGCCGAAGTCGGTGACTTCGCCACGGCTTCGCGCCAAATAGCCATCAAGCCAGTCCGTGCAAGATATCAGCACGAAGATGGCGGCAGCGATGAGGCTTTTGGAGTGTTCTGCCAAATCAGGCAGATGGAACCACTGCGGCCAAGGGCTCAAGAGCACGACGACGAACACGGGGACCAAGCATATGCGGATGAGCGTGACGATGTTGGCCGGCGTCCATAATTTTGCAGCAACTTGCGGCGCGGCTTCCACTTGCAGCTTGTGCATGGGCTATTCGCCTTCCATTTCGTACAGCAGCGTATCGGTTATGGTGACTTGGACAATATTGCCCGGTTCGCCGTTGTCGACATAGGTTACGCCATCGACCTCAGGAGCTTGGCACATTGCGCGACCGAACAGCTGGCCGTCCTCTTCCCTGCCCTCGATGAGCACGTTCATGGCTTTTCCGACACGTGCAGCTACAAGCGGCGTGCAAACATCGTCCGCAAGGTCACGCAACCGTTGCGCGCGATACGCCTTCTCGTCGTCGTCGACCTGGTCGGGCAGATCGTATGCTCGGGTTCCCTCTTCGCGCGAGTACGCGAACACGCCGATGTAATCGAAAAAACCCTCTTCGACGAAATCGCAAAGCTCGTCGAAATCTTCTTCCGTTTCCCCGGGAAAGCCCGCGATAAGCGTTGTGCGCAGCGTTACCTCGGGGACGATTCGGCGAATACGCTCCACCAGCGACTCGTACTCCTCGCGCGAACCCTTGCGATGCATGGCCTTCAGGATGCTCGGCTGAACATGCTGAAGGGGGATGTCGAAATAGGAGCAGATGTTGTCGTGCTCGGCAGCGGTATGCAACAACTCGTCGGTAATCCCCTCGGGCTGGATGTACATGACGCGGAACCAGGTATTGGCGAATTCGTCCGCAAGCGTTCCCACAAGCCATGCCAAGCTTGACTCATCCTCGAAATCCTGACCCCAACGGCCTGTATCCTGGGCGATGAGGACGATTTCCTTAACGCCTTCTGAAACGCGATCGGCCACATCCGCACGAACGGTTTCGTAGTCGAAACTGTGATACCTGCCTCGAATGTATGGAATGGTGCAGTAAGAACAGAAGCGATCGCATCCATCCGAGATCTCACGTAGGCTGAAACGGCGCGCGAGCCGTTGATGGCGACCGCACCCTCGGGCACGGCTCCTAGCATGGCTGCCTTCATGCGCTCAAGGCGCGCCTGATCGATGCCAAGCGCTTGTGCGATGACCTGAACGATATCGTCTTCCTTGCTGCACGGGACGAATGCGGAAGCTTCGGAAAGCTCGGATTCCAGATCCTGCCCGTAACGGGCGGGCATGCAGCCGGCGACGATCAGCGCAGCGCCAGCAGTCACATTGGGCATACCGGCAACTTCGAAGATGGCCTCAAGACTTTCCTCGGTAGCGCTTTGGATAAACGAGCAGGTGTTCACCACCACGGCATCGGCAGCCTCTGGGTCTTGTTCGATCGCGAAGCCGCAACGGGTAAGCTGCGATTGCATGCGCTGGGTATCTACCTCGTTTTTCGCGCAGCCCATGGTGACGAACGCGACGCGAGGGCTCTCGATTTCAAACACGTTTTCGGTTTCCACGGAAATCCTTAGCGGTAGTTGACGTACTGGAGCGGCTGGCCGTAATCCTGGCCCTTCAAGAAAGCGATAACCTCTTGAAGCGCGTCACGGGAGGCGGAGGAAACACGCAGCTTATCGCCTTCGATGGTGACCTTCACCTTAAGTTTTTGCGCCTTGATATCCTTGTTGATCTTGCCGGCCGTTTCCTTGTCGATGCCTTCGACGATGGTTGCAGTCTGACGCACGCTCTGACCGGTTGCCGCTTGGGGGTCGCCCCATTTGACGGCGGCCAGATCGATGCCTCGCTTGATGAGCTTGCTGCCCATGATATCGATGACCTGGCGTGCAACGAAATCGGCGGGAGCCGCCACTGTGATGGTCTTCTTCTGCTTGTCGAGCGACAGCTCGGCGCCGGAGCCTTTCAGGTCGTAGCGCTGCGTCAGCTCTTTCTTCGCTTGCTGATATGCATTGTCGATTTCCTGCATGTCGACGGTGGACACTACATCGAAGCTAGATTCCTTGGCCATGATGTTCGCCTTTCCACTAATAAGATGAATACGTTGATGACGAGTTTTGGGCTCCCGTCGTGCTAGACCCGGTACCGCTCGTCGTGGTCGAACCGGTGCCCGTCGATGTCGTCGAGGAACCGACGGACGAACCCGTGCCGGTAACCGACTGCGACGAGATACCGCTTGATGTTGAATTCGAACTCGATGAGGTAGACCCGGTGCTGCCCGACGAGGTGCTGGAGCTATCAAGCCCATCGACCTTCACATCAGGATGGTCTTTCGCCCAAGAAGCAAGGTAATCCTTGAAGTTCACCGTAGCAGTGGGCATTCCCGTGGTCGCATCGCTGGTGAAATCGACCTGTTTGCCGTCCATGGTCACGGTGAATCCGGAGGAAACCCAGGTTGCCAAGCTCCACGTGCCGGAGACGTCGACCGTTTAATCCCACGGCCCGGTGAGCATCTGCTCGGTCGCCTGCCCATCCTGCGTGATGACGACGTAAGCCTGTTGGCCCTTGGCCAGCTTATACTCTACTTTCACGCTCGTGGGTACGGTTGTCGTCGAGGATGCCTTGGATTCCGAATCGTTGCCGTTATCGCCGCTGTTGCTGTTGTTATTGGAATTGTCCTGGCTCACGCCGCTGCCATCCGCCGAAGTGTCGGTGACGCCGGTAATGGGGACCTTCGCCACATCCTGCGTGGAGGCCGCACCGCGGTTTCCGAATGCAAGCGCCACAATGATCACGAGCAGCAGCAAGATTATCACGATGACGGCTACATAAGGCAGCCTTGCCTGCATACCCCTGCCGGCATTGTTCTGCGAACCGGAATAGAAATTGGTGAACTGCGTGGTGACGGCGCCGCCGAAATGGTTGGAACGACGGCTTTCGCTCTCTGCACGTGCTGCACGCGAAGCAAGCGACTCGCGATATTCTCGTTGCGGCTGCTGCTCGCGACGCGGCATACGCTGTGTGCCCTGGCGTTGACCTCGCTGGGTACGCTGCGAACGACGACCATCGCCGGAACGATCTTCGCTATAGCGCGATGAGCGCTGCGAACCTTGCCCACGACCATCATGTCGCCCGTCGCCGCGCGAAACCGACCTACGACCGGAAACATGCGCCGGCGAATCGGATTCGCCGCGGGTGCGTCCAACCTGATAGGCGTATGCATCGTCGAGATACATACGCGTGATGTCGGCGGGGTTGAGCCCAACCAATTTCGCATATGCGTTCACCATGTTGCGCGTATAGCCGCGCGCAGGCAAGCGGGAAAAATCATTGTTCTCGAGGGCGCGGAGGATGTCGGGGCGGATGCGCAGCCGACGAGCGGCCGACTGCACGTCGTAGCCCTTCCGCTCGCGCGCTTCGCGCAATACGGTGCCGAATGAAACCTGGCCCATGCCTTCTCCTTATTGATTGTCGCCGTCATGTTGCTCGAACGCTTTGAGCGTTTCAAGCTCCATGGCATCGACGAGCACTTCTCTGGGCTTGCTGCCGTTCGGAGGACCGACGACGCCCTTATCTTCCAACATATCCATTATACGCCCGGCGCGGGAGTATCCCACTTTGAGGCGGCGCTGGATATTGGACGTGGAACCCAAACCGCTGGACACCACCAACTCGGCCGCCTCCCAGATGAGCGGATCATCGTCGCCGCACGTGCCGCCGCTGGCATCCGATGGGCATGATCCCAACGTGATTAGATTGGTGGATAAGATCTCGGAATGATACTCTGGCTCGCCCTGACTGCGCAACTTCTCCACAACCGCATTGATCTCATCTTCGGACACGTAGCAGCCCTGGATACGCATAGGCTTTGCATACTCCGGTTTGCTTAGGAGCAGGTCGCCGAGGCCGATGAGGTTTTCTGCGCCCGGTGTATCCAAGATGACGCGGCTGTCGATGCCGCTTGCCACGTTGAAGGCGATGCGGTTGGTGATGTTGGCCTTGATGAGGCCCGTGACCACGTTGGTCGAAGGACGCTGGGTGGCGACGATCAAGTGGATGCCGGCAGCGCGAGCCAGCTGGGCGATGCGGCTGATGGAGAACTCCACCTCCTTGCCGACGTTCATCATAAGGTCGGCAAGCTCATCGATGATGATGACGATATAGGGCAGTTCGTCGCCTAACTCGTTTTCGGGTAGATCTTCCCCTGCTTCCTGCGCGGCCTTCGCTTCGGCCTGCGCCGACTGCACCTTGGCATTGTACTGGCCGATGTTGCGCGCGCCCACCTTCGAGAACACCTTCAAACGACGTTCCATTTCCGCAACGCCCCAGCTCAGAGCGCTTGCTGCCTCCTTGGGTTCGGTGACAACGGGAACATACAGGTGCGGAATGCCGTTGTAGGGCGTGAACTCGACGCGTTTGGGGTCGATCATGATGAAGCGCACCTCGGACGGGGTCGCCCGCATAAGGATCGACATGATCATGGCGTTGATGGACACAGATTTGCCCGAACCGGTGGTGCCGCCGATAAGCAGATGTGGCATTTTCGCGAGGTCGGAAACGATGCAGTGGCCCTCGACGTCCTTGCCGATGGCGATCTGCAACGGACCAGGGGCCGCATCCTTGATGACGTCGCCGAGCAATACCGTCTGGCGGGTTCGATTAGGCACCTCGATGCCGACATAATTGGTACCGGGAATGGGCGCGAAGATGCGCACGCCGGGCGCGGCGAGCGCCAGCGCGATATCGTCTTCAAGCGCGGTAACGCGGCTGACGCGCACACCTGCCGGAAGATCTACTTTGAACAAGGTGACCGTCGGACCTGCAACCCAGCCCACCACCTTGGCCATGATGTTGAAGTCTTCAAGCGTTTCCTGCAGGCAAGCACCGGTTTCCTGCAGCTCCGAATCGGTTGCCAGATCCTTTTCGGGATCGGTGGACGTGGCAAGAAGATCGAATGGCGGAAGCTCGAAACCCTGCTCGGGGCGCGGGGTGGCAACCGGCGTAGCGGCTTTCGAGGGCTTTTTCGGCATAGCCGGAGCAGCAGCAGCGCGCTCGATAGGCTTACGGCGGCCCAGTTTACGCGTGATGGTTTCAGGCGCCTTGCTTGCGTCTTCGCGGGAAGCACCATCATCGGAAGATGCGACTGCGCTGCCATGTCGGCGATTCGAAGCCGCAGGCTGCTTGAGCATTTGGGTTTTAGCGGTTTCAAGCTCAGCGAGCTCGGGTTCATCGACGGCTTTCGCCTTCGGACGGGAAACCCTGGCGAACGCGGGTGCCGGTACCACGCCGTGCTCCCGCTCCTCTGCTTCTTCACGAGCTGCAGCCAGCGCGCGCAACTTGTCAACGATACTGGATACAGAGAAGCCGATGACGATCAACCCGGCGATTGCAAGGCCGAACAGCACGATAGCCGATATCACCTTGCCGAACAACGTCAGGCCGCACCACGCGATGCCCGCACCGATATAGCCGCCGCGAGCGGAAAGCTGATCGGCCAAGAAAAGATTGTCCGTAGCATCAGGGGTAGTTTCAGGCGTGAACAGCGCCAACAGGGAAAGCACCGCGACGAACAGCATGGCCAAACCCACCGATGCTCGCAGGGGGATGCCTTCTTTGTCGATGCGCACAAGGCAACTTGCCCCGATGGCCACCAAGAAAAACGGCAGGAGGTACGCGCCGATGCCCAAGCACAGATGCAACAGCTGGGACACGAACGAGGTGATGAGCGCATCGGTCGGAACGACGGCCGCAACGAACAGCACAATACCTAGCAGCGTCACGGCAACGCCGGTGATATCGCGCTTGGTGCGCTCATCGAAAATCTGCGGCTTAGCAGGCGCCGGGGCCGCTTGTTTGGCAGCACGCTTCTGCGCTGGGCTTGCGGCTTTGGATTTGCCGGTGGCCTTTTTAGATGAGGTTGATTTGTTCGAAGCAGTTCGGGCCACGCCCTCCCCTTTCGTGCTAAAGCGTTTCAGCAGTTGTGCGAGCAAGCGAGCACCTGCGCGCAATGCAACGCAGGTGCTCGTGAACAGATTCTTGTGTGCGGCGATGCTAGATGTCCAGCAGGTTCACCACCGTCATGGGACGGGTTTTCGTGCGCTCCCAAAGCAGGGACAGCAGAGCGTCTCGGGCGGCCTTCTTGAGCTCCTTACCCGAAGCACCCTTTGACAACGCCCTGGTCAACGCGTTTTTGACGCACTTCTCGCACTCCTGGACCAGATAGCCATCGTCTCCGCCGGTGATGCCGTGCATCTCGACCTGAACATTGCCGGCAACGGCCTTCTTGCGGCCGGAAACCGCCGCCGCAATGGCAGCGAAGCCCTGAGCGGACAGCGCCGTGCGCTCTTCGAGCACCTGCTCGGAAGTATCGCCGACCGACAGGCCGTCGACCAAAACGATGCCGGACTGAACGAACTCGCCATGCTTGACGCCCTTCGTGGACAGCTCCAGGCTCTCACCGTTTTCGCAGATGAACACGTTTTCAGCAGGAACGCCAACGGCTTCAGCCAAACGTGCGTGAGCGCGAAGATGCGTGGCCTCGCCATGCACCGGCATGAACGCCTTGGGCTGTACGATGGTCAGCATGATCTTCAGTTCCTCTGCCGATGCATGACCGGACACATGCACGCGGGCGCGAGACTTGTCGTATACATCGGCACCGATCTTGGCCAACGAGTTGACCACCTTCGTGACGGCTTTTTCGTTGCCGGGAACCGGCGTTGCCGAGATGATGACGGTGTCTCCCGCTTCCATATCGATGGTCTTATGCTCGCCTGCTGCGATACGGGCCAATGCCGACAGCGGCTCGCCTTGGCTACCCGTGCACATGATGACCACCTGCTCAGGCGGGATGCCCTTCAGGTCGTACGCATCGATGATGTCCTGGTCGGAGATCTTCAAATATCCCAGCTTGCGAGCGATATCGGTGTTCTGCACCATGGAGCGGCCGGTGACGACCACCTTGCGCCCGTTTGCCACGGCGGCATCGCAGATCTGCTGCAGGCGATGGATATGGCTGGCGAACGACGCGATGATGACGCGGCCCTTTGCCTGCGCGATGATGCGCTGAAGCTCCTTGCCGACTTCCGCCTCGCTGGGCGTGAAGTTGGGGTTGGTGGCGTTCGTGGAATCCGACATCATCAAGTCAACGCCCTCTTCGGCGAAGCGTGCAAGAGCGCCGAAATCGGTGTGAACGCCGTCGATGGGGGTTTGATCAAGCTTGAAGTCTCCCGTGTGCAGCACGTTGCCTGCGGGGCTGCGGAAAAAGACGCCCACGGCACCAGGGATGGAGTGGTTCACGGCGAAGAACTCGGCCGTGATGCAGCCCAGGTTCACCTTGTCTCCCGGTTTGATTTCCACAAGCTTGGCGTTTTTGATTCGGTGCTCCTTGAACTTGCCTTCGATCAGGCCCAAGGTCATCTTCGTGCCGTAAATGGGCACCTGACGATCCAGGTCCTTGATTAGATAAGGCAAGGAACCCGTATGGTCCTCATGGCCGTGCGTGATCACGATGCCGCGCAACTTATCGGCGTGCTGGAGCACATAGGTGTAATCCGGAAGGATAAGATCCACGCCGGGATGATTGTCGTCGGGAAACATGAGGCCGGCATCGTCGAGCACCATGTCGCCCTTGCACTCGAACACGGTCATGTTCTTGCCGATGGCGTCAAGGCCGCCGAGCGGGATGATCTTCAGCGTTGCTCCGCGGTCTTTTTTCGAGGAGTCGAAGGAGCGCTTACGAGAGCGCGGACGCTTACGACCCTGATCGGCGTTGCCCTCTTTCGTGAGCTTAGGGCGCTCAAGGTCAAGCTTGACATGCTTGACCGTCTGCGTGCTTTTGCCGCTGTTCTCAGGGCGCACACCACCGTTGCGCTTCGAGCGCTGTTCGTTTTGATCCATGTATTGATTTCCTTACTGCCAACATACAGCAGGGCCGCATGGATTGAAGCGGCCCTGCTGCGTATCCTGGCTACAGGACGCCAACCTCGCGCATAGTGCGCTCAAGCTCGGCGGACTGCTCGGCAGTGGCATTGACCAGAGGCAGGCGAACTCCGCCTACCGGGAAACCGGCCAATTTCAGTGCTTCTTTTACCAGGATGGGGTTCGCTGTCTTGAACAGCCCTTCCATGAGGGGCATGAGGCGTTCGTTTGCGGCAGCGGCTTCTTCCCACTTGCCGGCCGCGCACAGCTCCACGATCTCCTTCATTCGAGCAGGAGCAACGTTTCCGATGGTGGAGATGACGCCCACGCCACCCAGTTTCATAATGTCATAGGTTGCCGAATCGTCACCGGAATATACGCAGAAGCCCTCAGGCGCGCCTTCCACAATGGCTTTCACCTGTTCAAAGCTTCCGGAAGCCTCCTTGATGGCAACCACGTTATCCAGATCATGCGCGAGACGCAGCGAGGTTTCCGCGGTCATGTTCACCGCGCAACGCCCCGGGATGTTGTACAGGATGATCGGCAGTTCCACCGAACGCGCGATGGTGTTGAAATGCTGATACAAACCCTCTTGCGGAGGCTTGTTGTAGTACGGCACCACGCACATGAAGCCGTCGACGCCGAGCTTTGCCACATCGCTTGCGAAGCCGACCGTATCCGCCGTGCAGTTATCGCCGACGTTGGCGATAACCGGGATGCGGCCATCGACTGCAGCGACCACGGCTTTGAACAGCTCGATCTTGTCCGGATAGAACACAGTGGGAGATTCACCCGTGGTGCCGTTGATGATAAGGGAGTCGGCGCCGCCCTTTACCAAACGGTCAGCAAGCTCCTGAGCACGATCGAGATCGAGATCGAGATTGTCCTTCATGGGCGTGACCATGGCCGGGATCATGCGGCCGAAACGAGGATTTCCCATCGTTGGCACCTTTCTGTACAAGCACGGTTCGACACCATGCACCTGAATCGCATAATGCAACTTCGCCATATTATGCCACGGCACCCCGAGGGGCGCCGTGAAGTCATTAAATTGTCACGCTCAAGAAACAATTGTTGCCGGCAAGGTGGTAATTCTCGCCATAAGCGGCAACGGGCTAGCTTTGCGTACTGCTATTCCATGAAGTTCTCAAGGCCGACGATAAGGCCCTGTCGGTCGCCGACGCTTCGGATGCCCAGCAGCACGCCGGGCATATACGAAGTGCGATCCCACGAATCGTGGCGGATGGTAAGGGTCTGGCCCATGGAGCCGAACACCACTTCCTGGCTTGCCACATAGCCCATGGAGCGGACCGAGTGCACGGGCACGCCTTCCACCAACGCGCCGCGGGCTCCCTCGCAACCTGCGATCTCGGTTTCCTTGCCAGGCGCGGCACTTTGACGGCCATCGCGGGCCTCGGAGATGATCTGCGCCGTGCGCACGGCGGTTCCGGAGGGGGCATCCTTCTTGTTGCAGTGGTGGAACTCAAGCACTTCCGCTTCAGGGAAGAACGGAGCGGCGGCTTTTGCGAACTGCATCATGAGCACGGCGCCGGTGGTGAAGTTCGGAGCGTAGAAAAGGCACGTTCCCTCGGGGGCGAGGGCGGCAAGCTCCTCGAGCTTGTCGTTGGCAAGACCCGTGGTGCCCACCACGCAATCGATGCCCGCCGCAAGGGCGACGCGCAGGTTGCCCTCGACGACGGAAGGCTGCGTGAAATCGACGAGCACATCGAAGCCGCCGGCATGCACGGCTTGTTCGACCGTTTCATACACTGCGAACACCTTCGAAGAGCCATGCGGGTCGATTCCGCAGGTCACCTGCATATCATCGGCTGCGGTGACGGCATCGACCACGGCTGAACCCATGCGTCCGGCAAAACCGGAAACGGCAACGTTGATCATGTTGGATCTCCTTCTTAGAAAAGATGGCGGCCTGAGGCGGCCGCCATCGCTAGCTATCTTATATACAGCTTATTGGGACTCATGACGGCGACGAGGGGTGCGGTTGGCACGACCCGGGCGCACGTCGCGCTGGCCGCCTTCACGCTTGCCTCCCTCGTGGCGTTCGTGACGGTCATGACCGCGATGCTCACGCGGAGCGGGGGCGCTGCCTTCGGGAGCCTCCGGCTTGTCTAGGCGATCGAGCGAGATCTTGCCCGTCTTGGGGTCGATCTCGAGGACCTGCACCTTGACGGTGTCGCCGAGCTGCAGCACATCCTCGACCGAGCCGACGCGGCCGTTGGCAACACGGGAGATGTGCAACAGGCCGTCCTTGCCGGGGGTGAGCTTGACGAAGGCGCCGAAGTCCTTGATGCCGACGACCTCGCCCTCGAAGATCTCGCCGACCTCGGGCTCTTTGACGATGCCGAGGATCATGGCCTTGGCAGCTTCGCCGGCCGGGCCCTCGATGGCGGCGATGTGGATGGTGCCATCCTCCTGGATGTCGATCTGCGCGCCGGTTTCATCCTGGATGCCGCGCACGACCTTGCCACCGGAGCCGATGACGTCGCGGATCTTGTCGACGGGGATATGGATGGTCTCGATACGCGGAGCGGTGTCGCGCAGCGTTGCGCGCGGCTCGGGCAGCTCGGCGAGCATGGCCTTCAGGATGTGCGCACGGCCTTCGTGGGCCTGCTTGAGCGCACGGCCGAGGATCTCGGTGGACAGGCCCTTGGCCTTGTTGTCCATCTGCAAAGCGGTGATGCCCTTCTCGGTACCGCAGACCTTGAAGTCCATATCGCCGAGGAAGTCCTCGATGCCCTGGATGTCGGAGAGGATGACGATGTCGTCGCCTTCCTTGATAAGACCCATGGCGATGCCGGAGACCGGGGCCTTGATGGGCACGCCCGCATCCATCAGCGCCAGCGTAGAACCGCAGGTGGAAGCCATGGAAGACGAGCCGTTGGACTCTAGGATCTCGGAAACCACGCGGATGGCGTAGGGGAACTCGTCCTCGGAGGGGATCACCGGAAGCAGGGCGCGCTCGGCGAGCGCGCCGTGGCCGACCTCGCGGCGCTTCGGAGCGCCCATACGGCCCGTTTCACCGGTGCAGTACGGCGGGAAGTTGTACTGGTGCATATAGCGCTTGCCCTCGGCCGGGTCAATGGTGTCAAGACGCTGCCACTCGTTGAGCATGCCGAGCGTGGCGATGGAAAGCGCCTGGGTCTGACCGCGCTGGAACAGGCCGGAGCCGTGGACGCGAGGCAGATAGCCGGGCACGATGTACAGGGGGCGGATCTCGTCGGCACGGCGGCCGTCGGCGCGCTCACCGGTCTCGATGACCATGGCGCGCATGGCCTTCTTCTCAAGGGCCTTCAAGGCGGCGGCGATGTCGGAGCCCCAAGCGGAAAGCTCCTCCTCGTTGAAGGACTCCTCCTTGATGCGGGCCTTAAGCTCTTCGACCTTGCCCATGCGAGCCTGCTTGTCGGCATCGCTCAGAGCCTGGGACATCTCGTCGAAGAACGGGGAGATGCGCTCATCGATGGACGTGTCGGCGACGTGGATGGGCCACTCGACCGGGGTGATGTCGCAACGATCGAGGAAGCGCTGCTGAGCCTCGCAGAACTTCGCGATGGCCTGCTGGCCGAAATCCATGGCGCGCAGCATAAGATCCTCGGAAACCTCATTGGCCCCGGCCTCGACCATGGAGATGTAATCGGCGGTACCGGCGATGGTGAGCTCGAGGTCGGAGGTTTCCTGCTCCTCGTAGGTGGGGTTCACGATGAACTCGTCGGTCTCGGGATTATGGGCGATGCGCACGCAAGCCGCAGGGCCGTCGAACGGGGCGCTGCCGATCATAAGGGCTGCCGAAGCGCCGCCGACGCAGATGCAGTCGGGAGCGTTCTTGCCGTCGCACACGAGCGTGGTGGCAACGATGTGCACCTCGCGCTTGAAGCCGTCGACGAAGCCGGGGCGGATGGGGCGGTCGATCATGCGGGCGGTCAGCGTGCCCTTCTCGGACGGACGCGCCTCGCGCTTGAGGTAGCCGCCGGGGATGCGGCCAACGGAGTACATCTTCTCCATGAAGTCGACGGTCAGCGGGAAGAAGTCGTAGTTCTTCTCCTCTTTGGAGATGACGGCCGTGACGAGCACGGTGGTCTCGCCCTGTGTGACCAGGACAGCGCCGGTAGCCTGCTTGGCCAGCTCGCCCGTTTCGAAGCGGTAGGTCTTGCCGTACAGCTCGAAGGACTCGACGATCTTTTCCATGTGGTGTTCTTTCCTTCTCTATTCCTTGACCGCCGTAGTGCGGGCAAGCTTCTTCGGCAAGGGGTACTCACGTTTCCCGCTTGCCGCGAGCAGGCACGCCCTTGCGTACCCGACCGCTATGCAAAAGCCCGCGCAAGGCTGCGCGGGCTTTCGTTGACTAGATGTTGTCGCGGATGCCGAGCTTCTTGATGAGGGCACGGTAACGCTCGATGTCGCGCTCCTTGATGTACTTGAGCAGGCCACGACGCTTACCGATGAGCATCATCAGGCCACGGCGGGAATGGTTATCCTTCTTGTGGGTCTTCAGGTGCTCGGTGAGGTTGCGGATACGCTCGGACAGGATGGCGACCTGCACGTCCGGGTTGCCGGTGTCATGCTCGTTGGCGCCGAACTCGGCGACCAGCTCTGCGGTGCGCTCTTTCGTGATGCTGAGTTTGCTAGGCATGCTAACTCCACCTTTCCTGCGGGCCTTGCCCGCCTTCCGTGCAGCTATCGCTGCGCTCTACTTGCTTTCCGCTGGGATCCATGCTGGATGGGGACCAAGCTGAAAGTGGCTGCCGATACGGCAACTTGTCTAGAATACGATGACCGGGCGCTTGCGCGCAAGTGCAACGGACCCACCTGCACAGCTTGCGCACATATCACCTGCCTGCGCTTATTGCGCTTGACGGGCCTCGCGCAGGGCGCGGACAAGTTGGTCGGCACAGCTAGTGGAACGGCGACCGCAGGTGTTGCCCTCGAGCACGGCCGCGACATCGTCGATGTTCTTGCCGTTGACCAGCTTGCCGATGGCCTTGAGATTGCCGTCGCAGCCGCCGACGAAATCCACGTGCTTGATGGTGTCGCCGTCGAGATCGACGTGGATCTCTCGCGAGCATACGCCCTTGGTTCGATAGGTGTACATATTCGTTTCCTCTCTCTTGGATGGTGAAAGTATGCCATAGCGACAGACGGGCTAGCCCCTATGGGGGACAAGCATCTAAAACAATCCGCAGGTGAATAGGAAATTGAGCGCCTTTAAGCGAATGGAGGCGTGCACCTGCGCCCAGGTTTGGCATAGGCGAAGCGCATCGAAGACGCACGACTGATCGACCTGGATCGAAGCGATATCCGAAAAGCGCATCCCTAGCAGCGCGCTTGCCCAGGAAAGCGTTTCCGGGGCAAGGCCGGCAACGTCGGAGACGCGGCATGCATCGCACACCACACCGCCCTCGCTGCACGAGAACGCTATGGTTCGATGGGCCGAGCTCCCCACTTCGCAGGCCAAAGGCTCGCCGCAAACGCAGCAGCGATCCAGCGAAGGGCGGATGCCCAGAAACGCGAACGCCTTGAGCAACCAGGCTGCGCAGATGGCGGGCCCATGCGCGGAATCTGCCGAGGCAAGCACATCGAGGGCCGTTTGCGTAAGCGGGAACAGCTTCGGAACCTCAAGACCGGGCTGCGTGATGCGATCGAGCAGCTCGACGATGGGAGCCGCGCAGGCGGAAAGCTCTATGCTTTCACGCAGCGCGGCATTGCCGGCGACCAAACGCGCTTCCTTGACGATATCGAGCGAACGCCCTCGGGCCAAGAGCACATCCGCCTGCGAATACAGTTCCAGTCGGGAGCTGAACTGGCTGCTAGGTTTTCGGGCTCCTTTCGCAACCGCCCGAATCTGCGAGCCATCCTGCGCAAGCAGGGACAGGATAAGATCCGACTCCCCCA
>OLNK01000550.1_pt1 | contig 44846 bp, 50 predicted proteins | sample 1672791 | NCBI WGS metagenome assembly OLNK01 (sample SAMEA3136724, study PRJEB25190) | human gut metagenome | biome: human gut; feature: human-associated habitat; material: faeces | place: Austria | collected 2013 | reverse complement strand
TTTTTTGCCTTTTTTTGAAAAAGTGATTAAAAAACTATTGACATTTTGTTACTGGACTAAGCACCAAAGTACTTTTTTTCTTGTGTCCGTTTTACAGGGTCCATTTTAAAGAGCTTCAATTCGAAGCTCTTTTTAATCAAATAAACGATGTTCATTCACACTTGGTATTTTATAAAGCATACATAATACTAAACCAACGGTTGCACAAATAAAAAGGAAACCAAAGAAAAATTGATATGAATATAAATCAATCAAATAATCTGCAATAGCTTGGAAAATAATCGAACTAAAACTTTTGAATGTTGAAACAATTGATAAAGCACTCATTTGGTGCGTTCCATCAATAATAGTTGCAATAACTTTCATATTAATCATAATAAATGCCATTGTTGTAACTGATTTTGTTAAAAAAGTCATAATCATTTGAATAATAACATTTTGTATATAAGCATATGTCATAAATTGAATAACAAGCTTACCATTATCTGTTTAGATGTTATTAAGAATTAATATACGAAAAACTATTTATCAAATGATAATTATAATTGAACTGTTAATAGAATACATATAAAAAGACCATTTTTGGTCTTTTTATAGCTTCATTATTTTTTCCATAATCCATGAAGATTACAGTAAGCATACACTTCTTCTACTTCTTCACCTTCTAAGATTTTAAAATCAACACTTGGTTTTTCTCCTGGTTTTAGATATTTTCTTTGAATACCTTTATCTGTTTTCAAAGAAACCCATTCAATCCAATGTTCTGCTGTCATTGGATGTTCTACTTCTCCAATAAATACATGAACGGTATCTCCTTCCACTGTATAAACAGGAATATGTTTTTCAAATGCAGCATCTTCAATTCCTGCTTGAAGCTCTTTCATAACTTCGCCACAACATACCACAGGGACTCCTTTATCTTCTACTTTTTCAATCACATTTCCACAGTGTTTACAAATATAAAATTTTTGATTCATAGCCTTTTCCTCTTTTCTATAAGTAGTAATTATTCCTATTTATAATATAAACTATTTTTCTCTATTAAGCAAACAATATGCATTTAATAACAATCCCAATAATAGCGAACATGACTAAAATCTTTATTTTTTAAATCTTCTTTTGAAATAAAGAAATTACCGACACCTGAATCGCCCCATAAAATATGATCTTGTGAATCAAGTTGAAATAACAATACTTCATTACTATCTTCTTGACGAGGATCATATTGTGTGAAGAAAGGATATCCTCCTATTTGACAAGGAATCAAGGTAAACAAATCATTTAATTCATCCATTACCTCATCATCTTGCATGACTTCTTTTAAGTTTTCATCTAAATAAGTATCAACAACTTCATCAAAGTGAATATCATTCATTGTGATGACTTGTTTATCTAAATGAGCCTTTAATAAAAAAGTTGTATCTTTTTCTAATGGAAGTTCTGTATCTTCGCTATATTGAAACTTATAAATACTTGATTCATCTACTAATTTTGGTACTTCTTCTAAATAACGTAAACACCACCCTGATTGACTATATTCATTATCAAAGTCTAATCCATAAACGCCATCATCTCCACTAATAAAGATTTGAAGTAATCCTTTTTCTGGAAAATCTTTTATATGAGGTATTTGTTCAAAATTTATTTGTGCTAATAAATATAAAGGTGCTCCCGTTTTTTGATTTACTGGAAGATTTTGATCTCTAGGCACATAATAAGCACCACCTACTTTACTATCAAAGATATGTGTTTCTTTTTCTTCTAATTCAAAGCGTATATAGTCTACTTCACTTACTTCTTTTAGTCTTTGATAGATTCTTTTGGCAGGTTTTTCTTCTTTATATTCTTCTTGTTTATTATTTTCTAGCGAATATATATGTTGAAAGGAGATTCAACATATGTACTATATAAAGATAATATTAGGAGGACTTTTATGAAATGTCCTCTATTCAAAAACAACTTTCTTTATTATTTGTTTTAAATTTATATTGAAAACTATGATCCTATCATCCATACTAAAATCAACAATTATGAGGAATGGTTAGATAGATTCGGCAATGAGTTAGGAGGCAAAAAACATAAAAAAATAAATGAAACTCAACGAAAAATAATTCACTTATTGAATGATTTGGGCATTGATCGTATCAGCATGGCTGGAATTATGGGAACATTAGAACAAGAAAACTTAAACGAAAATACTTTTTTAAATTTCATTTAAAATAAAGCTTCTCTTACTATAGAAGATTGTACAGACCAAATATGGCGTATGCGAGGATGTTAAAAATAAATACGAAAAGCTCATAAACACTATGTTTTCTAGCATTTATGAGCTTTATTTTTTATAAGTAATTATACTCTTTAAAATTATTCACCAACGTATGGTAATAATCCCATTTGTCTAGCACGTTTGATAGCTACTGCTAATTGTCTTTGATATTTAGCAGAAGTTCCAGTTACACGTCTAGGAATGATTTTACCGTTAGCTGAAACAAATCTTTTTAATAATTCAACATCTTTATAATCGATGTAAGTAATTTTGTTTTTTGTAAAATAACAAACTTTTCTTCTACCCATTCTTTGTCTTTTAAAAGCCATGTTCATATACTCCTTTTCTAAAATTGAATATCGTCTTCCATGATATTAAATGAATTATCAAAATCTTTTTCTAATTCAACTGTTTGCATATCTTGGAAATTATCTGTTTGTGGTTGAGCAGGTTGAGAATATTGATTATTCATCATACCTTGGTTCATAGAACTTTGGTTTCTTTCTCTTTGAGCTCTTGTTTCTAAGAATTGAACAGAGTCACAAACAACTTCTGTAACGTATACGCGTTGTCCTTGAGCATTATCATAAGATCTAGAACGAAGTCTACCTTCAACTCCTACTAAAGATCCTTTTGCACAATATTGTGCAACATTTTCAGCGACTTTATTCCATACAACGCATGAAATATAATCAGCTTGTTGCCCATCTGCAGAGTTATAGTTACGATTTAACGCTAACGTAAAACTTGTAACTGCAGCCCCGTTTCCAGTTCTTCTAAGTTCTGGATCACGAGTCATTCTACCAACCATAACAACTCTATTAATCATCGTCAAATGCCTCCTAATTATTTACGAAGAGTTAAGTGACGTAAAACTGAAGCGTTGATTCTTGATAAACGTTCGAATTCAGCGATTTCTGCTGGTGCACAAGTTACATCAACTACAACATAGTAACCTTTTGTGTAATCTTTAATTTCGTAAGCGAAATCACGTAATCCCCATTCGTTGACATTATCAACTGAACCACCGTTAGCAGTTAAGATTGATTTGAAGTTTTCAATTAAAGTATTTCTAGCTTCTTCTTCAACATCTGGTTTTACAATAAACATAATTTCATATTTATTCATCTCTTTTACCTCCTATGGTCTTTTGGCTTACTTTTTAGTAAGCAGGCAGTAAAATAATCTTTACATGCTCGTCCATTATATCTTATTGTTTACTTTTATGCAATAATAAAATGATTATTTTATGTAATTTTACCCCTTTATAGGCATATTTTTTTCATATGCTATATTGAGGTGATATTATGAATTATCTATTATTTTTATTTTGGATATTTTTTATGATTTTATTTCATTATTTAATCAAAAATGATTTTTCTTTTATTCAAAAATATCTTAATAAACTTTTTAAATATTCTCCCTTATTTAAAGAATATTTAAAAAAGTATTTAAAAACTATTTTATATACATTTTTTACTTTTATTGTGGGTAAGACTTTTGAACATCTTGATATGTGGGTAGATTTGTTTTTTGTTTCTATATGGATGTTAGTAGATGAAAAAGAAAATATAAATATTGAAAATAAAAAAAAAACAATACCTTCTTTAATAGGTATTGTTCTAGGTTTATTACTCCAATACTTTATATGATTTTACTTTTATACTTTGGATATCTTTATTTTTTATATCTAATGTTCCTTCATAGTAAATATATATTCTATTTCCTTTGATAAGACCTTTATTAGACTCTATTGCTCCCGCAATAGAAATTAAATACTTTTGATGATCATTTGTTTCTATCAATAATGTTTCATCACCCACATTTTTAATTGTTCCTACAATTGTTTCATATCGACTTAAATCTTCTTGATCATCAGATTTAAAATGAAAATATCCAAAAATAACTCCTATTAAAACAAATAAAGCAATTAAAATCCAAACTATACTCTTTTTCTCTTTTCTAATATGCTTACCTTTCATTTTAAATCTTCCTGTGTTGTAATTTTTAAATTACTATAATCTCCTAATACTGCCTTAATATCCTTATCTATATATCTTTCAAATAATTGACTATCATCAGTCGCAACATATCCTTCATCTTTTGCCTTTTGATAAGCCACCTTAATATCTTCACTTTTAAATACTTGTGGTGTTTGAGCCTGCATCAAAGTTTCTCTTTTTAAAGTTTTAACAACAATACCCTCTTTAACTTCTTTAATAGTATCTTTACAAGGAACCATTAATAACCCAGCATCATATGTTTTTAAACATTCAACTAAATCATTAATACTTTGTTTACTTACATAAGGTCTTGCTCCATCATGAATAAAGACATGATTTTCTTTTACTTTTTGTAAACCTTCATAAACACTATCTTGTCTTTCTTTACCACCAAAAACATACTCAATTCTTGAATCATTAACTAATGTTCTTATATCATCTATTTCATTTTCTTTCGTTACAACAATAATTTGTTTACATCTATTATCCTCTAAAAAATGAGAAATATTCATTTCATAAACAGTTTGATTATTTATTTTATAAAAAATTTTATTATATTTCAAACCTGTTCTTTTGCCACTTCCAGCACATAAAAGAATTAAACTATAGTTCATGTTTTTCACCTCATGATTATTTTATCACACCGTGATAAAATAATAAAATTTACATAGATATTTCTAGAAATATGATATAATCTAACTTAGACAAAGGAGAATTTTATGAATACAACACTTATTATTATGGCGGCTGGAATTGGTTCACGCTATGGAAAAGGAATTAAACAACTTGCGAAAATTGGTCCTCATGATGAAATCATTATGGATTATTCAATTTATGATGCGATCGAAGCTGGATTTAATAAAGTTGTTTTTATTATTAGAAAAGATATAGAAAAAGAATTTAAAGAAGTTATTGGCAATCGTATCCAACAACATATTCAAGTTGAATATGTATATCAAGAAATCACACATATTCCTAGTGGATGTAGTGTCCCTGAAGGAAGAGTAAAACCTTGGGGAACTGGTCAAGCTATTTTAGCTTGTAAAGGTATTGTTAATGAACCTTTTGTCATTATTAATGCTGATGATTATTATGGAAAAGTTGCTTTTAAAAAGCTTCATGATTTTTTAATTGAAGATAGTCATAGAAATAGCGAGTTTACCATGGCCATGGCTGGTTTTATCTTAAAAAATACTTTAAGTGATAATGGAACAGTTACTCGTGGTATTTGTGTAGAAGATGAAGCGGGTTATTTACATAGAGTGATTGAAACTAAAGGGATTATTAGAAACAATCAAGGAACAATTGATTGTGATACAGAAGAAAGCAAAGACATCATTCAAGAAAATAACCGCGTTTCGATGAATATGTGGGCTGGTTATCCTTGTTTTATTGATTATCTTGAAAATGGTTTTAAAGAATTCTTATTAGATGATAGTGGAGATGAACTTACTAAAGAATATTTATTACCTATTATTGTTGATCAATTAATTAAAACAAACAGAGCTTCAGTAAAAGTATTAGAAACAACTGATAAATGGTTTGGTGTTACTTATCCAGAAGATAAGCAGATAGTCCAAGATTCTATTCATGAACTTATTGAACAAGGTATTTATCCAGAAAAATTATGGAAATAAAAAGTCTAGCTTAAAGTTAGACTTTTTCATTACCATAAATCATCGGTACAACACGATTATTACCTAAAAAAACAGAAAGTACATCTTCTTTCATATCCAATCCACTATAAATAAAATCCACAAGTTTCTCAATATCTACTTGTAAAACAGCAATCTTTTGATTTTGATGATAATCAAATTCTATAACCGCACATTGTCTTATAATTCCCCATTTTGTATCCTTTGTATCTCCTAGATAATCAGGTAACACAAGAAAATTATAAACACCTACATTCGTCTCATTTTCCTTTTCATAAATACGCTGAAATTGTTCCTGATAGAAAAATTGTTTATAAATGTCTAGGTTTCTTGGTAAATAGTAAGCTTCTTTTTCATAATCCCATCCATAATATTTAGCATCAAGTATACAACAACTTTTTTGTGGTCTTTCATATTTAGGATTTTCTAGGATTCTTTCACAAACGATATCTGGGATATTCTTTTTATTTTGATTGATAAAAACACTTTCTCTTTCTTTGACAATTTGTTTTTGTTTATGATCTCTTTTTTGTTTGCCTATCGCATTCCAATGATAAGTATTATATTTTGTATCATTAATATTTATTTCTTTATCTAATAATTGACTATTAAAAAGAACATCGCCTTTTTGAATACTTATTTGATTATGAAAGAATTCTCCTATCATCCATTCAAAAACCATTTCAAATTTAAAAGTGATGATTTCTTGAGTCACTGTTGTTGTTTTATTTTCTTTTATTGCTTGATTACACCAATATTCAATAAACCCATTCTTATCTATAAAATCACATTTTTTTTCATTAACCATAAAATATAAATCAAATAATCTTGCATATTTATAAAGTAACGTTTCTTTATCAACATCCTCTTTAATAATAACTGATTTTGGTAAAGATAAAATCAAACGATTTTTATCAAAAAGAATACCTACAAAATTACTTATATATATCCATTCCTTTGTTTCTTTACCCATATTTCTTCTAAAAAGAGATTCTTTCACATTCTCTATTACATCTCGATACTTATTATAATCAACGCCTTTACCATCTTGTATTAATTCTATTTCCATTTTTTTACCCTCTACTTAACATAAGCATATCTCTATTAAAGAAAAGATGTCAAACAAAAAAGCTTTTGCTTGCACAAAAACTTTTAACAAATATTTAATACATCATCAATGGCATGCGCTTTATCAATGCCTTTAACACCTAAATCACCAAATAAAGCAATTTCTCCAGCGCCACCCCAAGTACCAGGTTTTAAATCAGGAAATTCTTTAATTGAATCTAAATGATCTTAATAACTATTTAAAATAAAGCTCACTTTATTACAATCATCTCGGTATAGTTCACCACCATAAATCATTTCAGGAAAAACTGTGCGTACAGTTTGTTCACTGGCATTTTCTTTGATAATATACTTTAATCACTGGATTTCCTTTTTCTTCAAAGTTTTCTGAAGCAAATAAACCATTATTACTTTCTAGATAAAATTCTAAATTTCTAGAATGACACCAATCTACAATATGTTTACATTGTTAAAGGGTAATCAATTGATGCATGACAACAGTATCTTCATCTTTAACATAAGAATCATTTCCACCAATCATCCCATCTAGACCAATATCCCAAATATAATCATAAACTTCGACTTCACTACGTCCTGTACAAATATAAACACGATGTCCATTTTTTCTTGCTTCTTTGATAGCTCTATCGGCTGAAGCAGGTAATTTGTTTTCATAATCTAATAATGTTCCATCAACATCAATAAAAATAACTTTACCCATTTTTGTTCTCCTAAAATAAATTTTTCAATATAATTTCCAATACCATCATAATCATTATCATCAGTAATATAATCAGCCACACTTTTTGTTTTATCACTCCCATTAGCCATAACGACACCAACACCGGCATTTAAAGTCATATCGTAGTCATTATCAGCATCTCCAAAAGTCACAATTTCTTTTAGATCTGTATGATGGAGTTTTAAGATTTCAATAAGTCCTGCTGTTTTAGAGACTCTTGGATCCATATATTCATAAAGTACACTTGCTGTTTTATGAGATGATGATTTAAATTCATCACTATGGAATGTTTTTGATCTTTCAATGATTTTATCCATATCCTCTGGTTTACAATTAATAATTAGTTTAGATTTTGGATTTTGTAAGAATTCATCATAATTAACCACTTGATAAGGAATTTTAACTGCCTTTGATAACATTTGAATATGTTCATCATCTTTAGGCGCAAATAAAATCCCATCTTCAGGAATTGCAAAGTTACAATCCATATCTTCATAATGTTTAATAATACTTTTAATTAATCTTCCATCTAATGGATATTGTGCTTTTTCAAGATCTAAAGTATAGTCGTAGATTTCAGCACCACCAGTACCTACAATCATATCGACTAAACCATCAATTCCCCATGATTTTAATAAAGTTTGAATACTATTAACATCTCTTCCTGTTGATAAACCAAATAATATTCTTTGTTCTCTTGCTTTTTTAATCATTTCTACTGTTTTAGGTGCAACCACTCCATCACTTGAAAGAAGTATTCCATCTATATCACACATAATTGCTTTTACGTTCATAAAAATACCTCCTAGAAATATCATAGAAAATCTTTTTATTTGAAAGAATTTAGAGATAAAAAAAAGAATTTTTTTCTCAAAAATTCTTTTTTTACATTTATTATTTAGAATTCTTTTCTCATTTAATACTTCCTTCAACAATATTATGATAATACATAAGTTTCTTATCTATATTTTCTTGATAATCTAATTCAAAATAACATGTATATAAAACATCTAAAATATAAAGAAGTGATAATCTTGTTGAAAATGAAGAGATCTTTTTATAGTGATTTTCATAAGGTGAAATATATAATTGATAATCTGCCTCTACTTCTTTAAAGGTATAATCATAAGAAGATATTAAAACGATGGGGGGGTGTTTTAGTTAAAATACGAGGTAGTATATCTGATAAAATACATCTTCCGCCAAAAGTAATCACGATTGCTAGATGTTCTTGATTACTACTTGCTGCTGTTAATCTTTGATGGTATTCATCTATTGGAACATTCACATCAATTCCTATTTCTTTCATTTGAAATTGAAAATTTAAAGCAAAATTAATATTTCCTGCCGACGTATAAATATCAATCACTTTAGCTTTTTTCATTGCAGAAGCAATGAGTCTTAATTGATCTAAACTAAAAAGATTAGCCGTAAGATTAAGGGTTTGTTCATAATCTTCTTTGATTTTATGAACAATTTCATAATGCGTTTGATAAGGATTAACAGGAAAATCAAAATTAAAGTCTCCATTACTTTTTAGATAATCATTTAAAGAGCTAGTAATCTTTATTTTTAAGTCAGAAAATCCCGCAAGATTTAATTTATCGCATAAACGATAAACCGTTGCTGTAGAAACAAAACAAGCTTTGCCAAGTTCTTTAGATGACATTTTTAAAACATCTTCTGGATGTTTTAAAATATAATCCGCTAATATTCTTTCATTTTTAGATGAGAAAAATATCTCATTAATAAAGTATCTATTAATTATTTTTCACTGTTTTTTTAAAATTTAGTGATTTTCTATACATACAACTCACTGTTTTTTCAAAAAATAGTGAGTCTTTTACAAAATACACTCATAAATTATCATTTTTTATAAAATAAATTGTGTTAAATAAATTGGTAAACATAGTATATCTTGATCTTTAGATACATCTTTTGTATGAATGATATATCTTTCTAAAATTCTTGATGAGTATTTTTTATAAAATTCATCAATTGATGTATGTTTTTTATAATTTGAAGATTTAACCTCTATTGGACATATTTTATTCTTTTTAGAGATGATAAAATCAATTTCATAATTACGTTTTTGTTCAAGATTTTTAAAAGTATAATAAAATAAATCATGTCCATTAGCTATTAGAATTTGAGCAACAGCATTTTCATAAAGATATCCTAAATTTGTAGATAACTTATCATTAAGTAATTTTTCATAAATTGTATTTTCTGTAAAATCTCTATCTTTAAATTGTAAGGTTACAAACAAGCCTGTATCTGCCATATAAAGTTTAAATAGATTTAAATCTTTATATGCAGAAAGACCTATTTCAGGATTATTAGCATGATAAGCAACTGATATTGTTTTGGAATCTTTTAATTCTGATATTAAACTTAGAATTGTTGTATCTTCTGTTTTATAAGAATTTAATATTTTCTTTGTCTGAAAACCTTTCGTATTTTTGTTTAATTGGGAAGGAATCGCTTCAAACAAAAGTGCAAGTCTTCCAGTAGAATCAATTTTTCTAAAATCATCTTCATAAAGATTAATAATATCTCTTTTAATATCATCTACCTTTTTAAAATTATTTGTTTGTATATATTCATTAACAGCTTGTGGCATACCACCAACAAGCATATAAAGTCTAAAACTTCTCATAAGTTTTCTATTTAATTGATCCCCTAATTTCTTTTTATTATCAAAAGTCATTTTTAACAAGCTCATTGTTGTTTTATCATCTAAAGCCCATAAAAATTCTTCATAATCCATTGGATGCATTTGAAGTTTTCTTTCCTCACTTGGAATTAAAATATCTTTTACATTTTTCTTTATAGAAATAAGAGAACCTGTTTCTATATAATCATAACGACCATCTTTAACTAAAAATTTAATAGCTTGTCTTGCTTTTGGACATAACTGAACTTCATCAAAAATAATAACTGAATTTCTATTTTCAAGTTCCACATGATAATGTAACTGTAATTGTAGAAAGAAATAGTTTAAATCTGACATATCCTCAAACATTTCTTTAACTTCATTTGAAGCAATAGAAAAATCAATAAGAATGTAACTCTTGTACTCATTTCTAGCAAATTCCTCAACAACTGTAGACTTTCCTATACGTCTGGCCCCTTCTATCAATAAAGCTGTTTTACCTTGTGAAGTATCTTTCCATTCTTTAATTTTATTATATATTTTTCTTTTGAACATGAATTTATACCTCCTATAAACATAGTATATCCAAAAATCGCATTTGTATCAATCATCAAGCCTCCAATTTCCGCATTTGAAAAAGTGCTCAAACCTCCAATTTCCGCATTTGAAAAAGTGCTCAAACCTCCAATTTCCGCATTTGAAAAAGTGCTCAAACCTCCAATTTCCGCAAAAAAAACATTAAATATAAATTGATTTATATTTAATGTCCCGCATATGTATTTATGGTGAATACTTTTCTAGCCTTTTTAATATATCTTCCATATTTTATTTAATTTCATTCTTATAGACAAAAATAAAAGTGCCTACACTTGGTAGACACCTTATTACTATTCAAATTCGTTTGTTCTAGCAACTTCTCTAATCCATGCAGCCGATTTCTTTTCTTTACGTTTATAACCATCATCTAAGCATACACGAATAAATCCATATCTATTTTTAAAAGCGTTACACCATGACCAGTTATCAATAACACCCCAATAATGATATCCTAAACAGTTAGCACCATCTTCAATAGCTTTAGCAATCCATTCTAAATGATCTCTAACAAATTCAATACGATAATCATCTTGAACTGTTCCATTTTCATCCATATATTTTTCTTCACCTTCAACACCCATTCCATTTTCAGAAATAAAGAAAGGTAAATCAGGACATTCCTTTTTAATTTTCATGCCAAAGTCATAAATTCCCTTTGGATAAATTTCCCATCCACGATATACATTCATTTTTCTTTCAGGCCAAATATAAGGTTTAGAAATACATGGTAAACCATTTTCATCAAACTTACTATCAGGCGCTTGTACACGTGTTGGTTGATAATAGTTAAATCCTAACCAATCTACTTTACCTTGAGCTAAGATAGCTTCATCTCCAGGACGACGATTGATTTCTACTTTCCAATCGTTTTCTACAGTATCTAAAACATCTTGTGGTAAATGTCCATGAGCAACAACGTCTAACCACCATCTGTTGTGTAATCCATCAGTCATACGTACGGCTTCTAAATCTTCAGGAGATGGATTTTCTTTTGTATAAGGTGGAGCAAAACAGTTGATCATACCAATTTTAGCACCTTCACAAAGTTTACCTTCTGCTTTTAATTTTCTAAAGTTTGCTACTGCAAGACAGTGAGCTAATGTAATATTATATTGTACGTTGATTGATTGTTTAAAATCTTTTTGATATGGATACCAAACACCATGTAAGAATTGTTGTTCTGGTTCTACAATAGGTTCATTGAAAGTAAACCAATATTTTACTTTATCTCCAAATTCTTCCATTGCAATCTTTACAAAGTTCGCATAAGCTTCAACAACTTCTCTATTTTGCCATCCACCACGTTTTACTAAATATTCAGGCATATCGAAATGATACATGTTCATGAAAATATCAATTCCATTTTCATTTGCACAATCGATTAATTTATGATACCAAGCGGCACCTTCTGGATTTAATTTACCATCTTGATCTAATAAACGTGTCCATTGCATAGAAGTTCTAAATGATTTAAAGTTTAAACTTTTTAATAATTTAATATCTTCTTCATATTTATGGTACATATCATTTCCAACATATGATCCCACATTATTAAAGAAAGCATTAATTTCTTGATCAGAATACATATCCCAATAAGAACGTAATCTTCCACCTACATTCCAGGCACCTTCTGTTTGAGGCCCTGACATTGCTGCACCAAAAAAGAAATCTTTAGGTAATTTAATAGTCATCTTTTCTTCCTCCATTATTTTCATGATTATTATACTGTCATTATATCATGAAACTAGAGTTGTTAGAGGAAATGTATTTTATTTTCAAAGTATTATTATTTTATAAAATTTAGTGTAAATAAAATACAAAAAATGTCCTTATTTAGGACATTTGTTTAATTTGTTTCATCATTTTAGATAGATTAATCGGAACATGTTCCTCTTTTAATAAATTGTGTATTTTCTCAATAGAAATATGTTCACGTAAATGAATAATTTTTTCTATTATTTCTTTAGATAAAGGTTGATATTCAATTGTTTGATCAACCTTATCAAACAATTCATGCTTTAAATACTTAGTTTGTCTACTTTTTTTAAATCCCATACAACAACATGACGTACATGTTTGACTCATTATAAAAACAACATTTTCAAAACTAATCTTTCTTTTAGCTTGATCTTCATAATAACCATCATCTAAGATTTGTGAAAATAAATGAATAATTTCTTCACATGCTTGATCAATATGATCTAATAATAAAACAGTATGTGGATAACTTTGTAAAGTTGATAAAAGAAGACTTGGTTGTTCATGATATGTTTCTAGAAGTTTATAAAGGGAATGGCTTTCTTGATAATGATTCATATCTAATTTTAAATAATGATAATTTAGATATTTAGCTAAGGATTTAGCCGTTAATGTTTTACCACAACTTGTTGGTCCATAAATAAAAAAGGAGATAGGTAATTGTTTATGTTGAAATGTTTCAATCATCTGATGAATTCCTTTTTCTTGACCTAAAATATCTTTATTTAATTGTTTTTCTAATTTTTGGTAATCCATTTGATGATGAATTGTAATATTTAAATACTTTTCAATTGTTTCTACAATTCTATTCTTTGTAAGTTCTTTTTCATGATAAAATTTAGCTTTAACACATGATAAATCTAAGATATCAATCGCTTTATCAGGATAAGTTCTATTTTTAATATGACAATCTACTAATTCTATTAATTCTTTTAAAAGTACATTATCTATTTTAATTTGATGATAACTTTCATAATAACCTTTAATTCCTTTTAATATCTCTAATGTTTCCTCTTTTGTATTTTCTTTTAAAGTGACAATAGAAAACCTTCTATTCATTGCATGATCTTTTTCAAAATGTTTATAATATTCATCAATAGTTGTAGCACCAACAACCGTCATATCTTTTCTAGCAAGATAAGGCTTTAAAATATTAGAAGCATCAATTGCCCCTTCAGCTCCACCAGCCCCAATGACATTATGAATTTCATCAATAAAAATAATCACATTATCCAAGTCTTTTACTTTATCAATAATCTTTTTAAACTTCTCTTCAAATTCACCACGATACTTTGTACCCGCAACCAGTGAAGATAAAGAAAGTTCATAAATAATCTTATTCTTCAAAGAATCTACTACTTTTCCTTGATTGATCATCATTGCTAATTTTTCTACTAAAGCTGACTTACCTACACCCGCTTCACCAATAATCAAAACATTATTTTTTTCTTTTTTAGATAAAATAGTACATACTTGATCAATTTCATTTTCTCTACCAATAATTTTATATTTTTTAGTCTTCACTTTTTTATTAATATTGACAAGTGTTGGTATTTGATCCAACGGTGTTTCAAAAGCAGATTTTTCCTGCAACAAATAAATAACTTCTTCTACATCTACATGATATTTTTGTAATATTTCATAAGCAACTGATTCTTTTTCTTTTAATAAAGAAATAATTAAGATATTTAAAGTCACTTGATCTTGATTTTTATCTTTAGCGTATTCAATACTTCTCTCTAATATTCTTTTTACACTTTGACTATATTCCATATAAAAAGGTTGATCATCATTTGTGCCAAACAACCTTTTTATATCTTCTTCTACAGCTGCATCATTGACATCATATTTTTGTAATAATCTTTTTAATTGATTATCATGAATCTTTAATAATGAAAGCAATAAATGTTCACTTCCAACATTTTGATGACCAAAATCAAAAGATAAACTTTCAGCTACCACAATCGCCTTTTGTGCTTGTTCATCAAATTCTCTCAACAATGACTTCACCTCTTTCCTTATAATAGTATGTACAAACTTAATAATTATTAGTACACACCATTAAGAAAACATCTTAATCAACCAAGATTTCTTTTTAATTTCTTTACTTGATGTACAATAAGAAACTTGTAACTTTCCTTCTAAAGATTTACCTTTACCTTCACCTAATACAATCGTATAAAGACCATTATAATATTTTGCATTAAAATCATCTTGATGATCTGCTAAAACTTGATAAACATCATCAACACCTTTGACCCATTTTTTATAATTTAAAAGAAGTTGATCTTTTACTTTGTACATTTCATCAATATCTTCTTGTTGATAAGAAGAACCAATGATCTTATATCTTGGTGTTTCATTTACTGCACAAACGCTTGTTAAATTCATCATAATTAAAAGAAAAATAATGATTTTTTTCATAAACTTCACCTCAAGTTCATTATGTTCGTTTATAATAAAAATAAACATAAGGAGTGAACTTTTATGAGTCGTATCATGCAAAAAGAAATAAAAAGTGAAATGAATGATTTTTTCTTTGCGAAAGATCATTTAGATTTTTATCATGAATATGTCAACGTTGAACAAAAGTATTTAGCAGGTATTAAGGAAGTAAGAACAAAATTAGAAATTTTAGATGATGAATTTCATCATCGTTTTGATCATAATCCTATTCATCATATGGAATGGCGTTTAAAATCTCCCCATAGTGTTGTTGAAAAAATGAAAAGAAGAAATCTTCCTGTAGAAGTTTCATCAATCAAAGGAAATATTGAAGATATTGCTGGTATACGTGTGATTTGTCATTATATTAAAGATATTTATCGTATGTCTGATCTTCTTTTAAGACAAGATGATATTCATTTATTAAAGATTAAAGATTATATTAAAAATCCTAAAGAAAATGGTTATCGTAGTTTACATCTTGTTGTAGAAGTTCCTGTTTATTTAGCGAATGAAAAAGTAATGGTTCCTGTAGAAATACAAATTCGTACTATTGCGATGGACTTTTGGGCAACATTAGAACATCATTTACGTTATAAAAATGATAAAGAAATTTCCGATGATATTCGTAATCGTTTATCAGATTGTGCTAAAAGCATTACAGATATTGATTATGAAATGGAAGATATACATAATGAAGTCTTTGGTCATCACAAAATCTAAAACATAATAGTTAAAAATTTATCTTAAAACACTACATCTACGTAGTGTTTTTATTATGCCTAATACCCGTGGACAATCTGTCCAATGATAACCTAAAAATACCATGTTACTATCGTTTAAAGAAGCAAAAATTGTTTCTTAAATAAAAACCACGTCTAAATTGGTGCAACCATCTTTTTATACTTTTTAAACATGAATAACGCTCTTTATAAAAATGGCATGGAAAGAATAAATAATGACGCTCTTGCAACACTTACTATCCTAGTAGCGAGTTCAAGACCTGAAGATAAGGAAATTATGATGCAATTAATTAAAACGATTATTAAATAGAAAAGAACTATTCAATTGAATAGTTCTCACTATGTTAGTCTAAATCTTCTCCTTGAGAAGCAATGACTTTTTTATACCAATAGAAAGAATCTTTTTTACTTCTTGCCATTGTTCCAGTTCCATCATCATGTTTATCAACATAAATGAAACCATAACGTTTTCTCATTTCTCCAGTACCTGCAGAAACTAAATCGATACATCCCCAAGTTGTATAACCAATAAGGTCTACACCATTTTCAATAGCTTTAGCCATTTCTTCAATATGTGCACGATAGTATTCAATACGATAATTATCATGAATACTTCCATCTTCTTCTACAGTATCATAAGCACCTAAACCATTTTCTACAACCATTAATGGTTTTTCATAACGATCATAAATCATTTCTAAATAATATCTTAATCCTTTAGGATCAAGTGCCCATCCCCAATCAGAATATTCTAAATATGGGTTACGTACACCAAATGACATATTACCACTTACTGTATCATCATTTTTATGAGTAGTAACAGCTTGTGACATGTAATAAGAGAAAGTATACATATCTACTGTTCCTTTTTTAAGTTCTTCTAAATCTTGTTCAGTAATATCTAATTGAACATTATGTTCCTTCCATAAACGTTTTGTAAATGTTGGATATTTACCTTTACATTGAACATCTCCACAATAGAAGATACCTTTTTCCCATTTAGAACGATTGAATAAGATATCTTCTGGATCAGATGTTAATGGATAATAAGTAATACCACAAATCATACATCCAATTTTATTTTCAGGATCAATTTCATGTCCAATTTGTACTGCTCTTGCACTTGCGACAAATTGATAATGTAAATGTTGATAAGCTTCTTGATATGCTTCATCACTGGCATTATCTGGTAAGAAATTGATTGTATTATTGATTTCATTGAATGTTAACCAGTATTTAACAAGTCCTTTGTATTCATTAAAGATTGTTGTTACGTATTTTTCATAAAGGGCAATATATTTACGATCTAACCAATCTCCATATTTTTCTTCTAAAGCAAGTGGTGTATCAAAATGCCAAATAGAAACAAGTGGTTCAATACCTGCATTTCTAAGTTCTGTAAAAACATTACGATAAAAATCTAAACCAGCTTGATTTGGTTTTTCTTCTTCTCCTGTTGGATAAATTCTTGACCAAGAGATTGATAATCTAAACATCTTAAATCCCATTTCTTTAAGTAAAGCAATGTCTTCTTTATAATGATGATAGAAATCAATACCATCATGGTTTGGATAAAGTTCATCATCAAATACAGCAAAATGAGCTCCTTCTGGTAATTTAAATCCATGGTTAGGTAATTTTTGTTTATTCCCATCTTTATCAATAAAAGTAACCATACGTGGTGTATTTACTGTTCCACCTGTCGTTACATCTGTACGTGCCATTCCACGTCCATCCACGTTCCAAGCACCTTCACATTGGTTAGCAGCTACTGCACCACCCCAATAAAAATCTTCACTAAATTTCATTGATTTTCCTCCTTAAATTATTTTTATTATAAAATATTTTTATGTCTTATGTATTAAATTTTCATTCTATGCAACAAATAAAACCACACATGTATAAACAATCAATGTAATTACCATAAATAATGAAATGAAAGCAGCCGTAAAGTCTTCATCTTCTTCACTTTTATTAAGTGGTGAAATCAACATTGGCATCGCAAATCCAGTTGGACACATGAAATAAATGAGAACAGCCATCATATAGATCTTATCTGCCATTAAATGTGGGAAGAAGACAAAGAATCCTGCAATAACAAGGATATAGAAGACAATTCTTACACCTACAAGCTTTAGTAATGATCCTAAAGTATCTTTATTAATTTTTAAATTATAACCAATAATCAATAAAATAAGACTCACAATCGGTGCTGTCGCTTGTTGAATGGTATTTGTATAAACATCAATAAACGCTGTTTGACTCAACATATCATAGGCACCTAAAAGATTTAAAACTAATCCCAACATCACTGCAATTACAAAAGAATTCGTAAAAATCGTCTTTAATAATTCTTTAGTACTGGTATTACCTGATGTAGCTTTGGCAACTAAAACAGGAATAATAATAAAAGCAATCACTGTTCCAGCAATATCAAAAATAACTGTATTACTGGCATAAGCAACTCCTACAATAGAAGTATAAAGAGGTAATGCAACATTTCCACCTTCACAAGTAGTTAGTAAATAAGGAGAAATATGTCCTACTTCCTTACCTGTAAACTTAGTAATACATTTACCTAAAACCAAAGCCAGTGTAAAAGCAATTAAAACATATAAAACAATCAAAATAGCTGATGATTCTATCTTAGCAGTAAATAAAACATTGAAAATAAGTATTGGAAATAATACATTAAAGACAATATGATTGGCTCCTTCTTTTTGTGCAGGACTAATAAAGCCTTTTATACGAGCAATCATACCTAATATAATCATAAAAAACACAGGAAACAATGTTGATAATGCATTCATAAATAACCTCCTTTTTTTTCATTTGTATTGTATAGTTCATTATTTATAATTACAAATACTTATATATTATATATATTTATTACTTTTATTTATAAGTAGTGATATACTCTTACTAGAGGTGATTTTATGGAAATACGTGTTTTAAAATACTTTTTAACAGTTGCACAGGAACAAAGTTTCTCCAAGGCCGCTAAAGTACTCAATGTCTCACAACCTGCACTTTCTAAACAAATTAAAGATTTAGAAGAAGAATATCAGATAACATTATTTAATCGTACAACGCGTTCTTTATCTTTAACAGAAGAAGGCAGATTATTTAAGGAACAAGCAAAACAAATTATTAGTTTAGTAAATCGTACAGATTCTTATTTAAAGAATATTAATAAATATATTAGTGGTGATATTTATCTTGGTTGTAGTGAAAGTGAAGCAAATCGTATTGTCATGAAAGCAATCAGTAAAACCCAACAACACCATCCTGATATTAGGTTTCATATTTATAGTGGAAATGCTCAATATGTTGAAGAACAACTTGATCAAGGTATTTTTGATTTAGGAATTGTAACTGGTCCTGCCGATTTATCAAAGTATGATTATCTTACATTACCGACTCTTGATACGTGGGGTGTTCTCATGAAAAAAGACAGCGAACTAGCCAAACTTGATACAATCTCACCTAAAGATTTGTTAGATAAGCCGATGATTATTTCTAATCAAGAAATGGTAAAAAATGGTATTAGTGGTTGGCTTGGTGGTAATCAAAGAGCTTTAAATGTCGTAGCAACTTATAATTTATTTTATAACGCTAAACTGATGTGTGAAGAAAATGTTGGTTATGTTTTAACATTAAAGCATCTTTATAATGAATCAAATGATAGTCCTATTTGTTTTAAACCTTTAAATCCTCCTCTTACTTTAAGGAGTCATCTTGTTTGGAAAAAATATAAAGTTTTTCCTAAAGCTATTGAAATCTTTTTAGAAATACTTAATGAAGAAATTAAAAAAAGCAGTTGATGAAATGACTTCATTTCATCACTGCTTTTTAGTTATTTATTGCTTCTTTAAGCCAATCTACAAACTCATCCATGCCTTCACCACTTTTAGCGCTGACACAAAGAATTGTTGCATTAGGATTTAAGTTTTTGATATTTTCTTTTGCTTTTTCAATATCAAAATCAAAATAATCTAATGTATCTATTTTAGAAATCAATACAAGATCACAAACACTAAACATTAAAGGATATTTTAATGGTTTGTCGTCTCCTTCAGGAACTGATAAAATCATAAGGTTTTTATGGGACCCCGTATCAAATTCTGCAGGACAGACAAGATTTCCTATATTTTCTAGAAAAAGAAGATCAAAATCATCGACCCCAAATTCATCAATAGCTCTTGTTGTCATTTCTGCATCAATATGACATAAACCTCCATTATGAATTTGAATAGAAGGAACACCTGTTTTATCCGCAACCTTTTGAGCATCTAAAGATGTTTCAATATCAACATCCATAACACCTATTTTATATTGGTCTTTAATTCTATTGATGACATCTGAAAGAAGGGTTGTTTTTCCAGAACCTGGTGAAGACATCACATTAAGCATGGTTACCTTTTTTTCAGATAATCTTTCACGAAGTTCATCAGCTGCTAGATTATTAGCGTTAAAGACATTTTCATGAACTTCTATGACTCTTACTTTTGACACCTATTTTTCCTCCCATTCTTTCATTTTTTCTTTTAAATAATTGATCCAAGATTCAAATCCTTCATCTTTTTTAGCAGAAATATAAAAGATTTGTACTTTTGGATTTAAAGTATGAATTCTTTTTTCAACCAACTCTTTATCAAAATCAAAGACTGCTAAAGCATCTACTTTATTAATTAAAACAACATCAGATACAGTATAAACAAGAGGATATTTTGCAGGTTTATCATCCCCTTCAGGAACTGATAAGATCGTTATATTGATTCCTGCACCGGTATCAAATTCTGCCGGACATACAAGATTTCCAACATTTTCAATGAAAATAAGATCAACATCATCAATCCCCATTTCATTTAAACCTTGTTGTGTCATTGCTGCATCCATATGACACATTCCACCCGTATGAAGTTGAATGGCCTTAGCGCCCCCTTCTTCAATGGTTTGAGCATCAACACTGGCATCAATGTCACATTCCATAACACCGACACGACAAGTATCTTTTAATCTTTCAATGGTACGAAGAAGTGTTGTGGTTTTCCCTGATCCCGGTGAAGACATCACATTAATCATTAATTTTCCTTGTTTTTTAAATTCATCACGAATTTTATCTGCAGTGACTTCATTTTCTTTAAAGATATTTTGTTTAAGTTCCACAATCTTCATAAATACCAATCTCCTTAATATTAAACTCATTTCCTTTGAGTAAATAAGTATGTTCACTATGGCAATAAGGACATTTTTTCCCATAATCAATGGTTCTATATTGTCCTTTACAATCTTCACAATAAGTAATCGCTTCTAATGTTTCAATATAGATTTTTGCATGTTCTGTCACAGCTTCTTTTTTTCTTGCCCAGTTCCAACAATCTACTAATTGATCATGAATGACACCAGAAACTTCTCCAATTTCTAGTGTCACATAATCTATTTTTTTTACATTGTTTTCTTCAGCTACTTTTTTTACATCTCTTACAACATAAAAGGTTACTCCTAATTCATGCATCTTAATGTTCTACCTTTTTCTTTAAAATAATGTTTTTTACACGTTTTAATTGATAAGGAATAATTGCTTTAAATTTATCTTCAGCTACTGTCATTGTTGAACATTCTGGATGATCACGATGTAATTTAATAGCATCAAAATCACATTTTGTTGTACAAATACCACAACCAATACATTTATTAGCATCAACAATCGTTGCACCACAGCCTAAACATCTTGATGTTTCTTTTTTAATTTGTTCTTCTGTAAGTGCTAAAACATTATCTTTAAACTTATCAGTTACTTTTGAATTAATACCTTCTACTTGTTTAGGTCCTCGATCATAACTTTCCACTAAAATATCATCTGTATCAAGTGGTTTAAATTCCCAACGATTACGTCCTGTTTCCATATGTCCATGATGAACATAACGATGTAATGATTCAGCTGCAATCTTTCCTTGTGCAATAGCATCAATAGCGAATTTAGGTCCTGTATAAACATCTCCACCTGCAAAGATATCTTCAACACTTGATTGGAAAGTGACTTTATTTAATTCAATGGCTGGTCCATTAAACTTCACATCTTCACCTTTTAATAAATCTCCCCAAACGCTACGTTGACCGATGGCAAAGATAACACGTTCACAATCAACTGTAACTGTTGTATTTTCATCATAAACTGGCGCAAATTTACCTTCATCATTAAATACGGAAACACATTTTTTGAAAACAATAGCACTTACTTTACCATTTGTTTCAATTATTTCTTGAGGTCCCCATCCACAATGAATCGTTACACCATCTTCTCTTGCTTCTGCAATTTCTTCATTAGAAGCTGGCATATCTACTTCTTGTTCTAAACAGAATTGTTGTACTTGACTTGCTTTATTTCTTGATGATACACGAGAAGCATCGATGGCCACATTTCCACCACCAACGACAACGACTTTACCATCAAACGGTATATTTCCACAGTTAGATTCATGTAAATAATCAATCGCTGTCATTACACCTTGTGAATTTATATTTTTAATATCAGGTAAGCTACCCGCACTGCAACCAATGGCAATATAGAACGCTTGATACCCTTGTTCTCTTAATTGTTGAATTGTTACATCTTTTCCTACTTCAATTCCTGTTTTGATTTCTACACCCATTTCTTTTGCGACATCTATTTCAGCATCTAGAACATCTTTTTCTAATTTATAAGATGGAATACCATAACGTAACATTCCTCCTGGATGTTCGTTCTTTTCAAAAACAGTAGGACGATACCCTGTTTGTGCAAGATAGAAAGCTGCTGTTAAACCAGCAGGTCCTCCACCAATAATCGCAATCTTTTCAGCAAAATGATCCATATGAATACTTGCTGGAATAACTACAGGTGGAATATATCTTGTATCAGCATTTAAATCTTGTTTGGCAATAAATCTTTTAATGGCATCAATTGATAAAGCTTCATCAATTTTACCACGTGTACACGCATCTTCACATCTTCTATTACATACCGCTCCACATACTGCTGGGAATGGATTTTGTTTTTTAATTAAAGCCAAAGCATCTTTGTATCTTCCTTGAGAGGCCATTTTAATATATCCTTGAACAGCAATGTGTGCAGGACAAGCACTTTTACAAGGAGCAGTTCCTGTTTCATGGGTATTAATTCTATTATTATCACGATAGTTAAAATCGTATTTTTCTGGTCCCCATTTAACAGCATCAGGTAATTCTTGTTTTGGATATTGTACTTCTGTACCATCTTTTTTACATAATTTTTGTCCTAATCGTACAGCCCCTGCTGGACAATATTCCACACATCTACCACAAGCTACACATTTATCTTTTTCTACATGAGCAACGTAAGCAGAACGTGACATATTTGGGGTATTAAATAATTGTGATGTTCTTAAAGCATTACAAATTTCAACATTACAGTTACAAATACCAAATATTTTATTTTCTCCATCAATATTCGTAATTTGATGAACAAAACCATTGTCTTCCGCACGTTTTAAAATAGCTAAGGCTTCTTCTTTAGTAATATCATGTCCTTTACCTGTTTCTCTACAATAATCAGCAAAGTCACCAACACCAATACACCAACCAAAATCATCATCAGCACAACCATCATCAATGGCTTTTCTTGAAGCTCGACAAGAGCATCTTCCTACACCAATTTTACCTTCATATTTTTCTAACCAGTAAGAAAGCTTTTCAATATCAATAGCTTCATTTTCCATTGAAATAGCTTTTTCTACAGGAATAACATGCATTCCTACTCCTGCCCCTCCAGGTGGAACCATTTGTGTAATACCGGCAAGAGGAATATAAGTCATACGTTCAAAAAATGCTGCGACATCAGGATGATCTTCTAGACGAGGATTTGAACGATCTGGTAATTCTTCCATATTAAATAATTCAGCACTTCCAGGTACAAACATTGGTAGAATATATCTTCTTTCACTTTGTGGCGCTGTGCGTCCATGATGGTCATAATGATAACCATAATCATATTCTAACAATCCTAAATAACTCATTTCATCTAAAGTTTTTTGGAAATGCTCTTCTTGATCTTTTGAAACCTTACATAAATCACACATTTCTTTAAATGTATAAGGGGTACGCTTTTTCATTGCTAAAGCAATATCTGCCATTTCATCACTGACAATTTCAGCCAATCCCCAATATTCAGGATCTTCAACTTTGACACCACCGAAAATGTGTCCGGCAACATCAGTAATCTTTCTTCCTAATTTAACAATTTTCTCTCTTGGAGGATTGTCATGCTTATGGTTTGCATTCCACTCCTCATATTTTTTCATACTCATTTTTTATATTCCTTTCTCCAATAAAATTGTTTTAAATCAAAAACAATATATCAATTTCATTATACATGAATCCTAAATATTAAGATATTGTTTAGAAACATTTATTGAAAAAACGATTATTTTTTCACATAAATTCAAACATTTTGTTTCTTTTGCCTAAAAATAAAAGGAGACTTTTAAGCTCCTATTTATCTCTTCTTGCTTTTCTATCAGCAATAATATCAGAAATATCAAATGGTACTTCATCATCTTCTTGTTCATAAACATTTAAAAATGGAACATCTTCTACACTTCTAAGTGGAAACTCTGATTTTGCAGTCACATCTTTTAAATCACATTCAATAACACCAATATATATACCTGGAATAACTTTTCTTTCACTCAATGGTTTAATAGCACGATCATTACATGTATAAAGCAAATTATAACCTTTTTCCCATGTTTCTGGATCATCTTTATAATCTAACATCTTCATTTTCCCTTTCGCAATCACACTACGATAATCATGATAATGTCCTTTATATTTCTTATCAGGAAAATCATTAAAGATACTAAATTCAATACATACTCTTGGATCTTTCTTAAGTAATTCTACTTTTTTACCTACTTTCATAAAATGTGTATATACATTCAAATGCGTATCTGTCATCTCAAACCCAAAACTCATTGGTACAACATAAGGAAAACCATCTTCATCATTCATTCCCACATTAATAATATTCATTTCTTGTAGCATAGCTTCTATTAATTTATAATCGACTACTTCTCTTTCAAATCGTCTCATTTCACTCACCTCAATTACACTATACTTTGTTTTGTTTTATTTTCAAATGACTTTCAATAAATGAAAAATATCTTATAATATTTTTGAGGTGTCATATGAATACATTAAAAATACAAATCAAACCCTATTATCAAAATAATCCATTTAATTTAAAAGATGATCAAATACATTGTTTATCTACTAATAAAGATGAAGAAGAAATCCAATTACTTCTTAAACAAATGAATCTTTCTAACTTATACTGTATTTCTTCAATTAGATATGGAAAATTATACTTACGGTTATCTACATACATCATCTAATAAAGAATATGATTTATTTTATTATAATGACTTTGATGATTATGAAGACGAAATTGAATTTGGCAGTACTGCTTGGATTAAAATGATGACAAAAAGATAAAACGGGCAAATAAGCCCGTTAATAATCTATATCATTTTCTAAATCTTTCCCTTGTGATTCAATCACTTTCTTATACCAATAAAATGACTTCTTAGGATAACGTTTTAATTCCTTTAAATCTTCAAAATCACGATCTACATATACAAAACCATATCTTTTTCTAATTTCCTTATGACTACTTAAAAAATCAATTGGACTCCATGCAAGATATCCCATTAAATCCACACCATCATGTTCTACGGCTGTATTAATCGCTTTAATATGTTTTTGATAATAAGCAATCCGTTCATCATCATAAACTTTTCCATCTTTCATTGTTTCATCAATTCCTATACCATTTTCTACAATAAAAAGCGGTTTATGATAACGATGATAAAAATCAACAAGTGAATATCTTAATCCATCAGCATCAATTTGCCATCCCCATTCATTAGCATCATAATAAGGATTTTTTAAAGATCGTTGATCAAAAATAAGTGCATCTTCTAATTCATTTTGATCTTTTATATCTTCAAAAGAAGAAATAACATTACTACGATAATATGAAAAAGCAAGATAATCTAATTTTTTAGAAGCATCTTTAATCACATCTTTTTCTTCTTGAGACATATTCAACTCAATATTTCTATTTTTAGCGTATTGCATAAAGTATTGAGGAAGTTCACCATTACACATTGTGTCATAAACAAAGTAATTATGCATTTTATTTTTGAAATCTGCTGCTAAAATATCATCTGCTTTACATGTAAGTGGATAAAATGGTGCATGTCCAATCATTCCTCCAACTTGTGCTTGGGGATCAACACGTTTGATAACTTCAACAGCTCTTGCATGAGCTACTTGCACATTCACATTTAAATGTACAAACATTTCTTGTTTCGTCATACCTTCTGGTAATCTTGCACCAGAAACTAAATCTGACATATGGATTGCTAGATTGATTTCATTATAAGTAATATAATATTTAACTTTTCCTTTAAATCTTTCTACAATACTTTCAACATGTCTTGCATAAAATTCAATGACTTCTTTATTCATAAACCCATTATAATGATTTAATAGATAATCTGGCATATCAAAATGAACAAGAGATACAACTGGTTCGATTCCTTTTTCTAATAAATAATCAACCATCTTATCATAAAAATCTAATCCTTTTTCATTTGGTTTTTCTTCATTTCCCAATGGATGGATTCTTGACCAAACAACAGAAAATCGATATGCTTTAAACCCCATTTCTGCCATATAATCAATATCTTCTTTCCAATGATGGTAATGATCCGTTGCTACATCTGTTGTACAAAACATAGGTTTAATTCCTGGTTCTGGAGTTACGACTAAAGTATCATAGACATTCAAACCTTTACCATCTTCTAAATAACCACCTTCAGCTTGAACGTTACTTAAAGCGCCTCCCCATAAAAATTCTTTTTTCATACAATTCTCCTTACTTTGTTGTCATCATAATCATCATTTGACCATCAAGTTCAATTGATGTATTTGTAGGAATCAAAAAATTATCTCCTACTTTAACGTCATATTCGTCTACTTTTCCACTACCTTTTACAACTGTAGCAAGTTGATAATTATCGCATTTATATTGACATTTACCAATAACTAATAATTGAGAAACAGTAAATGAATCATTTGAAATAAATATTGTTTCTTTCACATTTTCATGAACTTTAACAACTGGATGAACATCATTTTTATCAATATCTTTATCAAAAGATAAACAATCAATAGCTTGTTTCAAATGTAATTCTCTTTCATTTCCATCTTTATCTTTTCTATGATAATCATAAAAACGATACGTTACATCTGTAGATTGTTGAATTTCATAAACAACATTTCCTTTACCCATAGCATGTAGACAACCTGCTGGTAAATAAACAAAATTCCCATCAGCTACAGGATATTTTTTATAAATATCATCCCATTTATCTTGTTTGATCATTTCTTGAAGCTCTTCTTTATTCTTTGTCTTTTGTCCATAGACAATAGAAGCACCTGGATCTGATTCAATAAAAAACCACGCTTCATTCTTTCCTCGTTTATAACCAATTTTTTGAGCATGTTCATCATCAGGATGAACTTGAATACTCAAATCATCTTCTGGTCCAACTAAAGAAATAATTACTGGGAAATCCTCACCTGGATGTCCAAATAATTCTTGATGTTTTTCCCATAATTCTTTTAGAGTTTTTCCTTTGAATTCACCATTTATACAAACAGTAGATAAACCTTCACCATCTTGAGCACTAAAAGACCATGATTGACCTATTCCTTCAGGAAAATCATCATACCCAAAGAAATCTCTTACTTTTGTATGACCCCAAATTGCTGGTCTAGGAATCGCTTTAAAAAATAAAACACCCATTTTATCTTCACTCCTTTAAAAAAGGCATATTTCGCCTAAATAGTAAACAAAGCGAACATGCCCATAATTGTTACAAATACAGATAAAATATTAACCATCGATACAACATTTGATTTAATCCTAAATCCATATTTACTAAATATTAAATTATTCACTTGTTTCGCTTTTGTCACATGGTAATCCGCTAATAAAGCAAATACCACAACAACTATTCTCATAGGTAAACTTGTACCAATACCGCTCCCTAATAAATTCCATGGAAACATAGCCAACACTAAAGCTACAACAGTTGCAACCAAAGATGCTGCAATATAAGGATTCTTTTCATCTTTATGTTTCATCATGCGTTCTTGCTCTTTCAATGATTGTGTTTGATTTTTATTTTTCTTTTTATTTTCATTGTATTTTTCAGCATAACTTACTTGTTTAACTTTAACAACTTCACATCCACAACTATCACAAAATTTTGATGTTTCTTTTATTTCTGCACCACATTTTCTACAATACATAATCTATTCTCCTATTTTAAAATAATTTGTGAAATATTGACTAACGCAACAAAAATACTTAAAAAGATTGAAATATAAGCATAACTCTTATTTCCAGTAGGTGCATATCCTTTCTTTTGATCATCTTTATCAACTTTTAAGGACATCACACCACAAACCAAAGCACCTGCATAAAGCAATGAACTTATAATATATGGTAGTTTGACATTTCCACCAACAGCATTAACAACTGTTCCTCCAATAAAATCTAAACCAATTAAAGCTATAAAAAAGAGGAGGATTCCTAGTTTTGCAAAAGAATTTTCTCTTGGATTTTTCTTTAATTTTTTAGATTCTTTAATCTCTTTCTTTTCTCCGTTAAGTTCTTTTCCACAATGATAACAAAATGCTGAATCTTGTGGTATTTCTTTATGACAATATGGACATTCCATAACTAGTTCCTCCTTTTATTAAAAAGAAGGCTTGAGGCCAATTTGGCACTTAGCCTTCTTTAAATTATTCAATTATTTAATTAAGCAGTTTCGCCATTAAATTTAGCAACTTCAGCTTTTTCATATGATTTCCAGAATGGATAGAAAATAACCATACCAATTGCGAAGTTAATAAATACAATAACAATTCCACCGATTGAACCACCTGCAGCTAAGTATCCTAATACAGGAGATGGTGTAGCCCAAGGTAAGTTCATATACATTTTACCAACAAATCCAATACTTGTTAACCAATAAGTTAAAGCAGCTGTAAGTGTATGAGTTAAAATAAATGGAACTAATAAGAAACCATTCATAACTACTGGTAAACCAAACATAATTGGTTCAATGATACAGAATACTGCTGGTGGTAAACAGATTGTAGCTAAAGGTTTTAAATGAGGTAATTTCTTGCTTGACATAAACATATAAACTAGAATTGGCCAACAAGATGATACCCATTGAGATAATCTACATAAGTTTGGTGTCCAAACATATGGTAAATCTTTAACTGCTGTACCTGCCATGAAAGCAGTGTTGTTATCAGCAATCCATTGATTTGTAAAGACATTGATAACTGCACCTGTGATGTTATCACCATGTAAACCACAGATCCATAATAACGCTGATAAGAATTGTTGTAATGTGTAAACAAAGATATTATCAGCTGCACCTAATACAGGTAATAACATTTGTCCAACTAATTCTGGGATATTTAAACCAGCTAAAGTTCTAAATCCCCAACAAATTAATGTAATAAAGAAGTAAGGAATAATAGCTGAGAAACTGTCAGAGATTGCTGGTGGTACAGAATCTGGTAATTTAATAACGATATGTTTTTTATAACAAATATCAATAATATTAATTGCGATAGCACCTGCGATCATTGCTGTGATTAAACCAGCTCCACCCCAATATGTAGATTCAAAAGCACTTGCTCCTGCTGATAAAGTACCATCTTTAGCAGTAACAACTAATTGTCCAACTGAGTTATAGTTTAATAACATAAATGCGAAGAACGCACCAACTGCACCAGTTGTTTTATTAATACCTTTGATTTCTGCATATTCAGCACCAAATGCAATAATAATGTAAATAGCCATAATACCCATTGATAAGCTGTTAACTAGAGCTAAGTCTCCAGCCCAAGGTTTTAAAAATGGAATTAAAGCTTTTGTAGTTAATCCACCATCAGAGCAGAATAAATAAACAACTAAGAATAATGAACCAACCATTGTGACTGGTAATGCTGCAACCATACCATTAACAATACCACGAACAAATGGAATTTGCCCGAATTTTGTCATTGGTCCAGCGATTATGTCAACTTTTTCTAGAATTTTGTCCATCATGGACTTCTTTTCTGTAGACATATTTTTCTTCCCCTTTCTTAAGAAAACCTCCTAAATGTAAACGTTTTCCCTTTGCCTACTTATATACTATACTGAATTATTTTATTTTTCGATATAAATGATTGTCATAATATATGACACTTTTTTACAAAATTCTCTAAACCTTATATATCATCACAATTTTAAGAAATTAAATTGTTAAAAAATCGCTTGAGAAAACGTTTATATTTATATATAATTTATTTAGGTGGTGATAAAATGCAACTAAAAAAGAATGAAATGAAGATTATTCAGTTATTGTTAGCTTCAGATAACTATATTTCAAGTTATGAAATTGCTAATTCAACAGATATTTCTAGAAGACGTGTAAGAGATGAAATGAAGAATGTTAAAGACATTCTTCATTTCATTTAAATTTATTATCTAAACCTTCTCAAGGTTACTATATCGAAGGAAAGTCATCACAAGATTTAACTGAATTGCAAAGTATTATTAATAAAAATGAACGTGATGATGATTCTTTAATTCCCTCTTTACCAGATGAAAGGTCTAATTATATTTTAAGTCGTCTCATTAATAATAAAGATTATATGAAATTAGAAACTCTTGCTGATGAATTATTAGTTTCAAGAGCGACAATTGCTTATGATTTAGTTTCAATAAAAAAAGAATTTAAAAAATACGGTTTGAAGTTCAATCAAAAACCTAATTATGGTATTTATATTAGTGGGCCTGAAACAGGGAAAAGAAAATGTTTGGTAGATAGTGTCTTTAAAAATCTGAATGTTTCTGATATGTATTTTGATTTTTTAGATACCTATTTTAATTCTCCCGACTATGAGATCATCCAAATATTAAGTGAATATGCTATATCTATCAGTGATATTAGTTTAATAGATTTCTTAATTAGTTTTTCAATTAGTGCAGCACGTATTTCTTGTGGATATTTAATTGGACATCAAACAGAAGGTTTTGAAAAATATCAAAATCGAACAGAGTATTTTGTCGCAAAAAAACTTGCACTATATGCAAGAGAACACTTTAATGTCGAATTTGATGAATATGAGATCCAAAATATTACAATTCAACTGATTTGTAAAAGATCTACAAAAGGACTTACTTTTATTAAAGATCTAAATATTATCAACCTACAAAACGAAATACTTGATAAAATAAAAGAAAAAACTTTAATTACATTTAATGATGAACATTTTAATAAAGTTTTTCCATTATATTTAAAATACACTTTAATAAGGCAAAAATACGGTGAGAAAATACGTACACCACTTTACGAAGATATTCAATACGATTATCCTTTGGCATATTATCTTGCACAAATTGTTTCTCAAACAATTAAAAAACATACAAAAACAGGAATTTCTAGAAGTGAAATAACTAACTTTACTATTTTATTCAACAATACCATCAACAATAAAAAATACAGTCAAAAGAAAGTTTTACTCATTAACTGTATGAGTGAATCAATTAAAACATTTATTAATCACTTCGTTGAAAAAGAACTTTATGACCAATTAGTAATTACAAAATCCATTCATTATTATGAAATAGAAGAACAAGATTTAAATCAATATGATCTAATTATATCAACGGCATCTATTCATCGTCAGTTACCAATTCCAGTAATCAGCATAAATTATATTATGACACAAGATGATATTATTCGTATCAAGAGTTATTTATCATATTTATTTAATGATGAACAAATGTTGTATTATTTTCATCCAAATTTTTATCAAACACATGTATCAGTTAAAACACTTAAGGGTCTTGCCACAAGTTTTTATCAATCTATAAAAACAGTGTATCGTCTTAATGATTCAAAAAAGAATGATATTATGAATAAAAACATTTGTTCAATACATACCTTTGAAAATCAAATTGGTCTATTAAGGCTTTCTCGTCCTTTAAATTCTAATAATATTATTTCTATCATTATTTTAGAAGAACCTATGACAATTGAAAATCAAACATTTAAAATAGCTATCTTATTTTCTTGCGCTGGTAATCAAAATGTAATGTATAATACTCTATTTTCAACTTTAAAGAATATTTCTAAAAATAAAGAAGATTTAGATAATCTAATTTTTCATCCTTCTTATACAGAATTCTTATCAATTCTTTTAAAAAACAAATAAAAAACAAATCACTTTATTATTTTATAAAAGAAACTTTAAATACAACAAAAAGGCCCTAAAACTAATTCTTTAGTCTAGGGTCTTTATTTTTAATCTAAATCTTTTCCATCTGATTTGATTGCTTTTTGATACCAATAGAATGAATCTTTTTTACTTCTGTGTAAATCTCCTTTACCTTCATCATCCATATCTACATAAATAAATCCATAACGTTTATCCATTTGTCCTGTAGTAAATGAAACCAAGTCGATTGGTGCCCAAGAAGTATAACCAAAAATATTAACGCCTTCTTCTCTTGCTTTCATTAAGCTTTTAATGTGACTTCTATGATAATTAATACGATAATCATCATGAATAGAACCATCTTCTTCTACTTTATCATAAGCTCCTAATCCATTTTCCACATCAAAAATAGGTACTTGATAACGGTCATTTAAAACATGTAAGAAGTATTCATATCCTGTTGGGTCAATTTGCCATCCCCAATCAGAGGCTGTTAAATATGGATTCTTTAAGTTTGCTGAAGTACCTGCTCCTCCTAATGATTCTCCTTCATCTTTATGTGTTGTTACAACATTAGACATATAATATGAATAAGCTAGGAAGTCAGATTTTCCTTCCATTAAATCTTTTTTATCTTCTTCACTAATTTCTAAAGAAACGTTATTTTGTTTCCAAATACGTTTAGCATAAGATGGATAATATCCTCTAACCATTGTATCTGCACAATAAGCAAATTTTTCTTGGAATTCTTTATAGTTAGCAATCACATCTTCAGGATCACATGTATATGGATAACTACAGAATCCTGCAATCATACATCCTACTGAAATGTTTTCATCAATTTCATGAGCTACTTTAACTGCTTTAGCTGCCGCTACCATTTGATTGTGTAGTTCTTCAAAAGCAAATTGTTTTCCTTCTTTACCATCAAAATGTAATAAAATATTGATTTCATTAAATGTTAACCATTTATCTACTAAACCTTTATATTCACTAAAACATACCCTTGCGAATTCAACAAATTGGTGAATCATTTCTCTATTTGTCCAATCACCATATGTTTCTTCTAAATAAACAGGTTCGTCATATTTATATAAAGTAATGACAGGATCAATACCATATTTACGACATTCTTTAAATACATTACGATAGAATTCAACACCTTCTTGATTGACTCCACCTTCTACTCCATGAGGATAAATTCTCGCCCATGAAATAGTTGTATTAAATGTTGTAAAACCAAGTTCTGCAAATAACGCAATATCTTCTTTATAACGATGATAAAAATCAATACCAACATGATTTGTATAACGAATATCATCAAATAATTGATATTTAGCGCCTTTAGGTAAATGATCAAATTGTCTCATTTTACCTCTTGTTCCATCTGCATTTATATAATGGATCCAACGTCTATCTGTTGTTGAACCAGGATCTCCAAAATCTACTTGAACAGGACTTTTTCCACCTTCGTCCCATCCTCCTTCACATTGAGCAGCACTAATTGAACCACCCCATAAAAACTTATCAGGTATTGCCATTTTCTTTCCTCCTTATAAATGTTTAATATTAATCATTTTACCTTTTAAACCAGGATAATCTCCTGCTTGTACTTTTTCTACATTGTCTTTATGTGCTATAAACCATTTATTCTTTTTCTTTAAGATTCCTCTTCTTTGACAACTGTCTCCTGTTCCTCTTAACAATAAACAGATTGTTTTAAAGGAATTTTTTACTGTTATTGGTGTATAGTGTAATGTTGTTGCATAAAGCTCCACAACTGTTCCTTTTGGTATATAGAAAAGTTCACACTTTTCTATATCATAATCATTTCCAACCATATCTTGTCTTTTTCCAAGTGCAAGAATGTAGTCTGTTACAGCAATGATTGTTTCACTGCATTGATGATACTCTAAACCATTTAATACTTTATTTTTACCAGTAACGACTCCTGCCATGACATCTAAATAACCATAAACATCATTAATTAAACCTTGCATACATGGCATTTCTTCTAATGCTTGGACACTTGTATCATAAGCATTTATATTTTGATAGGTTGAAGCATACGCAATAGCTTCTTGCATATCTTGTTTGATGATGCGTCCATATTCATTAAACGAATCATCAAGTTCATGAATTTGGTAATCAGGATTTAATGTTCTTATCTTTTCTAACATTAGTCTAAATCTTCACCATTTGAAGTGTAAACCTTTTTACAATATTCAAATGAATCTTTCTTATAACGTTTATATGTTCCATTACCAAAATCATCAACATCTACATAAATAAATCCATAACGTTTTCTAATTTCACCAGTACTTGCTGAAACAAGATCAATACATCCCCACCAAGTGTATCCCATTAAGTCTACACCTTCATCAATACCTTCACTCATAGCTTTAACATGTTCTCTCATGTAATCAATGCGATATTGATCATGAACTCTTCCATCTTCTTCTAATATATCAAAGGCACCTAAACCATTTTCACAGTTCATAAGAGGAATTTGATATCTATCATAAATTTCATGCATAAAGAATTTTAATCCTTTTGGATCAATAGCCCATCCCCAATCAGATTCTTTTAAATATGGGTTTTTCTTTCCCATGAAATTTAAGTTTCCTGTTGCTTCTTCACCATCTAAATGTGTTGTTACACAATTTGAGAAATAATAAGAGAATTCAAAGAAATCTACAGTACCTTCTTTTAAAGATTTTGTATCTTCTTCTGTAATATCTAATGTGATATTTAATTCTTTCCATAAATGTTTAGCATAACTTGGATAATATCCTCTTACAAAGACATCTCCAGCATACCAGAAGTTTGTTTGCATTTCTTTTTGATTAGCAAGTTCATCTTCTGGATCACATGTTAATGCATGTGTGAAAATACCTGCTTGCATACATCCAATTTTTTTATTTGGATAGTTATCATGTAAGTATTTAACTACTTTTGCGCTCGCTACTAATTGGTTATGTAATACTTGATATTGTCTTTGTACTTCTTCTTGATTGCTTGAATCCAAGATAGAGAATTGAGCAGCATTGATTTCGTTGAATGTTGACCAATAAGTAACTTCTTGGAATTCATCAATAGATGCTTTCCCAAATTCAACAAATTCATCAATTAAAACTCTATTTTTCCAGCCACCTAATTCTTCAATATAGAAAGCAGGCATATCATATTTATATAAATGAACTAATGGTTCTATTCCATATTTCAAGCATTCTTTAAATACATTATGATAAAATTCTACCCCTTCTGGATTAATTCCTGCTTTAATTCCTTTAGGAAAAATTCTTGCCCATGATAATGTCATATTAAATGCTTTAAATCCCAATTCTGCAAACATCGCAATATCTTCTTTATAATGATGATAAAAATCTGTTGCTTTATGATTAGGATAAAATTCATCAGGATTAATTGCTAATTTAGCACCTTCTGGTAAATTACAATTTTCAATCATTGCTGGTGTTTTACCATAAGTTCCATCTGGCATAATATAAGTTGCCATACGTGGTTCATTCACATTTCCTCCAGTATGATAATCTGTCATATTTGGAGATTTTCCACCTTCGTCCCAACCACCTTCACATTGGTTAGCACTGATATCTCCACCCCATAAAAATCCTTTTGGAAAACTCATTTTTTATTCCTCCTTTATTTTATAATCTATCATTTAACCTATTTATTGTTAACGTTACAAACTTAAATAATAAATAGAGTGTAAACGTTTTCTCATCTCTGCTTATATACTATAATGATTTATCTTTTTTTCTACACAAACACTTGTCATAATATGTGACTTTTTTTTATTGATTTCTAATAATCATTATAAAAACAAGCTCAAATGAGCTTGTTAATCGAGATCTTCTCCATTAGAAGCGATAACCTTTTTATACCAATAGAATGAATCTTTTCTTGAACGATGTAAATCACCATTTCCTTGATCATCCATATCTACATAAATAAATCCATATTTTTTATCCATTTGTCCTGTTCCTGCAGAAACAAGATCAATACATCCCCAAGTTGTATAACCAAATAGATTAACACCTTCTTCAATAGCTTTTTTCATTTCTTTAATATGTTCACGATGATATTCAATACGTGCAGGATCATGACAAATACCATCTTCACCTTCAGTTTCAATTAAACCAATACCATTTTCCACATCAAACATTGGTGCATTATAACGATCATTAATTAAATGCATTAAATGTCTAAACCCAACTGGATCGATTTGCCATCCCCATGCATTTGCTTTTAAATAAGGATTTTTAACTGTTCCTAAAACATTTCCTGCAGTATGATCATTTTCTTCAACTTTATGTGTTGTGACAACACCTGAAGCATAATATGAAAAACCAATGAAGTCTGATTTACCATTCATTAAATCTTCTTTATCTTGTTCTGTAATTTCTGGTGTAATACCATATTTTCCCCAAATTCTTTTAGCAAATGGTGGATAATATCCTCTCATTTGTGTATCAGCACTATAACAGAAGAAATCTTGGAAGTTTTCATAACAAGCAATAGCATCTAATGGATCTGGTGTTAATGGATAAGACATATTTCCACAAATCATACATCCTACTTTAAGATTTGAATCAATTTCATGTGCAACAATAGTTGCTCTTGCAGCAGCTACTAATTGGTTGTGTAAATAAATTAAATTTCTTTGATTTTTTTCTGTTTTTTGACCATCTCTTGGCATAATGATATTGATTTCATTAAATGTCATCCACTTATTAACATAATCTTTATATTCTGTAAAACATACTCTTGCAAATTCAACAAATTCATCGATCATAGCACGATTACGCCATCCACCATGTTGTTCTAAAAGCGAAACTGGTTCGTCATATTTATATAATGTAATAACAGGATCCATCCCATATTCTTTAGCTGTCTTAAAAACATCTCGGTAGAATTCAACACCTTCTTGATTGATTCCACCTTTAATTCCATGTGGATAAATTCTTGCCCATGAAATGGATGTATTAAATGTTGTATATCCCATTTCTTTAAATAACGCTAAATCTTCTTTATAACGATGATAGAAGTCACTGGCTACATGATTTGTATAATGCAAATCATCAAAGAAGGCAAACTTGCATCCTTCTTCTAATTCGTCAACAGCTTCCCAATTACGATGTACTCTTTTACCATCTTTATCTAAATACCAAATTTGTCTTCTTTCTTTTGTTGATCCTGCTGTACAATAATCAACTAATACTGGAGACTTTCCTCCTTCATTCCATCCGCCTTCAATTTGAGCAGCACTAATTGAACCACCCCATAAAAATCCTTTTGGAAATCCCATTTTCTAATCCTCCTTTAATATTTCTATTGCTTCTTTTACTGATGAAACAACAAACGATGTTTGTTGTTGGATATCTTTCGGTGATGTTTTAAATGTAAATGAATGATCAACAACTTTAAACATTTCTAAATCATTATAACTATCACCTATTCCTGCTGTTTCATCATTGATTAATTCTTCTAATTTTAAAATTCCTTGTCCTTTACTACATCCCTTTTTAACAACATCAATTGCATTTACATTTTGAAAAGCATGCAACGAAGGATAATATTTATTGATTTCATCAGTTATTTCTTTAGCTCTTTTAGATTCAATTAATGAAAAACTATAAATCTTACGATCTTTAAATTCATCAATTGAATCAAATTGCTTAATATAACTTGGTGCATCACTTGGAACATGTGCAAAATATAAATAATCTTTATCTAAACAATGTGGCCCAGTAATTGTTTCATTTTCATATTTTTGGCAAACTTCTTTTACTAAATAAAAAGGAATCTCTTGTCCATAAACAACATGATAATCCTTATCTAAAACAAGTCCTCCTGTACATAGAACATAATAATCTGGTTTGATTTTGCCTTCCATTAAAGCAAGTACACCACCCAGTGGTCTTCCTGTACATAAAGCAAATTTATTACCTGCTTCTTGAAAAGTTTGGATAGCTTCTATATCTTCTTGATGGAATCCCTCTTTAAAAAAGAGGGTTCCATCAAAATCACTAAATAATATTTTACTCATAGGCTTCATCTGCTTTAAAATGAACACCAGCACTCATTCTTGCTTTTGTCGCAATATCCATCGCTATCAAGCTTTTTTCCATCATTTCATTTGCTTTATCAAAATCTTTATTTTCAATCATCTTAACGAATTCTTTAAATTCATAAATCATGCGATGTGTATCACCTTGTAAATCAAACTCTTCTTCTCTTTGATCATTATATAAAACCTTAAAACCTTTTAAAACATTAGCAGGTGTTTGAATACTAATACATCCTTGATCTCCTTGAATACTTGTCGCAATTGGTGCTTTACAATCTTTTGCACCAATACATACAGCTTTAAAACTTCCATAATCTAAAGTAATGATTCCTGAAGTATCAATATTCTTTTCAATATTTGCCATATAATTTACTTTTAATGGTTTACCAAATAAAGCAACCATTAAATGAATATTATAAATATTTAAATCCATTAAGGCTCCACCTGATTTTGTATAATCAAAAGCAGGTTGAATAATTCCTTCTTTAAATGCATTATATCTAGAAGAATATTGTGAATAATTCGCTGTTACAATTTTAATCTTTCCTAATTCAGATAATTTTTCTTTTATCTTTAAAACATTAGGTAAATATTGTGTAGAAATAGCTTCCAATAAAAATAATTTTTTTTCTTTTGCTAGTTGACTTAATTCTTCTAATTCTTCAACTCTTGAAGTAAAAGGTTTTTCACAAATAACATGTTTTCCTCTTTCTAATGCTTGTTTACACATTTGATAATGAAGATGATTAGGTGTTGCGATATACATGACATCAATATCTTCATCATTTAATAACTCATCATAATTTAAATAGGCCTTTTTTACATGATTTTCTTTCGCCATTTTTCTTACTTTATCAATCGATTTTTCCGTAGAAGCAATCGCTTCTAATTCCACACCTTCTACTTCATGAATAAAAGTAAACAAACCTCGAACAATCATTCCTGCCCCTGCGATACCTAAACGCATGTTATTTAGCCTCCTTAGCAACTTCTGTTGCTTGTTCTAGTATTCTTAATACTTCTAATACTTCTTCATCTGCCACTACCTTTTCTCCATGATTGAAGATCACTTCATAGAGATTATCATAGATCATTCCATAATCTTGAATTTCTACTGGTACTTTCTTTGTCACATCTTCTCCATTTTCATCTACATAACATAATGTTCCCCAATATTTTTCTGGTAAGGGTTCAAAACTGATTTCTACTGGTCCCGGTTTTGCCTTCAACGCACTTTGATGTCCTAATTGTGGCATGATGAAGCTTCCTTTTCTTCCATGTACTATAAATCTAGGATATTCTAATTTGACATAGAAGTTTGTTTTTACAATTGCTTTCATCTTTCCATAGTATAAATCGATATCTGAATAGTCATCTGAATTTCCTGGATTGTCATAGCTTCTACAGTCACATACGACTTTATCTGGTACACCAAATTCTCCTACGATTTGATCGATTGGATGTACTTGTAATCCATACAACATCCCTAGTCCTTTTCTATCAGCAATTGATGGTCGATAATAATCATAATGTGATTCGATTTCTAAGAGTTCCCCTAAGACCCCTGTTTCAATGACTTTTCTCACTGTTCTCATATCTGCATCAAATCGTCTGTTTTGATTTGCCATGACAACGACACCTTTTTCTTTGGCTAGATCAAAGACTTCTTTTGCTTCTTCAACTGACATGGCAAATGGTTTTTCACATAGACAGTTCTTTCCATGTTCAATGGCCATCTTTGTATAATATGTATGAAATTGATCTGGCGTATTTACAACGATCAAATTCACTTCTTCATCGTTCATTACTTCATCGATATCGCTTGTAAAAGTTATATCTGGATACCATGTTTCTCTTTCTTCATCTCCTACACGGTCTTCCATTCTTCGATAGATATATTTGACCTTGATCGTATCCTTTCTTCTTCCTACATAAGGTAGATGATATCTACACACACTGTTTCCAAATCCAATATAAGCTACTACTAACATTTAAAGTTCTCCTTTCAAGATTTCTTTTATTTTCCTTGTTACTCCTGCTTCATCATTCGAATCAATCACTTGAAAAGCTATCTCTTTAAGTGGCTGAATCGCATTTTTCATAGCATAGCTATAATGAACATTTTGAAATAACTCATAATCATTCATTTGATCACCAAATACTGCACACTCTTCTTTTGTAAGATGTAAAGTATTCATTAAAAAATGTATTCCAAACCCTTTATTGATGGTCTCATGTTGAATATCCATCCATTCATTTCCTGATGTCATGATTTTTAAATGAGCTGGCAATTCTTTTTTGATAAGTTCTACATATTTTTCAACATGATGTTGTGGATCATGCATAGAAAACTTAAGAATTCCTTCTTTAATTTCATGAATATCGTTTATAAATACATATTCGTCATAATGTCGTTCTATTTCTTCTTTAAAAGAAAGATATTGTTGAGGAATATATGATTTTTCTTTTCCTCCAATGACTGGCATCATTTTTGGATATTGTTTTAAGATGTTATAAATTGTTTGAACATCTTGTTTATCCATAATAAATGAATAAAGTTCTTTTTTACCTTTTGTAATAAATGAACCATTTTCACTAATAAAGTAAAGCTCATCGCTGTAAGGCAAAAATTGATTGTATAAATGATAGAACTGATTCCCACTTGCAATCACAAAATACATTTCTTTTTCTAATACTTTTTGTAAAACTTCAAAAAATTCATTATCAAACTCTTTTTGACTATTCAATAATGTTCCATCCATATCTGTTGCTAGTAAATGAATCATAAGTAACCTCCTTGCCCTCATTATATAAGGAAACGTTTACCCAAATATTCAAAGATAAAAAAAAGAAATCCGTTTTCACAAAATTTCTTTTAAACATGAAATTGAATTTCATTATCTTCTAGGTGTGGCCATTTGTGCCCAAGTATAAGCTTTACCTTTTAACGTTACTGACATTTGATAGATGTTTTCTGGCCATGTCCCACCACCAAAACCTCCATCACCAATTGCATGAACATCACAACCTGTTTGTTTCATAAGCAATGTCACTTCTCTAATAGTATCTCGATCTGCAGCTTCGACATTACTATTTAAAAAGCTCATTGCGAGTGCACCTTTTCGATGTGTATATTCAATTAGTTCTCTAATTCTCTCTACTGTAATTCCATGTCTTGATCCTGGTGCTGGAAAATCAATAATATCAGCTCCATTTTCAATTAATTGATCAATAATTTCTTTAGCATCATAATCAGCTAGTGGGTCTCCTAATACTTTTTCTACAACACCATCTTCCCATTTTCCAGCAAAAATCAACATATCTTCACCACAAATCTCTCTGGCCTTTTTGGTCCAACGCACAATATCTTTGATAGATGTTCCACTTCCAGGATTTCCTCCTAATATAATGAAGGAAATACCCCAATCCTTACATTTCTTTAAATTTTCTTCAGTGCAAATCATACCTGCTAAATCATATAAATAATCACTTGTTAAATCTAACCCTTCTTTAGGACAGCCCATATAGATTCCTACCGGTCTTCCACCTACTAAATCTTTTATTCCTTGATAATCAAACCCTTGAAGTCCAGGACATGTTTGTGGATTTCTAAAGTCAAACCCATTTAATAAAACCATATCTCCTCCAAAGGCAAACATCAATTCTATACTTGTACAATTAGGAAATAAAATAGGATTCTTTAAATAAGTTTGTCCCATTAATACTCTACCTTCTGATTTAAAAATTGCTTCTTTTAATTGTCTTCCATTATATGTGCTTACTTGACTTGCTTTTGCACTAATTAATCTTGTAACATTATCATTTAATTTCATCATAATCATCTCTCCTTGATTAAAGCATAGAAAATATCTTTCTTTTTCTCAATGAATATTTCTTTTTTTAGAATCAAATTTCATTTAAAATTCTATCTTATGAAATTCAATTTCATACTTGTTTAAATAAACGATTATTTTTATAACTAATTTATTAAGGAGGAACTTAAAATGATCAAACAAGAATACAAAGAATTAAAAGATTTTCCCATTTCTAATAAAAAAAGTGAAGGTATTCATTACATACCTCTGATTTTGATAATATAACAATAAGAGCTCTTTATAGTATTGAGTATGTAAAACGTGAAATTCCACTTTATCTCAATATTCTTGTTCCCAAAAAACAACTTGAATCTAATGAAAAATATCCACTACTTGTTTATATTCAAGGAGGTGCTTGGAAAAAACAAAATGTAATTGAACATATTATTCCTTTATCAAATATTGCAAAAAAAGGGTTTGTAGTCGCAATCGTACAATATCGAGATACAAGTATCGCTCCTTTTCCAGCACAAATTGAAGATACTAAAACAGCTATTTCCTTTTTAATTGAACGTCATCAAGATTATCAAATCGATACAAAAAATATCTTTTTAGGTGGGGATTCTTCAGGAGGGCATACAGCTATCATGACTGGAATCACTGCTAATCAAAATATTTTAGAACTTGAAGAATTCAAATATGCTTCATCCATTCAAGGAATATTTGATTTCTATGGACCAACTCTTGTAAGTGAAATGCAAAATGAACCATCTATACAAGACCATGTAACTCCTCCAAGTCCAGAAGGTTTATTACTTGGTGGTGTCAATGTTTTAGAACACAAACAAGAAGCCTATCAAGCTTCTCCGTTACCATATATTAAAAAGGATGTTAACACACCATCTATCTTAATGATTCATGGTAACAAAGATCGTCTTGTTCCTTTTGGTCAAAGTGTTCTATTATATAACACTTTAAAAGAAAATAACAAAGATGTTACTTTCTATTGTGTAGAACATGCAGATCATGGTGGTGCCGCTTTTTGGAATAACCAAGTATTAGAAATCACGTATCAATTTTTAAAAGAACATATAAAAAAATAGCTCAAACGAGCTATTTTTCACTAAAAGAGAAAACGTTATCTCATTTTGCTAAAACATGTTATTATAGAGTTATAATAATGGAATCCCATAGAAGGAGTGTGCTACTAATGATTCAAGATTTAATTGAAAATGTTAAATTAACACCACAAGAACAAAATATTGTTGATTATATTGATCGTCATCCTAAAGAAGTAATGATTTTAAATGCGAAAGAATTATCAGAAAAGATCTTTGTTAGTCCACCTACTATGAATCGTTTTATTAAAAAGTTAGGATTTTCTGGATATTTTGATTTTCAGCTTACCTTTATTCAAGAACAAAATATGGCAGCTGAAACAAAACATAAAAGAATTACAAAGGATAGTCATGTAAGTGAAATCTTAGATACATTGCCTCTTATTTATCAACATGTTTTCACCGAGACACAAAAACTAACAAAAACAGATACTTTTATTAGAACTGTTAACTATATGCTACAAGCAAAACAAATAGATTTTTATGCAAATGATAACAACTATTCAGAAGTCCAAACAATCGCTTTAAAACTCAATTCGATAGGTATTCGAGCACAAGTATTCAATACCATCAATACTGTTTACTTAGAACATATTAATCCCCAAGAAACACTTGCTTTTGTTGTAAGTCATTCTGGAAGTAATAAAACAATGATTGATGCTGCTTATGCTTTAAGAAAAAAAAGAATTCGCGTGATTGGGTTAACTGGTAGATTATCTCAAGACTTAGAACTTGTTTGTAATGAAAACCTTTATATTGACGCTTATAGTCATCATTTACCTCATAGTATTATGCTCTATGGTCTTTCTATTCATTTTATTTTTGATGTTTTATATACTTCTTTATATTTTAAAAAGATTAAATAAAAAAATATGGTTATTTACCATATTTTTTTTGATCTTCTTCAATATTACCATGATGTTGTAATGATTTATCTGTATATTGCATAATTTCAAATTTATTACCATCAGGATCATGAATCCACATTTGCCATGTTTCAGATTGTCCCTTATTTGGTTCAATATCAATTTCAATACCTGCTTTAACTAATTCTTCACGAGTTTCATGAATATCATCTACCATTAACGCAAAATGTGAATAACCTAAACGGGTATCAGGTACTTCATGTTCTAATTGATGATCTGCTTTAGGAAATAGTTCTAAATATTGTCCTGGTGCTAATTCAATGAAGATATAGGCAATACCTTTAGGATTTGTTTCAGCTCTTTTAGCCCAAGCACCTCTATCTTTTTTTCCTTTATATGCTTCATAACGCATTATAATTTTAGCTTTCAAACCTAATTTATTTTCATAGAAATCTCTCATTTCATCCATTTGATCTGTATAAAATGAAAGATGCATTATTTCATTAAATTTCATAAAGATTCTCCTTTAAATAAAAATAGCATTATTTATGTGATATTTAAGAGAGGAAAAATATCGGTGCATGTTATAAATAATGCTATTTCTAACTAATTAATTATTTATTTTTTTGTTTTTCTTCGA
>OLNK01000538.1_pt1 | contig 45968 bp, 37 predicted proteins | sample 1672791 | NCBI WGS metagenome assembly OLNK01 (sample SAMEA3136724, study PRJEB25190) | human gut metagenome | biome: human gut; feature: human-associated habitat; material: faeces | place: Austria | collected 2013 | reverse complement strand
GCCTGACGCTGCTGCTCCGGCATGATGACGACAAGATCGCCTGGGCGCAATTCCTTTATGGACAAATCCAGCATGACCCGTGTGCCGAGTGCTGCGTACAGGCCAAAATTAACGGGCTGATAGTCAGGCAGCTCCCGGGCCAGCAGAGCGCTGTCAACGCCGAAAGCGGCTGCACTGCCGCCCACAAGAATAAGACGCGGTTTATCGCTTTCCTCAGCCAGCAGGGCACGCTTGGCGGGCAGTTCCCCCACAAACGTATTGCTGTACTGCGCGGGCAGGGCAAAGCCCCACACCGTCAGGAGCAACGGCATGGCGATAAAAACGCAGAGCATACTTGTAAACAGTTTTTTCATGGCAGGGTCAGAATTGGAAGTAGATAAAGGCATTGGTTGTGCCCGTGTGCAGTGTGGAAAACCACGCTGCGACCACAGTCAATGCCAAAAGACAGAAGGCCAATACGCTGCGCGGGGACGGTGCTGCGGACGACGTCTCGGGCAGCAGATGCAGGCAGAGCGCCCCCAAAACAAGCTCTGCCACCGGCTGTATACCGATGCTCAGCAGCGTTGTGTGCAGTGTGCTCAGCGACCAGTCGACAGGCAGGCGGGACAGCAGCAGAAGGGCATCCGAGACAGAGGCTGCCCGGAAAAAGACCCAAGCGATGCAGACCAGAGAAAATGTATAGGCGTGGCGTAGGCACACGGCGGTCCAGGTGCGGGCCTTGTGCTTTCCGCTGCAGGGGGGCAGGGCCTTTTCCAAAAGCAGCAGCGCACCATGCACACCGCCCCACACCACGAAATGTAATGCGGCACCATGCCAGAGGCCGCTTAACAGAAACACGACCATGGTATTTACGGCCAGCCGTGCCGTGCCGCGGCGCGAGCCGCCGAGCGGGATATAGACGTAGTCCGTAAACCACCGCGTCAGGCTGATGTGCCAGCGGCGCCAGAAATCACGCAGGGAGTCTGCGCGATAGGGGTGGTCAAAATTGCGGCTCAATCGCACACCCAGCAAGGCAGCGGCCCCGACGGCAATGTCGGAATAGCCGGAAAAGTCCCAGTAGATCTGCCCGGCAAAAAGCAGTGTTGCCAACAGAACAGCCGGGCCGGAGGCGTCAGCCGGGGAGGCGTAGACGGAATCCACAAACACGGCAGCGGTGTCTGCCAGCAGCAGCTTCTTTGCAAAGCCGCGCACCATCCAAAGCCAGCCGCTGCTGTCCATACGGCGCTCCTGCGCGTGCAGCTGAGGCAGAAGCGCCGTGCTGCGTTCAATCGGCCCCGCTACCAGCTGCGGGAAAAAGCTGACGAATAAGGCGTAATACCCCGGATGCCTCTCCGGCATGAGCCGCCCGCGGTAAATATCAATGACATAGCTGAGGGTCTGAAATGTGTAAAACGAGATGCCCGCGGGCAGCAGAAGCGGCACATCTGTGCGGAAAATCCCGGCATATTTGAAGAGGCACAGACACCCGATGCACAAAACTGCCGCACAGGTCAGCCAGAGCTTTTTGGCCGTCTGTGTTTTGCTTTTTGCGATGCCCAGTGCCGCTGCATAGGTTCCCAGCGTGATACCCGCCAGCAGCGGAAGTGCCTGCGGGCTGCCCACAGCGTAAAATCCGAGGCTGGCGGCCAGCAGCAATACCCAGCGCCGGCTCGGCGGCAGCATCCAATGCAGGGCCAGTACGATAGGAAAAAGCAGCACGAAAGCGGGTGCGGTGAAATTCATAAGCGCCCTCCTATCGGCCACATTGCGGCGGCGCAGGGAATCAACAGGCAGAGCAGCATTGTGCGGGTGGACACATCCAGTACCAGCGCTGCCAAAACCACGGCAGCACCCGAAACCATGCCGAGCGCTGCGGCCCATGCCCGGCGATGGGCCGCCAGTGCCAGCACAGTGGTCAGTGCAGCCAGAGCGCAGACAAGAATCATGGCGCAATCCCCTCCCCTTGCAGTTGTTTTGTCAGTGCATCGATGACCTGTGCCGTGCGCATAGTCACCCCGTTTGTGGACAGATGGTTGTCGGTGCCGTAGAAATATCGCCCGGGCATCAGGGAATCCTGCAGCGGCGTCAAGAACACAACATCGAGATTTTCTCGGAAATACGCATCCAGCGCGGCCACAGCCTCCGGCGTGGAATCCGCCGAAACGGCGCGGCTGTTGCGCGGGCTGTACGTCAGGTACACCCGCACGCCGTCTGCCGCAAAGCGGTCAAACTCGGCGTTGGCGGGGGCTATATACGTGTCATACGGGAAGGACGCCGTTGTGTAATCCACAGGCAGTCCGTAAATCGGCGTGTCATCGACGGCATCGGGGCGGTACAGAACATAGTCACCGTACTCGTTGTAGCTCGGCGCGTCAACGGCATTTCCGTCCTCGCCCAAATCGGACGGCGAGACGGCATAGCTGCGCGCCGTCATGTCTGCGCGGGTCTGCAAATAGGAGCCAAGTGCCGAAAAAACGCCGCTGTACTGTTGTAAATCAAGCCGTGCGACAATGTCGTAGTCAGCCTCGGCCATACAGAAGAAGGCGTCGTCAAAGGCGTTTGTCGTGCAGAACTGGCGCTTGGCGGCGTCAAATTCGGGCGAGAGCAGCAGCAGGTCGCCGGGGCGCATCTGTGCGCGAATCAGCTCGAGCTGCGGCAGCGCATTGGTGTAGGCGAACACACCCATGTTCACGACCTCATAATGGGGCAGGGCAGCATCCAGCGCGGCGCTGTCATACCCGAACCGCGCCGAGGAACCGGAGAACAGCACAAGCTTCTGCGTATCGGCCAATGAGAGCAGGCGGTCGTACTTATCGGCGAACGTCGCGTAGTAGCTGCCGCTGTAGACGGGCGCAGTCGCGGCATTGATGTACAATGTTTGCAGGCTTGTGCAATCTTCAAATGCGTAATCGCTGATCTGCTGCAGGTTGTCAAACAGAGTCACGCTCTCCGCGGCGCTGCCGCTGAAGGCCCCGGGCTGCACGCGGCGCAAAGTATCCGGGAAGATGACTGTTTTACAGGGTGCATCGGCAAAGGCCCCCGCCGCAATTTCCACGACGGGTGCGCCGCCCAGCGTATCGGGGATGACAAGCACTTCTCCCCCGCCCTGCCAGCCCGTTATAGCTGCGGCGTCGTTTTCAACCATGTAGGTGAACTCCGCGGCGTCGTTTTGAGCAGCCCACTGCGCGTAAAGCCGCGCGCCGGGCTCGGTCCGGCTGCCCAGCCCAACGGCCTGACCACTGCCGTCCGGGGCGGTGTTCCACCCCGTCAGCGTGTACCCGGGGCGGGTGAACAGCGCATCGTCGATGGCGGTGTTCAGCCGCAGATGGCTGGGGGTGACGGGCACAGTGACCCAGCCGCCGCCGCAGTTGTCATTATAATACAGCACAGTATCGCTCTTTTCCGCGGTCACTGCCACGGCGACGGAGTAGCGGACAGCGGGCAGCGTCAGGGTGTACGCCGCGCCGGTGCGGGTAAGCGACGCACCGGGATAGTCTGCGCCCGTCAGCGTATAGCCGTCGGCTGGGGTCAGGGTGAAGGTCACACTCTGCCCCGGGGTAACGGCTGCGGTCTGGGTCTGCGCTGTAAACGCAGGCGAGGATTCTAAAACGATGCGGCACTGCACCGCCGGGGCTGCCGGGGCGGCGGCACAGCCTGCCAGCAGAACCAGCATGGCAAGAATAAGCATCAGGCGGCGCAGGTGGAACACATCCTTTCAGAAAAAATCTGTTTTTTACATCATAATACAAAATACCCCGGAGAGAAAGCCCCCCGGGGTGTGGATGAGGAAAAAGCTGTCACGATGAAGTGACGCGGGAATGGCGCATAATTACTGCTCGTTCACATTGGTGAACGCGGCAATGATGTTCAGCACCACGGCAATCAGCAACGCGGCCGTGCCGTAGATGGCGCTGGACAGGTCAGCCATCGTCTGGGCGTTGTTCGTAAAGGTCATGATCGAGGCGATGGTGTTGACGCGGGGGCTGATGAACTGTACGGCAGCCACGACCAGCGTGATACCGGCAACTACGCTCATCGCATCGGCGGCGATGGCCAGCTTCTTGTCCAGCACGACGCGCAGCACCAGTGCAAGGATGGCGATGACGGCGCAGCCGATGACAACCGGGCTGGTGCCGATCTTGCGGAAGGAATCAGTCCCGGCGTTGACAATGCAGAAGCCAAGGCCGACAGCACAGGCAACGGCGGTCAGAAGCGACAGGATCAGACCTGCGCCCTTTTTATTCGTAGAACTCATGGTTTGCACTCCTTTACTGCTTCTTGGATTTGCGGTCATTCAGCACATACATGGCGGCGGCCAGTACTGTCAGGGCGGCAAAGACGACCTGCACGGCAACGAGGGCGTTGTCATACCAGGTGCGCACGCTGACAAGGCGGGTGCTGCTGGCCATGCCGTCCAGCGCGTTGGAGTTGGCCAGCGCGTAGGCCTGCCATGTCATGGCCTGCTTGATGGCGCTCATCAGCTCGGTGTCCTGACCAACATTCTCGGTGGTCCAGTAGGCAAACTTTTCGCTGACAGCGGCCATCGTGTTCTCACCGGTGAAGGTGGTCATCGTGCCGCCGTTGAGGGCATACTCCTTCAGCACAGCGTAGTTGGGGTTCATGATGAAGTCCTGGCTCTCCAGACCCTTGAAGCCCCACTCGCCGCGCAGAATGTTCTTGAGCAGGCCGGTGTGGGCGTTGGCGGCGGTGATGCCGACACGGTTGAAGGCGGTCATGATGCCCAGAGCGCCGGCATCCTCGATGGATGCCTGGGTGCCGCGCAGTTCGTTCTCGCGGGCTTGCTGCTCAGTCATAAAGACGGAAACGCCGGTACGGTTGATCTCAGTATCGTTGAAGGCAAGATGCTTGGGGGCAATGATAACGCCGTACTCCTTGCCGCCGCTGATAAAGGCAACAGCCTGACCGGAGGTAAGGACGGCATCCTCGGAATAATACTCGTGGTTGCGGGCGTTATAGGGGGAGCGGTGCAGGTTGGTGCCGCAGCCCCAGAAGATGGTCAGGTTGCTCCACAGGCTGTAGTTGCCGCAGATCTTGCCGTACTCGTTGGCAAGGTCTTTGTTGAAGGTCTGGGCAATGACGGTCTCGTTGGCCATTGTGCCGAACTTGTATGCGAGGTTAGGGTCGTTGGCATCCACGGCGCAGGGGTCGGTACTGGTTTTGTCGGTGTTGGCATACTGGCCGAGAGGATAGCTGTAGATGCCGTTGGGGCCATCGTTCTGAATGGTCTCGGGGCTCATGATAGACTCGATGGCCTTGGTGGAGGTACCGCCCAGACCCAGACGAATCATGCCCTCCTCCAGGGTGAGCTGATCCATCAGCAGACTCCAGCGCTCATCATCAAGGTCAGTGACGCCCTTCAGGTCAGCCAGAGTCAGGCCGTTGTCGGCACCGAAGGTGACGGTGGACGGATCGCCGTTTGCGTTGATCTCGTAGATGTCATTGTCCAGAATGTCGAGCATCTCATCGGAGGCGGTCAGATTCTTATAGGTCTTGGGGAAAGTGCCCTCCCAGTCAGAGCGGGTCATGTAGGTGGCAGTGCCGGGCAGCCAGCTGTTGATGTCCATGTCGGCCAGTTGGTTCTCAACGGCGGTGCCGTTTTTGGTCGTGGCAAAGGTCGTGTCGTCAAAGGAATCGAGCGTCCAGCTCTTGGCCTTGTCGGCGCTGCCGTCCACACTCTGACCCTCTGCGGCCAGTACATTGTTCACGGCCTCGTGTGCGCCGTTGCCAATGGTGAACCAGTAGTCACCGGCATCGAGAATGTAGCAGCCCTTGGTACCGACCGCGTTGTCGGCGGTGGAATCCCAGCTTGCCATGTTCTGCATATCTGCGGTGATGGTCACGGTCTCGGAGGCACCGGGCGCAAGCTCGGCGGTCTTGCCGTAGTCCAGCAGCTGGATGGCAGCCTTCTCAACACCGTGCTCCTTGTCATAATCGGTGTAGGGCAGGCTGACATAGAGCTGCACAACATCCTTACCGGCGACGCTGCCGGTGTTCTTGACGGTCACGTTCGCGGTGACGGTCTCGTTCTCAAGATCGACATTCAGGTTATCGAGGGTCTGCTCAAACGTGGTGTAGGACAGACCGTAGCCGAACGGATAAGTAACCTCGTCGTCGTAGTTCCATGCGCTGCCGGTGGAGGAACCGACGGTGGAGGCGGCATTACCCTGCCCCATGACGGTGTCAAAGTAGCGGGTCTCGTAGTATTTGTAGCCGATGTAGATGTTCTCGGCCTCGACAATGGCATCGTTCATGCTGATGTCGGGGTTGGCGTTGGCCCACTGCAGATCGCCGAAATTCTGGGCGCTGGGGGCGCTGGCGTTCTTGACGGCATAGGTATCGGTCAGATGGCCGGAGGGGCTGACCGCACCGGAGAGAATGTCGGCCACACCGTAGAAGCCGTAGCCGCCCGGCAGGCCGACCTGCAGGATGGCGTCAACACCGACGTTGTCCTCAATCTCCTGCACCTCCATGGCGCTGACATTGTTCAAAAGGACAATGACCTTGCCGCCGTTGGCCGCCTTGGCGGTGACGGCTGCATTGATAAGGTCGCGCTCGTCGTCGGACAGGCCCAGAGGGTCGGTCTGGTTCAGGTTCTGGGTGGGATCAACACCGGCGGTGCCGGGGTTGTAGCTGCCGTTTTCAGAGGCGGAGCGGGCAATCGTGACGATCATGACATTGTTGTCGTTCATGCTGTCCTTCCAAGTGGCGTTCTGGCCGTCCATCGCGGCCTGGCTCGGCTCCTTGCTGGAGAAAACGCCGGTGGTAGAGGGAGCCGTGATGTGGTTGTACTCCACAGTGCCGCCCCAGCTCTGGACCTCGGATTTGTACATCGGCTTGAGGGCCTCGTACATGTCGGCCACAGTCTGGTTCAGACCGAAGCCCTTTGCCTTGAAGGCACCGACCATATCGACTGTATCGGCATCCGTGCCGGTGTTTGCAATAAAGCTGGAGCCCATATCGCCGCCCTGTACGGGATAGTAGCTCGAGAAGCCCAGAAGGGTGATTTTCTGGGTCTCATCCTGCGTCAGCGGCAGTGCACCGTTGTTCTTCAGCAGGACGCTGCCCTCTTCGCTCATCCGCTCACCCACGTCCTGAATGCCGTGCAGCAGCTCGGTAGTGGAGGTGTAGTCGGATTTGAAAGTATACAGGTCAGTGCCGTCGGAGTCCTCGGTCACGAGCTTGGTGCTCTTGGTGCCCAGGAACTTGTCAATGTCGGTGCGGAATCCGTCCACGACGGTTGAGGCGCAGACACTGAGCGCCAGCAGCGACGCCGTGGCTGTGGTCACGCCGCGCCAGACGCGGCGGCCGGATTTTTTCTTACTCATGTTTTTCCTCCTTGTGTATCCTTGTATATATTGTAATCGCGTGTAGGGCGCGTTACTTCTTGCTGCGTTCCTTGATAGCCTTCTGCTCCTCGGGCAGGTTTTTCTCAACCGTCCAGAACAGGATCAGGATGACGGCGCCGATGATATAGCAGACGGTCTCGACCCAGATATAGCTGACGGAGATCGCGGTCTGCACACTGGCGGTCTGGGCTGCGGTGCCCAGAGCGACGTCGGCGGCTTGGTTATAGCCGCTGCCGTTCAGCATGGCGCTGAAAATGGAGTTGCAGATCGGCGTGGCGGCGACCATAAGGGAGCTGTAGATGCTCATGGTCAGACCGTCGGTGCGGATGCCGGTGCGGTACTCAATGTGGTCGATAACGTCGGCAATCATGGCCAGGATCAGATAGCAGGCCGGGGAAGAACCCAGACACTTGAGGGCCACGCCGATGGCGACCGGCACGATATTGCCGCCGCCCAGACCTGCGATGATGCCGCCCACAGCACCCAGCAGCATGAAGCCGCCGCAGACCAGACGCTTACCGAACTTATTGGCCAGAGGTACCACAAAGACCGCAGCCACAGCCATCGGGATAGCGCCCATGATGCTGAGCAGGCCCTGGGAGGCGCCCCATGCGTCCGCCGTGCCGAAGAAAGTGTTGTCCAGAACCCATTTGCAGAAGTAGCTCATGGAGCCGTTCTTCATCGCGCCGCTCCACTGGAACAGCATATAGAACGCCATGACGATCCACCACATGCGGTCACCGGTAACGGCCTTGAGCTGCTCGCCCAGCGTGGCGGACTTGGCAGGGGTCTCGGCGTCGGCGCGGCCTTCCTCGGTGACGCGCTCACGGGTGAAGAGGAACTGCAGGTAGATGGTCAGTGCGCTGAAGATGGCGATGGCCAGCATGGTGAGGAACCACAGGTGCTGGTTCTCCTTCAGCGCGAAGGAAACGAGCATCGGGAATACCATCGAGCCGCAGCCCATAACGCCCAGACCCGCCACGTTGGTGAAGGAAGCCAGCGCACCGCGCTGCTTGCTGTCACGGGTGGAAACGGGGATCATGGTGGAGTTGGCGGTGTTGTAGATGGGGTAAGCGACCGCGTAGTACAGGTTGTACGCGATGGCGATCCAGACCATCTTGGCCATGCCCTCAAACGGCACGATAAACATCAGCACACTGGCGACGGAAAGGGTCAGCGCGGAGAGCAGAATCCACGGACGTGCCTTGCCGGCCAGAGCCCTGGTGTGCTCAATCAGCTGACCGACGATGAGGTTGGACGCCACGATGAGCACCGTGGAGACCAGCTGCAAGGTCGTCAAAAAGCCAAGATCAAGCTTGAGGACATCGGTGAAGTAGTTCTGCAGGATGCTGGTGAAGATGCCCGAGGAAAGCAGTGCGCCGAAGGGGCCGATAAAATAGCCCAGCAGCATTTCCGGCATCTTGACGTCGTCGCTGGTGATACGGGACTTCGTCAGCGGCGAGGACCAGAAGTTGGATTTCGAGGTTGACATGATAGAGAGTCACTCCTTCTTTGTGTATATAAGCAATTTGTTTACGCTATGACTTTACGCCTTTGCCGTAACGGTATATTCCCCGCTGCCAAGCACCTTCTCTTCCCCGCTCGGCAGCACGACGGTGCATTCGGTGCCGACGGGCACCGCCACGGTCATCGTCATCTCGCCGTCCGCGATCTTCCATGCGGCCTTGATCACGGCGTAGGGCGTGCCCACCGTGCCTTCAGCCTCGGTGATGCCGCCGCCGACCACCGGCGCAAACTTGAACTTGCGGTACCCGGCCTCGGTGGGTTCCACGCCCAGCACGCGGCGGTAGAGGAACGCGCCCACCGCGCCGCTGGCGTAGTGGTTGTACGAGATCATCATGTCGGTGCCGTCGTCGCCGATTGGGCACTCCCCGTTCTCGTCCAGACCGTCCCAACGCTCCCAAACCGTGGTTGCGCCCACGCGGACCTCATACAGCCAGCTGGGACACTGTGTGTTCAGCAGCATCTTGTAGGCAGTGTCGGCGTGGCCGTTGTCGGCCAACGCAAACAGGATGTACGGCGTACCCGGGAAGCCTGTGCCGATCTTGTAGTCGTTCTTCTCAACCAGCTTGACCAGATTCTCGGCAGCCTTTGCCTTGACGTTTTCGGGGAACATATTCAAGTACAGAGGCAGCACATAGGCGGTCTGGAATTCTTCCTTCGTCTTGCCGTTGCCGTCGGTCAGCACACTGCAATAGGCATCGGCCACCTTACGGCTCAGCTCCTTGTACTTGGCGGCGTCCTCGGTCTTGCCAAGGATGCGTGCAATTTTCGCCAGTGTACCGCTGGTGTTGCACAGGGACGCCGTGGCGGTGTACTTGCTGCGGGCCTGCCACTGACTCATCTTCGGCACATCGGGGGCGACCCAGTCGCCAAAATGCAGCACTGACGGCGTGTGCCAGATGTAACGGTGCTTGCCGATGCCGAACCCGGCCCAGAAGCAGCACGCCTTGACGTACTTCTGCATGGTGGGGTACATCATGCGCAGCACGTCCAGGCTGCCCGTGGCCTCGTATAGAGCCCATGGCACCAGCACGCAGGCGTCGCCCCACCAGTCCACGGCCATCTCGGGCATTGTGGCGGGGAAACCGTAGCCCTGCACAGGCACGGTGTTGGGGATGCCGCCGGTGGGCAGTTGCTCGGCCTTGACGTCGCGCAGCCACTTCTCCAAAAAGCGGCTCAGTTCAAAGTTGTACAGCGCGGTGGGCGAGAACACGGCAATGTCTCCGGTCCAGCCCATGCGCTCGTCGCGCTGGGGACAGTCCGTCGGTATATCAACGAAATTCGACTTGGCGCCCCATGTAATGTTGGACTGAAGTTTGTTCAGCATTTCATCGGAGCAGCGGAAGGAACCGCTGTGCTCCACATCGGAGTAGAGCGCCACGGCCTCGATTTCCAGATCCTTCGCATCGACGCCCTTGACCCCCGCATAGCGGAAGCCCATGTAGCTGAACCGCGGGCTGTAGGTCTGCTCGCCGTCGCGGCAGGTGTAGGTCGCCGTGGCCTTGGCCGTGCGCAGGAAGGTCGTGTTTAAGCTGCCGTCGGGGTTCAGGATCTCGGCGTGGCGCACGGTCACGACCTGCCCGGCCTTGCCGTTGAATTTGATGCGGACAACACCCGCAAGGTTCTGGCCGAAGTCGTAAACCGTCTCGCCGTCGGGGGCGGTCATCACGGCCACGGGCTTGCGCACCTCGTGGGCCTTGACCGGGGCACCGTAGTCTGCCGTGATGGCGGGGGTGACTTTCAGCGTCTCGGGCGCGGCGTTGTGCCAATCGCTGATTTCCTGCGTGGCATCGTAGGTCTCGCCGTCATACAGATCTGCCATCCGCACGGGGCCGCTCTCGCTGACCTGCCATGTAGCGTCGGTGCCGATGGTCTCCGTCGTGCCGTCCGTGTACTCAATGCGCAGCTCGGCCAGCAGAGCCTGACGGTCGGCAGTCACGCGGTTTTTGCGGGTAAACACAAAGCTGCCCACCGCCCAGCCGCCTGCAACCGTGAAGGTCAGCGTGTCGTCGCCTGTCAAAAGTGCCGTTACATCGTAGGTCTGATACTGCAAATAGGACTTGTAGCTCGTGAAGCCGGGGGCGAAGTATTGCTCGCCCAGCTTTTGGCCGTTCAGCTCGGCCTCGTAGATGCCCATGGCTGTGGCGTAGAGCCGCGCGCGGGCAATGGGTTTGTTCGTTGTGATTTCCTTGCGGAAAACCATCGGCACGGGGCTGACCTTTGGCTCGGTGAAGTGGTAGCTCGGGTCGCTGATCCACCGGCCCTTCCAGGGCGTCTCCATGCGGCCTGTCTCAAAGGTAGTGGTGGCGGTGGCGGTCTCGCCTGCGTCGTCAGTGGCGTTCAGGTGCACGCTGTAGGTGGTGAACGGCAGCAGCGCAGGGCCGACATAGGCAGCGTTCTGGCCGCTGGTCACATGGGCGGACCAGTCACCGACGGTCAACTCGGCGTCGGCCAACTGTGCGCCCCGGCGGTCACTGCTCAGGGAAAACCCGATGCGAGGTGTGGAGCAGTCGGTCACGCAGCCGGCGGCCAGATGCTCCACCGTCAGGCGTGTGATTTCAAACATGTGTTTTCCTCCTTCGTCGGACGGACAGCCCGTCCGGAGATTCTTCTTTTTTTCTGTAAGCCTACCATACCACAAGAATCGTGCGGCGGCGCATCATTTGCACGAAATGCGCTGTTTTTTGCACAAACGGTTTTTGGTTTCGTCGGATTTCACAAGGTTTCTTTCTTGCTTTTTGTACACATTGCTCAATGCAGCATCCCAACATAGACTTTTTCCGCACAAACAACGCCCCCTGCACGGCGTTTGCCGATACAGGGGGCGTAAAACTTCACTTTTTATTCTTGCTGCGGCTGCCCAAGCGGAATCAACACGCGCAGCTCAAACCAACCCTCGCGGGTCGTAATTGTCGCGGTACCGCCGTATTTTGCGGCGGCGTTTTGTATGCTTTTTACACCGAAGCCATGGTACAAGACATCCTTTTTCGTCGTGACGGGCAGGCCCTTCTCAAATTTCAGCTCACCGTCAAAGCAGTTTTCAATGCGGATGGCCGCAAAGCCTTTTTGCCGCGCTACGCTCAGGTGGATGAGCCTGCGCTCCGGGTCTGCGATTTTGTCGACGCTCTCGATTGCGTTGTCCAGTGCATTGCCGAACAGGTTGCTGATGTCCATCACGTCCATAAAGTCCAGCGCTGTGCCGTCAGCCACGCAGGTCAATTGAATGTTTTTGGTGCGGCAGGTCAGACTTTTGCCTGTCAGCACCGTGTCCAGTACCTTATTGCCGGTGTCGTTCTGCGCCTCGTAGGCTTTGATTTCCTGCTCCATATTGTCCAGCACGGCATTGCGTTTCTCGCCGCTCTCGGCGCGAAGCACCGCGATTTGGTGCTTCAAGTCATGATATTTTTGGTTGATGAGGTCAATGCTCTCCTGCCGGATTTTGTAGTTTTCATACTGGATGTGCAGCATGTTCCGCAAGGCATCCGCCTCGCGCTGTGTCAATAAATCGCGCAGCTGCGATTGATATGCAAACAGCAGTGCCACGCCGCCGAAGTAGACAACCGTGCGCATTGTGTAAATTTCCATCGTGCCGCGGGCCGAAAACGGCGTGTTCAGCTGCGTATAGCTGATGCTGGACAAAATGTAGATGGCCGCCGCCATGACCGCCGCGATGCAGGTCGTGCGGGGCCGAATGTCAAACTGAATGCTGCCCGTGCTGCCGCCATCCTCCAGAAGCCACATCAGGCCGAAGATGATGCCGAACCCCGCCGCAATAAAGAGCACCAACGCAGGCAGGCTTTGCAATGCTGCGATGTAACGCGCAAAATATACATACATCTGCCATGTCAGCGCCCCGGCAAAACCCGCCAGAATAAACGCCCGCGTGCAGAAATACCCCACCTGCCAGCGGTCTGCACGGGTGGCCGCCGCCATAAAAAGCAGCATAAGTGCGACAGAAACCGCGTACAGCACATTGAACCGCCAGCCGTCAAAGCCGTCGGTGGCCACAAGGTAGAGTGCCAATGCAGCCAATGCACCACCGTACAGCGCCGCACGCTTGACCCCGCCGTAGCGTGGAGGCAGAAACCGCAGGTACAAAAGGCAGGCCAGCCAGTCTGCCAGCGCCGTGACAAGGCGCGGAATATCCATCTCATAATAAGGAATTTTCAGCGGCATATCGTCACCCTGCCCCGTTGATATAGTCGTTCAGTGCATCCAGAAATGCCTTGCGCCGCGCTCGGGCCAGCGGCACACGGTCTCCGTGGACGATGGCATCCTCACCGTCCATTCGGTCAACGTGTTCCAGATTCACAAGGCAGCCCTTGTTTACGCGGAAATAACTGTCCTGCGCCAATTTTTCCTCTGTCTCCGTCATGGAGCCCGGGGCGGTCAACTCCCCTTCCGCCGTGTGAAAGACCAAGTCATGCCCGCAGTTCTCGATCCAATAAATGGCCGAGGTGTCCAGCTTATGTGCCGTGCCGTGGGCGTTGATCTGCAAAAAGTGCCGTGCGCGGCGCGCCACGCGCTCCACGGCGCGGCCAAGTCTCTGCGAAAACGCATAGTAGCTGACCGGCTTCAGCACATAGTCCAGCGCATCGACGGCATAGCCCTTGATGGCATACTGCGGCGAATTTGTGATGAAGATAATGATAACCTCGGTGTCGACCTTGCGGATCTCCTCGGCAGCCATCATGCCATCCATAAACTTCATCTCGATGTCCATCAGGATGATGTCATAGACAGCCTTATAGCCAAGTGCGATCTCGTCGCCGTCGGAAAATTCTGTCACGGTAAATTTTTCGCCCGACACCGCGCTGTATTTGTCAATATATTCGCGCAGCTGGCTGCGGTAGAGCTCGTCGTCTTCGACAAGGGCCAAACGAATCATACCCGGCACGCCCCCTTTTGTTTTTATACTAAATGTAGCATGTTCGCCGGAAAATTGCAAGGAAAGCCGCGGATTTCCATTCTTATCGATTTTCTGCAGCCTTCGGCTGACACTTCCTACCGCCGGGCGCACCAATAAAAAAACCGCATTGGTTTTGAATGCCAATGCGGGTTTTTGGTTTACGGGGCGGCAGACGGCTTTACGCTCTCATCAGCGTTCCCTGCAGGCTCTCCAATGCAGCCATGCGGGCGCTGACAGCAAAGACGCTGGCAACGTGGGTCAGTTCATCGGACCGGATATCCTCCGGGATCGTGCGCGCCAGCACCGTGCAATGGTCGATGGCGTCAAAGCGGACACCCGCCTTGCGGCACAGCTCCACCGTGCGGTGGGCACAGCCGGGCATCGTGGCCAGGGCCGCCACGGCGTCCGGTGCTTGGGCGGGGTGGGCTGCGCCGGTATCGCGCAGCTCCTTGTCCAGCACAGTGCCAAAATGCTTCAACGCACGGCGGTTCGCGCAGCCCGGCAGCGGATCCTCCGTTGTCAGGTCCAGCTCCACCGGCTGGCGGATAAAGTCCGTGTACTTCCGTGTCAGGCGGCTGTACTCGCGCTGCAATTCCTTCCTTGTCAGATCCGTATACTGCATACCTTCCCACTCCTCTTTTACTTGCATCGACTATTATACACGTGGGAGTGGTGTATGTAAAAAGTATTTTCTGTATATCTGATATATAAAATATACATGACAGACTGTTTTAGCAATTTTTTTGGATATGCAGCAAATGACAGCAGCCCTCTCCCCTGCTCTCACAGCTGCGCTAGCGCATCGCGCTCCTGCAGACGGAGGGCGGCGTGGTGGTAGCTGAACACAAAATAGACGATCTCTGCGGCGGCGGTCAGCGCCCAGGAGCAGGGATACAGCAGATAGAGCGCCGGAATCGTGTGGAAGTGGGCAAAGATCGTGTAGACCCACGCAACGCGGAATACGCAGGACCCCAGAATTACGATGACCGTCGGCCCTACCGTCTTGCCAAGGCCGCGGGAGGCGGCAATCGTGCAGTCCATGAACGCCGAGGTGCAGTAGGCCCAGCCCATGACCATAATGCGCTTCATGCCCGCGTCGATGACAGCGCTCTCGGTCGTGAACAGCGCCAGGAACTGCCGCCCAAAGACGAGCAGCCCGCCGCCCAGCACCGCGCCCAGGCCAAACGAGTAGGCCAGCGCGATGAAGTAGCTTTTCTTGACGCGGTCCAGCTTGCCCGCGCCGTAGTTCTGGCTCATAAAGCTGGCGCAGGCCATGTAAAACGCCGCCATAGCGTCATAAACCATCGCGTCGGCGTTAGCTGCGGCGGAGTTGCCCTTGACCATCAGCGAGTCGAAGGAGTTGACGCCCGCCTGAATAAAGAGGTTGGCAATCGCAAAGATCGCGTTTTGCAGGCCCGCGGGCACGCCCAGCATCAGGATGCGCTTTGTCATGTTGAGGTCCAGCCTTACCTTGCGGAAATCCAGCGCATAGCAGTCGCTGACCTTTGTCAGCGCGTGCAGGATCAGCCCTGCCGAGACGCACTGGGCAATCGTGCTGGCCAGCGCGACACCGGCGACATCGAGCTTGCAGACGATGACGAAAAACAGGTTGAGCAGGATGTTCAGCACGCCCGCAAACGACAGATAGGCCAGCGGCTTTTTTGTCTCACCGATAGCGCTGAACACTGCGTTGCCGAAGTTGTAGAGCGCCAGCGCCGGCATACCGAGAAAGTAGACCCGCAGGTACAAAATCGCACCGGGCAGCAGATCCTCCTTGGTGTTCAGCAGCTCCAGCAGCGCAGGCGAGCCGAACAGGCCGACGAACAGCAGCAGCACACCGGCGGCCAGGCTGACCAGCAGCGCCGAATGGACGGTCTTGCTGACATCCTTGGGGTGCCCGGCACCGTAAAAGCGGGCGACCAGCACGTTGACGCCATTGCTCAAGCCGATCAGAAAGCCGGTGAACAGTGTGACAAACGTCGCCGTCGAGCCCACGGAGCCGAGCGCCGTGGAACCGGCGAACCGGCCCACAACGGCAACGTCGGACATGTTGAACAGAATTTGTAAAAGGTTGGATAAGGCCAGCGGCAGGCTGACCAGCAGAATTTGTTTGGCCAGCGGCCCTTCGATCATGGTTTTGGATTTTGAGGTGGTGCTCATGATGGATGGTTTTTGCTCCTGTTTTAATTGTGACTGCACAGTAAGGGCCGGGCAGGCCCGGCCATCGCGCGTAAGGCAGATGGGTTCTTGCGGGAAAGCCGCGGGCCGCACATCTGTGGCCCCTACAGTTCGGCCTTTCGGTTTGTAGGGGGCGGCGTCCTCGACGCCCCGCGGGCGGATATGCAATCCGCCCTTGCAATTTTCCATTACATCGTGTGATCCGCAAAAATCGGGTCGTCCTGCCACAAAACGACCCGGCCCGCTGCGCGGGTCTTGTTCATGTCAATGATTCGCTGGTTGCTCGACCCGCGGAAGCGCAGGCTGATGTCGTACTGGTCCTGCACAAAGTCGCCGTCCACAAGCACATCTATATATTGTAAAAACTCGTCGGTGACCTCGCATCGCCCGGGACCGGGCTGCCAGATCTCGTGCTCCAGATTGTTGCCGGTGTAGCACCAGATCGTCTTGTTGGGGTACAGCACCTTTACATTTTTAATAAAGGGCAGCAGCTCCCGCTGGTTCTCCGGCTCAAACGGCTCGCCGCCCAGCAGCGAAAGCCCATTGATGTAACCGGGGGCCAGGCTCTCCAGTATTTCATTGCGAACTTCCTTGGTAAACGGCGCACCGTAGCCGAAATCCCATGCCACGGCATTGAAGCAGTTCGGGCAGTGGCGGCGGCAGCCGGAAACGAACAGGCTCGTGCGCACGCCCTCCCCGTTGGCAATATCACAATATTTAATGGTTGCGTAATTCATGGTGTTCTCCTGCGGGGACATCCCCATATCTTGTGTTGGGCGGGCGTTCCGCCCCCAAACCCTGACATAGTATACCAGCTTTGGGGGCATACTGCAAGGGGGAGCATGATTTTCGAAGAAGATATTTGCACGCTGTATCGATAAACTGTGTAGAACCACTCAAAATCACCAAAATTTCAGTCTTATTTTTGGCAGGGCTTTTTTGCACGTTGAGGCGACGAAAACAGAACATTTTGTTTTCGCTTGCTCGTTGGACACTATATCTTGTGGTTTTATGGATTGACTTTTTGCCCCCGGTGCGGTATTATAGTCTTGCTCGCAAAACGGGCAATTTACGAATCGGCATTTCATCTGTATTCTATACAGTTCGTATTGAACGCACTGTATTTATTTTTTTGTAAAGAGGAGTCACCATGAAGATCATCAAGCGCAACGGCAGCGAGGCTGTCTTTGACATTACCAAAATTATTGCGGCCATCACGAAGGCTAACAAGGTCGTACCCGATGCCCAGCGCCTGACGAAGCAGCAGATCATCGAGATCAGCGATCATGTGCAGGAGGTCTGCTATGCCCGCGGCCACGCGATGAATGTCGAGGAGATCCAGGACATCGTCGAGGACGCCATCATGGCCACCGGCGCGTATGAGGTTGCCCGCAGGTACATCACCTATCGCTACGTGCAGAGCCTCAAGCGCACCCACAACACGACGGACGACAAGATCCTCTCCCTCATCGAGTGCAACAACGAGGAAGTCAAGCAGGAGAACTCCAACAAGAACCCTACCGTCAACAGCGTACAGCGTGACTACATGGCCGGCGAGGTCAGCAAGGATCTGACCATGCGCATGCTGCTCCCCCCGGAGATCGTCAAGGCGCACGAGGAGGGCATCATCCACTTCCACGATGCCGACTACTACGCCCAGCACATGCACAACTGCGACCTCGTCAATCTGGACGATATGCTGCAGAACGGCACGGTCATCAGCGGCACTTTGATTGAAAAGCCGCACTCCTTCTCCACGGCCTGCAACATTGCCACACAGATCATCGCGCAGGTCGCATCCAGCCAGTACGGCGGCCAGAGCATCAGCCTGACCCATCTTGCCCCCTTTGTCGATGTCAGCCGCAAGAAGATCCGCCGCGACGTCGAGGCCGAGATGAAGGATCTGGGCATTGACCCCGGCGAGGAGAAGATCTCCGAGATCGTGGAGAAGCGCCTGCGCGAGGAGATCAAGCGCGGTGTGCAGACCATCCAGTATCAGGTCGTCACCCTGATGACCACCAACGGCCAGGCTCCGTTCATCACGGTCTTTATGTACCTGAACGAGGCCGGTGACAACCAGCGCCTGAAGTCAGACCTGGCCATCGTCATTGAGGAGATGCTGCGCCAGCGCTACCAGGGCGTCAAGAACGAGGCCGGTGTCTGGATCACCCCCGCCTTCCCCAAGCTCATCTACGTGCTGGAGAACGACAACATCTATGAGGGCCAGCCCTACTACTACCTGACCAAGCTCGCCGCCAAGTGCACCGCCAAGCGGATGGTGCCCGACTACATCAGCGAGAAGAAGATGCTGGAATACAAGGTCGACAAGAACGGCGAGGGCCACTGCTTCACCTGCATGGGCTGCCGCAGCTTCCTGACTCCCTATATCGACGAGAACGGCAAGCCGAAGTACTATGGCCGCTTTAACCAGGGCGTTGTCACCATCAATCTGGTGGACGTGGCCCTGTCCAGCGGCGGCGATTTTGATAAGTTCTGGCAGATTTTTGACGAGCGCCTCGAGCTGTGCCACAAGGCCCTGATGTGCCGCCACAACCGCCTGAAGGGCACATTGAGCGACGCCGCGCCCATCCTGTGGCAGTACGGCGCGCTGGCCCGCCTGAAGAAGGGCGAGCCCATCGACAAGCTGCTTTACGGCGGCTATTCCACCATCAGTCTGGGCTACGCGGGCCTGTATGAGTGCTGCAAGTATATGACCGGCAAAAGCCACACCGACCCTGCCGCCAAGCCGTTTGCGCTGAACGTTATGCAGCACATGAACGACGCCTGTACTAAGTGGAAGAACCAGCACAACATTGATTTCAGCCTGTACGGCACGCCGTTGGAGTCCACGACCTACAAGTTTGCCAAGTGCCTGCAGAAGCGTTTTGGGCTTGTGCCGGGCATCACGGACCGCAATTATATCACGAACTCCTACCATGTCCACGTGACCGAGCAGATCGACGCCTTCACGAAGCTGAAGTTCGAGAGCGACTTCCAGAAGCTCTCCCCGGGCGGTGCCATCAGCTATGTGGAGGTGCCCAACATGCAGGACAACCTCGAGGCCGTTATCAAGGTCATGCAGTTCATCTACGAGAACATCATGTACGCCGAGCTGAACACCAAGAGTGACTACTGCCAGGTCTGCGGCTACGACGGCGAGATCCAGATCGTGCCCGAGGACGGCAAGCTGGTCTGGGAATGCCCCAAGTGCCACAACCGCGACCAGAACAAGCTGAACGTCGCCCGCCGCACCTGCGGCTACATCGGCACCCAGTTCTGGAACCAGGGCCGAACTGCCGAGATCAAGGACAGAGTGCTGCATCTGTAATAGAATAAGTTAGCCTGTAAATCTACAATTATATCTTAAATAAGACAAAACATTTTAAATAAGAGAAATTGTCCTGCAAGCAAATCTACAATTATATCGTGAATAAGCGTTTTCGCTCTGCACGAGAAATTACAATTATATCTTAAATAGGCAGTGCCTATCTTAAATAAGGGAAATTGCTTGCAAGAGCGATTTACAATTATATCTTAAACAAGCAAGGCCGCTTCCACTGAAAAGTGGAGACGGCCTTTTGCTGTCAGAATATAGAAGTGGGGGTATCCGCGCTGTACTGTGCAGATGCCCCACTGTTTTAGTCAAGGATAAATTTTACCATGTCAGGTGTCAAAGATTTGCCTTTCTTTTTGTGTGGCGCTTTCTTTGGCTCAGGTTTGTCTGTTTCGGTCAGGTACTTTACGACAACGCGGGTGAGCGCCTTCTCGTCAATATCTTTGTTTGTTTCAAACACCTTATCGATTACAATGGCGATTTTTTCTGCACTGTAATCGTCCATGACCATCTGAATATTGCGGATGACATTCTTTTTTAAAGGAAGTAGTTCCTTATCTGCGGCCTCATCCGCTGTGATTTTCTCGGCGAATGCTGCCTGTTTATGTTCCTGCAATAGATTGTCGAGCTTTTTGTTGGCTTCTTCAACTATTTGCTGACGCTTCTTTTCGTTAAGAGAATCGTCCAGTTGGTCCATAAGTTTTTGGATACCGCGATAATGGCGACGGGCCGTTTTATTGATATAGTCCGCGTCAACATTAGGGCGCTTTTTGGCTGATATGTAATCGAGGTTCAGATACATACACAGGCCGATAAGCTGGTCGATAATGCCGTGTGTGTTCCGATATAATGCATCGAGCATATCACTTGTCATGGCTACAGGTTCATCAAACCACTGGTAGCTAAATACCTGCCTCGCAAGGACACCAAAATAGGCGCGATTGTCACAGTATAGATTGCCGGAGATAATGTTTCCGAGTCTGCGTGCTGTACGAAGGTGCGTAAACATTTTAGAATATGCGTCCTCTGTACCAACAACAGCAATCGCAACTTTCGTTCTATTGGTAAGCGTCATCAACGATTCAAAGGAGTTTTCTTTTGTACTCTGGAAGTCGATAAGCTGAATTTCGTCAAGGATAATCATGCCGATGGCAAAAGTCTCAACCAGTTCCCGTACTTTTTCTGCCTTATCGCCAAGTGAACGGCGCGACTCTATGAGTTTTTGATATACGCTTGTCGTAATCCCAAGCGCACGGTCTATGGCATTTCCAATGCTGGCATACAGCGCGGCAAAATTGCTGTTGGCAACACAGTTGACTACAAGGTAAACAATCTGTGGATACCGACCATACTTGTCATCATGGTGCATGATAACCTGTGGGTACTGAGACAGCAAAATCCGCAGAGATGAACTCTTACCACAGCCGGAGCATCCCAACAACGAAAATCCGGCATTGGCGCTGCTGAACGTATCTGCAACCAGCTTGCCGCATTGTCCCTGCTGCATGTCGGCTACAGTAACTTTCAATTTTGACTTGTCATCCGCAATCATATAACGGTTGCGATAGGACTCTTCCAGTGCCATTCTAAAAGACTGCTCCAGCTCTTTATGAAACGGCAGAGGTAACCGCAATGAACGCAGTTGTCCTACCATATAAAGGCGTGTACTATCCGGCAGCTTTGATTCCCTATCAAAGTCATACGTGAGGATGGGCTTTTTATAATCCCGCAGGATTTCCTTTTCTGTTCTGGGTGGCGGCAGCGCTTCAATATAGCGATTTCCTCTATCAGACGGAATCAGCGCATGAACATACTTTGCATCTACAAAGAGTTCATTTTGAAAATCGATACCTTCGTATTGATTGTTTCCGACGGGAATATCCTCGTATTCGTATTTTGCCTTGCCGATTTTTTCCATCATACTTTATCAACTCCTTAATCAAATAGCGCCAATGCGCTTTCCCAGTCATCCATATCAATGTCCGTAACAAAATCGCTTGGCTTTCCCTGCCAAGAGGTGTCCTCAAATGTAGCGACTGGCATATGAGATTCAAGACTGTTTCTATTTGCAATTTCCTGCTGCTCAATGCGTCGATTCTTACGAAGTTCCTCGGTATCATTGACTTCCGCCACGACATCCTTTTGACGTTCGTCGACAGAATCAATAACCGCCTTGTTCAACTCTTTACGTGCCACACGGATTTGGCGGTTATGCTCAGTGCCCTCAAAGTCCATCCGTTTCTTTTCTTTTTTTAATGCCCTATATTCGGCATATAGTCACCGTGACCCGCCCACTGGACTATCTTTTCATATTGCTGCTGCAACGGCATTGCACCGTCACAGACGGGACATTGCCACCCATTCATAAAGCCAGCCGGATTGATGCAGAAGCATGTACCGCAGGAATGTTCAAATTCCATAATATTGCGATGGTAGGAGCTGCAAGCCGCGTATCTCTCCGGTAACCGCAATGCTACTTGTGGCTTTTGTACTTGTTTACATGCAGAGATGAACTTATCGGCTGTACCAAATAAAAACCAGCACAACCGCATAAAGTCATCTACAGCAACATAATTCATGTCATACATCTGCACAAAAAGCCTACTCAGGTTGGGAATATAAACACCTGCATTTTTCAGCGCCGTATTCAATTTCGCATACTCGGATGCAGGTGCATAGAAGCCTTGGCGCTTCACTTCCCGCAGAACTGCTGCCTTGGTGTTCTCGGCCGAAATATCTGGTGCTGCGTCCAACAGCTCTTTTGCAAACACAGCAAAGTCTTGTTCCCACGAATCCTCTGTATTAGTACACAAAACTGACTGGGGGCTTGCTGAAAGCTCTGTACCAAATTTTCCCGTAAAGCGACGTAAAATAGCGCCATGTTTATAGCAAACCTTAATGCTTGGCATCTGGTGGGCGCGATGATAGTACCAACCACCAGCAACTTCATCCTCTTTTTTGCATAGTGGGCAGAACCGAAGTTCTGAGGTGAGCGAGTTTGATGCGCTCACGATGGAATTATTCGACGCTCCAAGCCGAAACGCGGTATTCAGATAATGGGTTTGCCGCGCATCGGATAAGAACGGAGCAATACCGCCATAGCAGGATGTTTTCATATAAAGGTCCCACATGGAGACACCCTGCAAATTGAGCGCTTTGTATAACGAGATAAAATCTTCCGTACCCAGCATAGCTTTAAATCTCTGCTCATTTGCAATGTCAGAGTCGCAGATGAATTGTTGGGCAAATTCTTCTGTGTTGTCAAATCCGTTTGCCAAGGTCAAGCGTCTAATCCATGAAGCAGTTGTTTCGTCGTTCTTTATGGCAATGATAACAGGCAAATACATATTGCAAACATTCCTTGTATCGTTAATTTTTGCGTTTTCTTTTATTATACCACAAGCAGATTTTTTATTATACTGATACATTCCATATAAATCTACACTTTTTCCTAAAAAATATTGCGATTGCACGACGGATATTGTATAATCAAATTGAAAGGATGTGGAAAATGTGGCGACCTTCTACCAGACCGAAATCGTGTACAAGTGGTATCGAAAGGGTCAAGATGACACAGATGGACAAACCACCAAATACACGATTCTCGACAAAGATAAGCTGACAGACTGTCAGGAAACAATCCGTTCCGTTGCCGAACTGACCAAGTGGCTGGGCCGCAAGCGTCTGCCTCCGGATGGGTATGCGGTTCCCTTTGACGGTGTGCGCGATAAGGCTCTGATAGCCGCTATGTTCGAGGGCATCAACCGCTATCGCAATGTAAAGCGCTGCTATGCTGCGCTCAAGGATGGTGCGGTATACGAGGCCCTACATGAAGCTGTTGGGTGCTTTCTGCCCACCGAAACGCGAGAGGAACAGACTAGGCACTATATCGAAGATGGTGTACCAGACTTTCTTGCCGAGCGCATGGGTTATACTGATGAAGCCATCAACCTATTATTAGGAAAGTGGCCGCAATATACCAACGCCCTTGCCGCTGCTACGGTTCTCTGCTGTATGTGGAAAGACATTGAACAGCAGCATGATGACGAACTGCAAAAGAAGTACGGCCTAAAAATCCGTGACTACGGAAAAGGGACGGCGGGTGTTCTGCGATGGTGGTCTAATCCGGCAGCCACCGATGAAATCCGGGAACTGCTGGAAGAACGACGACAGTACATTCTAAAAAGCCTGTTCTATTACAGGCGAAAGTACATGGACGGCGAACCAGACGCGGAAATCCAGAGCCTAAAGAGATTCCCCGGCAGTTGGTTGAACGCCATCTCCAGAATCGAGCAAATTCGTGTGGGTCCGCAATGGCCGAGTGCAGAAGCAATGCTGGATTATGTGCTTGCAAGCCCTGATGTATGCGTAAAACGCGGCATGGACGACATTATAAATGCGCACCTAAGCAGCGTTCGCTTGCAGATAGACAGTGGTACCGACCAGCAATACCTTGTTGCTGATTCCATTGTGGATGCGATGTATGCCTATCTATCGTGGGATTTGCAGCATGGGTTATCTTATAAAAAATGTCTTTGCTGTGACACTTACTTTGTTGTTGGAAACCATGACCGCAAATACTGTGATGCCCACATGCCCCCGAATGGGCAGTATCAGCGTAAACTGATTTATAAGAAGCTGGAAGAGACAGCCGCAAAGGAGGAATCTGTATGCAAGAACGAACCGTAAATGTTGGAACAGTAAGCACATTTGACCTGCACGTCCTGCGAAATGCGCTGGCAGTGTACAGTGCTTACACCAAAGACGAACTGGAATCTGGTGCATTAAGCGTATCAGACCGAGCGTGCATTCAAGCGGAGCGGCAAGCTGCAAAAGCCCTGATTCATAAGTTCTGTAATCTCGATTAAGTAAAGCAACAGCCTCCACCTACGGCGTGAAAACCGTAAGTGGAGGCTGTTTTGTGTATGTTCGACAGTTTTAATGGTTGAAGTTTGTGCTATTTTTTAAGGGCATAAAGCCTTGGAGTCCAAATTATGGGTACGGACAAATGATAGAATAGAATTAGGAACCAGAAAGACAACAAGGAGAACCACCATGAGCATTCCAACAATTTCGTCTGGCAGAAACAACTACTACGACCTCGGCCCGACTCGCAAGTATGATATAGATATCATCTGCAAGGCACTGTCTTACTATGAGAGCTTCATATCAACAGAAGCACAGAAAGCAGAATTGGGCAGCAATGAGAGATTCTTTCTGGTATCGGAACACAATAAGGCAAAAGAACTATAAGAGCGATACAGCAAGCCATTACCCTTATACGAATGACGGAGGTACATACCATGGCAAACGATTATGGCTATTTCGGCAGTGGCAGCACTGGTTATGCACACTATAAGCAGGCTTTTGACCGCAACTTTGGCGATAGTTCTGGTAGCGGCGGTGGTGGCCGCAGACCTCCTCAGCGGAATAATGGCAATAATAACGGCGGTGGGGATAACTCTGGCTGCGGTATTCTGACGCTTATCGGAGTTGTCGTTGTCGTCGCATGTATCGTTCTGTTGAGTATGTAAAAATGCATTGATGCTGCATCATCGGCATCCACATCATCTTTATGGTAAAACGGTAAACAAATACTATGCATCTACCATTTGTCATCAATATTGATAAAGTATTCGACCTTAATAAGTTATCTTACATATTGGTAAACATTCATTAGCAGTATTGGTGGCTTATGTGTAATCTTCAGGTATTACGATTTGCGTGTTTTAAAGACAAGTGATAAAATTGTAATAGAAATCATGTAAGCTGAAAAGGAGGTATCCATCAATGAAAGATGAAGAATATTTCCGAGCAGGTATTTTTACCTGTGAAGGAAAAGATTATACGTTTGCTTTAAAAGATTTCAGATTTCTAATCATGAACCCTTCAAAAGATTCTATTCACGCTTTGCCACATAATGGGTCTGAACGTCTGCATTCTGATGCAAATGGCATAATTTGCGGCACAACTTATGATAATCACGCTATTGCAATTTACGCACCTGATTATAGTTGTGACATTGATGGATATAATATATTGCGTACAGATAGCTATTTAGTGCGTAATGCCAATATCTGTCCTTCCCCTCAGGAGGTTTCCTTATCTTTTAATACAATTAAATTTTACGGAGGAATCTTATCAAAAGTATTTTCGCCAAAAGCTCTGTCTTTCGATTTTGACTATGGAGACGAAACAGTTCTAAAGGTGTCTGATGACAGTATCGACTTTTCTTTTATCTATAACGGTTCTACATGTACTGTTTCAATTCGTTCTTGTATTTCCAGAAATTATTCTATTACAAAACGTTCCATTGAAAACGACAATATCTGCCTTTCTATGCACTTTGCAAAGCCCCAAAATATGGAAGATGTATTTGTTCATTATCGAAACATCTGTCAGCTTTTATCGTTTATGGTTTTTAGGAAGAACATCTCCTTTGACAAAATTTGCCTTTCAACTGTACCTGACGAGAATCCTGCAATATGTACTAACGAGTGGCTTCTTTACACGAAAGAAAGCGAAAACAAAATTCGTAAAAGTTCTTACGACTGCATTAGCTTTTCTGATATTAAAGACTATCTCGGCAATCTCACCCAAATCATTTACAGCAATGTCGAAAAAAGGCCCTGTTATTTGCTGGATTTTATTCCTAACGAAGATGCTGATGTGGGTAGTTTTTCTGATGACATTTTCAAATCTATTTGTTCTTCGCTTGAATGTGAAATTTCTTTTTCGAAGATTCCAGATAGTGAAGAGGCTATACATGTCAAAGAATTAGCAAAAGGGGTCAAAGACTATATAAACGAATATTATAGTAACCATCCGCCGTTTTCGGAAAAAACTAAATCCAAAATATCATCAAACATTAAATATTGGGGAATGGCAACGGCAGACCAAGTCACTTACCTCTACAACCAATATAAGGATATCTTAAAGACCATTTACCCGCACATTGTACTCAGCGAAAACGACATTTCGGATTTTATAAAATACAGAAATGATATAACTCATGGGAGCCATAGAACTGGGAATGCACAAATCAGTAAAACGGGCTATATATTAGAGGCATTGGTCTACTGTCGAATCCTTTCAAGAGCCGGATTAGATAATGCGGCCATACAAGAACTCTGCGCGCACAAACTCATGCGATAAGCAAAAAGCCGCCAAACGACTTTTCTCGCTTGGCGGCTTACTTGTATTCCTATACTATTTTACCTTTACCCAAACAATTCGTCCAGCTTCTCGCTCAGCGTGCTATCCTTTGCATAGGGCAGCGCATCGCACATACGGAAGTTATACTGCTTCCCGTTATGCTCCTCAGAGAATCCAAGAATATAGTTTGTCGCAATGCGATAGATAATTTCAGACGGGGCCAGACCATAGACCTGCTTTTCAAAGATGTGTTCCAGCCGCTCCTTGGGGTCAGGGAATGCGGCTTTCATACCCTCGCTCTGATACAGGCGCTTCACGATTTCGGTAATGTACAGACCCGATTTCATGTATAGGTCAATAAAGGTCTTGTTCGGGTCGTCAAAGCAGCCGGGATTTTCTTCTTCCAAAAGCGATACCATCTTTGCCACGGTTGCTTTCGGGGTAAAGATTTGGTTCGTGCGCTGCGGCGGAATGTAGTCGAAGATGTCCTTTTCGTTTGCCGGGTCAAAATAGTTTGCCAATTCACGCTTTAACCGCAGGAACTCTTTGATGGAATCGTCAAACACGACTTCATCAAACAGCTTCCCGCCAAAGTGCTTCGTTTCGCCTGTGGCGGTATCCTTGTAATCGCCGCCATCGCGCAGGAACCGGAACTGCTCCAGCGTGATGCTGGTGACCTCTTGGAAAACTTCATCGGGAACGATTTGGTCGAAGTTAGCAAGGGTGGTATCCCCTGTACCGTAGGCCATCAGGAACGATGGAATCGTGCGGGCAAACCCGCGCAGATGGTCGCGGATGGTATCCTCCACATCGTTCTTTTTGCGCTCCTCAATTTGCGTCTCATAGCTGCGGACAGTCTCTTTGGCGGCATCCTCCACAAAACTGCTGACTGTATCATTCAAAGCAGCTTTCAGCTTTTCAGTAGCCTCTGCCTTTTTCTGGTCGAACTCCTGATTGATTTTTTCCTGCTCGTGGGGCGCAGCAGCGGCCAACTGTTCATGGCGCTCTTTTTCGATTTGGTTGGTTTCGATACGGTAGTCACCGTAAGTCCGCGCCACCAGACGGTCCGCATCCTCGCCCAGCTTCTTTTCTACGCGCTTGGCATCTGAAGCCTTGATTTCCGTGCCATAATTGGAGGTAGCAGCGGCAACGATAGGTTTAACTGCCTGCGCCTTGAAAGCCTCCTGCAACGCTTCCAGCGCCTTATCCTTGGGCTGGTTGTCAACGGCGACTTTATCAATAGCCTGCGTGACCTGTTCACCGACAGTATCATAGATTTTATCGCCAAAAATGTCATCAGCCAGACCGATAACATAGCCCTCATCTACTTTGACATCGCCGTTTTCATCCACATGGACGCGGTCCAAGTCTTCTTTCTTGACTTCCTGCTTTTTCGGTTCATCCACGGGGGTGAACTTTGTAATAATGTCCACAACCGCCTGCGGAGCACCGAAGATGTTGGAAATGTTTTGGAACAGATAATTGGACATAAATCCGCGATTCACAACTTCTGTGGAGCGAATCTTTCGCGGAATAGAAAGCACCTTTTCGGCATCCAGCTCCACCATCTCGCCGTCTTCATCCTCACCGATGACCGGGAAGAAGTTCAGCAGTTCCTTGATGTGCTTTTTGCGGGTTTCGGTATCTCCGCGCCCGTCGGATGTGCTGGCATACAGGTCATTTGCGAACTCCTCAAAAATCATAAGGGTTCGCGCAGGGTCGAAGTCGAAGATATATGCATTCTCCTTGCGGTAGAACTTGCCTTTGTCGCGGAACAAGCACGGATTCTGCGCACGGAACGCCGCCTGCATATACATGGATGCGCTCTTGATACTGCTCAGCATCAGCACCGCAGTCCATTCCGGAATCGTAACTCCTGTGGTAAGCTGACCGACAGACAACGTAATCGTCTTGTCGTTCTGGGCAATAGCCTCGGTCACGCTGTCAAACGCTTTCTTGGCAGAATCATCATCATTCAGCCTGCCGTCACCCACTGCCGCGACGACCTTGTAATCCTTGAAAACAGGATGGTTGTTCAGCTTGCGGGCCAGAGCCTTGGCGCTGTCCACACGGTTCAGCAGCCAAAGCGTATGCTTTAATTCATCGCGCAGTTCCGGGGTAGAAAATGGGAACTTGGTCTGCGTTGTCAGTGCATCAAGGAACTTGTCCACCGCGCTGTCATGCACAAAGTTTCCGGCCTGATTAACTGCAAAAAACTCATTCAGGTCAAACGCCCATTCTTCTGTCTCGCCGTTGATTTCAATGCCCTGCTTCAGTTCATCCCGAACGACCTCGGACATCTGATAGGTGAACATATTAAGCTGCGGCAGATTGGCATATGGATTCTGCTCGCTCTGGTCGCCCTGCCAATCGCGTTTTTTCTTTTGCTCATCGGCATAGGTCCAGTTATAGATGGCGTCCTCTTTGAATTTTTCGCTGGCAATAGCCTTGAACGGCGTGCCGGACAGATGCAGCGTAAAGTTGCGGTCAATATGGTCGAACGCCACATCCGTTTTATAGGTATCTACGCCCTCGTGGGCTTCGTCAATAATCAGAACATCCCAATGGATGTCATTGACCTCTTTCAGCTTTTCAAATTCACCACCAAAGTAAATGGAGCCTTTGAGGTCCTGCAAACTGACGAACTCGATGCACTTGTAGTCGCCGTTGTTCAGCATATCCAGATACTGATTGCGGCTCACAACAAAAGGCTTCCCCTGCAGGGAGCTGGTATCGCTCACAAACAGATACCCGGAATCGGGACCGAGAAATTTCTCATAATCGGAATACCACGAGTTTGCAATCGCAGGACGGTTCGTCACGATAAGCACCGTATCCGCATCCATCTGCTTGCAAAGCTCATAGGCTGTCAGCGTCTTGCCAAAGCGCGGCTTTGCGTTCCAGAGGTATTCGCCCTTGGTATGCAGGCGGCTGTAATCCAGCGTTTTCTCTACAGCATCTTCCTGCTCCTCGCGCAGATTATACGGGGTTGCGGCGGTCAGAGATTGCAGGATACCGCGATTCGCACGGAAATCATAGAAGTGGTTGCGGGAAACAGGTCCCGTCACATGGAACCATTCGTTCTTGGGGTCGTTCTCAATGTTCAGCTTGCGCAGGTAACGGTGGAAATCCCTGTCTGTGAAGGTATCACCTGAGCCGTCCTCGAATGTAGCATTGCCGCGCCATTCTTCTTTGTATTCCACATCGGCAGTATGGGTCTGCTGACTCAGACGCTTGTCTACGTCCTGCTCGGTGTAGCCGATTTTCGTCCAACCGTTATGGCGGGCAATCTCAGGAGTGGTATAGGCATAAATCATCGGAACAACGCGGTCCGTTGTTTTGATGACGATTTTTGTGCTCATATTATGCCATCTCCTTTACATGAGATTCGATGAAGTCGATTTCCTGCTGGGAAAGACCGTACTTCTTGTAGAGTTGCTGGTCGATGTCGCGGATGGAGGCTGACCAGTTGATGTCGGATTTAGGGGTGAAATCTTGGGTTGGCACAAAATTCAGTACCAGTTTTGAAAGTCCAAAACCGCTTATACTCATAAGCATCAAAAATCTAACGCACTGTGTTTTTAAATATTTCAGTGTGTTCTCCGCGATTTCTTCATCGTCGTAATTTCCAATCAAAAAATACGAATGTGTACAAACCTCATTTGGACCTATAACACGCATAGAACTTGGAATAACTTTAAATGTTCCATCCTTTCCCGGCTCACCAGCGTGTTCAGCACTTGTTTTGCTTACCATAACTTTATATTTTCCAATATACTCAGTGCCTTTCTTGATTTCTTCTAATGGCATATAAGTTACGCCGTTACTTGCCCACAGTGTCAAGCTGTTTACAGAATCTTTTTTAGGCTTACCTCTATAGCTTGTCGATAATCCAAAAGGCATTAAACCACTTGCTATTTTTGCAAGCGATTCCATTCCATCATAATGAAATTTATGTATAATTGAAACCGCATTATTATATCTTACAAGGACTGGAAATTCGTTGAGTTTCCGCATAAGTGTATTCGTTTTTCCGTTCGTTGTATTTGTAAAAGAACACATACCATGATAGTTTCTTTTCCACGCAAAAAAGTTTACACCACCGCTAACGCTTATATTATCAAAACAGTCCTTAGAGTTTGTAAAATCCACAATACATTTAATTCGGTCATCATTCATCATATCATTTCTAAATGAATCAAGCCCCATACCACCTGCAAACCATCTGGAAGGTGTTATCAGGCACATACACTCAGGTTGCATTTTCTTTATTTCATTAACAAACAGGTTGTATATAGGCTTTGCCTGACGACCCGCTCCATCAGTATCTTCTTGATATGGTGGGTTTCCAATGACATAATCAAACTTCATATTGTTTATTTCTCTCCCTTCATTTTGTTGTAAGTGATTGTCCTCATAGCACGCCAATCACGGATTTTACATTCATATTTTTTGCTTTGCTTAGCCGCCTCGTCGAACAGCGTTTCCTGCTCAAAGTCACTTGCAAACAGGGATAGCTGTTCGTAGTCGTCTGATATGTACAGTTCTTTGCCCGGAATCGTCCCTTTCAGACCGTCCATCTGCCATATATTCCAGCAGATTACATTGGCAATCTGGTTCAGTTCCTTGGCAGTCGGCTCCCGCCGCCATCGCTCCTGCATATAGTCCACAAAGGTCATCAGCAGGTTGATACGCGCAACCAGTATGTTGTCACCCTGATATTCGTAGCCGTAGGTGCTTTCAAACGCCCGCCGCGTCCATTTCAGCCAGTCAGTCTCGTTATCGGTGTTCTCGTTCACGACCCGCAGCTTTCTGTCCAGAATCCCGATTCTGCTTTCAATCGGCAGTTCTTCACCCGTAGCGGCATCATAGCGAGACACCAGATAAGGGGCCTCGCCGCAGGTGATTTCCAGCCGCCGAGAATCAACATACCGCTGCCAATCCCGTTCTTTCTCAAAGTCAACAGGCTCTTTCGTTGGCTCCCAGTGTTTGCCGCTCAGCGTATTAAATACATTCTCGCGTCCAAACCAATCGTCATCACATTTATTGTTCATGTAGCAGACGACCCAAGAGGGCGTAAAGACCTCGGCTTTGGATTTCGTTCTTGCCGCCTGTTCTTCTTCCGCTTTCAAAATGCGCGGCTGGATAAGATTGGCGTATACCCCGGAAATCAGCTCCGGCGTAATTTGATTATCCTGCCGATAGCCATCGCCATATCGTTCATAAGTGTTTGTTGCCCAGATTATATTTTCACCTGTCGTCTTATCTGCCAGCAGAAACCGCATTGCCGTTCTGACCGGATAAGAATACAGGTCAATCAGTTTGCCCAGATGCGCCACCCCGTCCCGTCTCTCTGCGGTCAAGGCTTATCATTGCATGAGCTAGCTCATGCAATGGAAGAGGCGCCTCTTCCGCATTTTCATTTGTGTAAATTATACCATACTCTCAATTTCTTTTCTACATTTTTCGTGCTTTTTGTTGCCTGATTGTATGCTATTTGGTCCTTTTCTCATTGTACGCATTTTGCAGCAATGCGCAATCCTCATTTTTTAGCCGTTTACTTATTTATATATGTTATGCTGTAAACGTCAGGAGGACGCAGCTATGAATATTGGCCGAAATATATTATACTTTCGCCAGCAGCAAGGCATGACCCAACAGCAGTTGGCCGATGCACTGGGCATTGCTACCTGAAAAATCAACCGCAAGAGTCGTAACGCCTATGTTAATAGCGCTGTAGGAGAACATCTCACCGCCGTTAATGCCTCGGCGTTATTGATTTTTCTCATTCTAATCTTGATATAACTTATCTACTTGTGAAGTGATACAGCCGTCCTCAATATGAGGGCGGCCATTACTTTTATATTGTTGTAAAGTGCTATCACCCACGATAATTGACAGTATAGTCCTATCGGCAAAATAAAGAAATCGAACATTCGCACTTTGACTTTTTGCCGATTTCGTGGTACACTATTACTGTAAAGAGGTGATACTATGGTATATATTTCTGTCGCAGAGGCGGCGAAAAAATGGGATTTATCTGAAAGGTCTGTAAGAAACTACTGCGCTATCGGCAAAATCCCAGATGCAGTTCTTGCCGGTAAGACATGGCAGATTCCAGAAGACGCAGATAAACCGAAACGTACAAATGCAAAGGCGGAAAACGCCCTGCTTTCTATTCTCAAGGATGAAAAGAAAAAGCAGCGTAAGGGAGGCGTCTACCACAAAGTACAAATTGACTTGACCTATAATTCCAATCACATTGAAGGCAGCCGCCTGACGCACGACCAGACTCGCTACATTTTTGAAACCAATACCATCGGTTTTGAGAACGGGGCTGTAAATGTGGACGACATTGTTGAAACTGCAAACCATTTTCGCTGCATTGACATGGTTATTGATAATGCTATGCAGCCCCTATCCGAGGCTTTTATCAAGCGGCTCCACTTCACATTAAAGAACGGTACAAGTGATTCGAGAAAAGACTGGTTTGCCGTTGGAGAATATAAGCGTGTTCCTAACGAAGTAGGTGGCCGTGATACTGCCGCGCCGGAGGAAGTAGCCACAAAGATAGGTGCATTACTAGACACTTATAATGCAACCAAAAAGCACACTCTGGAACAGATTGTTGAGTTCCATCATGATTTTGAGTGTATTCATCCGTTCCAAGACGGAAATGGTCGTGTAGGCCGACTTATTCTTTTCAAGGAATGCCTGAAAAACAATATTGTTCCATTCATTATCGAAGATGATTTAAAAATGTTCTATTATCGTGGTTTGCATGAGTGGAACAATGAACATGGCTACTTGATGGATACCTGCCTCACCGCGCAAGACAGGTTTAAAGCCTATTTGGATTATTTTAGGATTAAGTATTCCGATTAAACGAACCATAATGGTTTTCATGGCTTTTCACAATGGAATGTAGTTCTTTTACCCAAGAAAATATTCGGGCAATTCGTGATGATAAGGAGGGTGCTCGATGGCTAGAAAAGAGAAAAATCTAAGTGGACTTTTTCCCGTAGACGATGAAAATTATACTTTCCTTTTGCAAGATTTCTGTTTTCATATTATGTCTCCCAACAAAAAATACATTTCTAAAACTATTAAACCTGATGAAAATGGTCTTCTGCATGCCACAACATACGATGCTCATAGCATTGCTACTTATATAGCCGAAAGTACGTTACCGATTCATGAATGTCTCAACTTGAGAACCAACAACTACATGGTTTGTAGTATCAATCAATTTTCTCCAAAATGTGAACAGGACTATTTGTTTGATGGAATTGAATTTGTCGGAGGAAGCCTTTCAAAAGTGTTCTTTCCATCATCCCTAAATATCATTTCTGAAAACGGGAAAAATGTACTTAACGAGAAAGATGATACAATATCCTTTTCCTTTGTGTCCAAGGGAATTTCTTACACAGTATCAATCTATTCAATTCCTAATACAACATGGTCAATCGAAGGAACGACTGTAAGTAACACAAATGTTCATCTACGCTTAAAATTTGATAAGCCACAAACAATAGAAAAGATTTTCTCTTGTTATAATAACATTCGGACTATCCTCTCTTTTATGACATTCCGCACAACCATATCATTTGAGGAAGTTGCGTTACTTCAGCGCGTAAAGGAAATTGATTCTGATTGTATTGAAACCTGGCAACTGTACATTAACACACCTATTGATGAAAGCAAAAAAGACAATTACAGTTGTATAACTTTTGAAGATTTAGACGAATCCGCTACAAATCTATTCCAAATGGTTTTTGACGCAACAGACAGCAAAGTAAACTACTCTTTAGGATTTATTCCAATTGATGATAAACATTGTGGACGCTTTAACAGCGACAGGGTAAAGGCAATTTGTTCTGCCATGGAGTGCGAAGTAGAGTTTTGTTCCATCCCTAAAAGCAATGAAACTCTTGAAATCGAAAAATTAGCAAAAGAAGTGAAGAATCTTGTTAAGAGTCATCGCAACGGTGAAACTCCTCTTTCTCCAAAAAGTTATGATAAGATTTTCGCTAATATTAGGCACTGGGGAATGGCTTCTTCAGACCAAATCACTTATCTTTACAATTCTTACAGGGAAATCCTTATAAGTGTTCCTGTACAGTTTATTATCACCGAAAAGGATATCGCTAATTTTGTCAAATTCAGAAATGACATAACACATGGACGCACCCGAATTATAAACCGAAATATTGCCCAAACAGGTGTCATCCTTGAACATTTAGTATATTGTTGTGTGTTATCAAGAATTGGGTTGACCAAAGAATGCATCAATAAAGTGTTTTCGCATCGCATTCTCCTCTAAATACCTGTAAGGACAAATAGAATGGCTACTCTTCGCACGAAAGCAGCTATTCGGCTTTTATTTCAAGCTTACAATTTCATTCCCATAATTTTGTGCATATAGCCATTTGCTTATTCCTGCGATAAATGCTAATATAGTATTTACCACATAGAAGTACGCATGACCTGACCAAGAGGGTAGTCTGTTATGGATATCGAAGCCAGTGACCGCCGCGAAAAGATGCTAAAACTTCGGGATGAACTTATTGCTGTCGAAAACGACCGCCTGCAAGGTCGAAATGGATGTACCCTTGATGAACTCGATTCCTACCTCAATAGCGTAATTGCGGAAGCAAAAAAGATGTTTAGCATGAAAAAGAGCGCACAATGACTATCAAAATACAAACATCACATCAAAATTATACATCACTCCGGCTGTCCCGCAGGGGGCGGCCATTTCTTTTTGCAAAAGAGAGGTTTCTGCATACCCAAACCGTAAAAAATATGGAACACTGAAACAATAAAAGGAAATTGCTATGAATAATACAGAATACACGCTCCCGTCCGGCAGCGGAAATATTACAGACTACAAGTCGTGGCTATTCTTTGATGAATTCGTTTCATATGCTCTCGATGACTTGACTAGGGAACGAAATATCTCAAAGGCTGAAATGCTGCGTGAATTCACAAAGATACCATTTGGAAGAAATATCGGGACGTGCGACCCCAAGTTGCTGCTTGCCTTTGGAATCACGCCAGACCAAATCACGCTTATGTTTGATGAAGCCGAGAAGAAAGCAGAAGAAAATGGCACGCTCCCACCTGTACCGCAGTCGAAAGAGCCGTCCTGCATCAAGGGTGAATCTGTTCTGTTGGAGCCTGCAACGCAGGAGGGTATCGACCATCTAAAAGACGAATATAAACTTCTTTCCGGCTATATAGATTACGCTTTATCTGTGGACAAGATTAAGAAAGACCATCCAGCCCTTACCGAAAGCAAGCTGACGGATTTGACCTTGATTTTATCTAAGCTCGAGGATAAGCAGCCACACAACTACATTATTAAAACTGTTGCCGATTCTGAAACAGTAGGATACCTCCAACTGATGCAGACCGATAGAACAACGCCAAGCGTTATCCTGTATATTCGTGACGATGCCCGCAGGAGAGGTTATGGGTATGATGCTTTGATGGCGACAATTACTTCCTTGAAGGAAGAATCTGTATATGCGGCGCTTTATTTTGTTGTCAATGCAGCAGATGCAGCAAGCATCCATCTGGCTGAGAAATGTCCGTTGTCTAAAAAGGTAATGAAGTCCGCTGAACTCGAACAGTTCGTAAAGGTATGTCGGATTGAACTCTAACTACGAATAGTGACCCAAAATGAGGTGTCAGAAAATGAAAAGCGCAGATTACTATGATTCTCTTCCGTACAAAATGGTAGTTACCCCTGATGTCGAGGACGGCGGATATGTGGCTTCTTTTCCAGACCTGCCGGGATGCATCACCTGTGCGGATACCAAAGAAAAGGCAATAGCGAACGCGAAGGATGCAAAATGAGCTTGGATTGAGGCCGCGCTGGAAAACAATGTGGAAATCCATGAACCAGAGGTTTAAGTTTAAGGAAAGCTATATCATATCGAAAAATTTCATGCAATGGAGCTTAGAAGCTATGGAAAAAGATTTGCAGCAACAATATTTGGACACAGAAAGCAATAGCCGTTTGTTCTTTGATACGTTCTTTGAGCTGTGTCGGAAATTCAATATTCAATATAGCATCGCAACAACACAAGAAAAAGCGTTCATTGACGAAGTAACAGAATCCATATATGAACGCAAGAAAGCAGAAAGAGATGGAAAAGCCCCCACATATCAGCAGAGGGTATGATGATGCTCTTCCATTCGTGTCGATTAGTGCAATTATTTCGATATTATTCGTGTAATTTAGTGTGCTGTTTTTGAGTTTATCTACTGCTTTTTACACGAATACTATTTGTACAGTAAATTTTTCCTTATTTACGATATAGTTGTAGATTCCCTTACACACTAAAATCTAATATTTACGATATAGTTGTAGATTTTGAGCAACTATACCGCTGTGCATTTTCTTATATTTAAGATATAGTTGTAAAAAATCACCCCAAAACCACTCAAAAGCGGCTGTTTCATTTACAATACAATTGTAGATGAACATAGCCCCCGACACCTGCCGCTGTACGGTATTATGTCGGGGGCTTATTATTTTGTAGGGGTGGTATTCATCCCTTCCCGGGTGCATTGCGCCAGCTGCAGGAAGAGTAAGTCCGAGAACCTGCGCCGGGCCTTGCGGTGCCATGCAGTAGGGGCCGCACATGTGCGGCCCGGCACAGTAAAATAAGCACCCTCTTGCGGGAAAGCCTGCGGGCCGGGCATGCCCGGCCCCTGCCGCATCGTATAGCAAAACAGGCAGACCGCCAATTTTGACGGTCTGCCTGTTGCTGTATGCAGTTGTGAATTTTACTTCGCGTACTCGGTTGCTCGGCTCTCGCGGATGACGCTGACCTTGATCTGGCCGGGGTAATCCAGCTCGTTCTCAATCTTCTTAGCGACATTGCGTGCCAGCAGAATGACCTCGTCGTCGCTGACCTTGTCGGGCTGGACAAGGATGCGGACCTCGCGGCCTGCCTGCACGGCGTAGGAGCTCTCGACACCCTCAAAGCCGTTGCAGAGAGCCTCCAGTGTTTCCAGACGCTTGATGTAGCTTTCCATGTTCTCGCGGCGGGCACCGGGACGGGCAGCGGAAATCGCATCGGCGGCCATGATGATGAACGCCAGCGTCGTCTTAGGCTCCACGTCGCCGTGGTGGGCCTCGATGGCGTGGATGACCTGCGGGTTCTCGCGGTATTTCTTGCAGATGTCAACGCCGATCTGGACGTGGCTGCCCTCGATCTCGTGGTCAAGGGCTTTGCCGATGTCATGCAGCAGACCGGCGCGGCGGGCCAGCTGGACATTGACACCCAACTCACCGGCCATCAGACCGGCCAGCCAGGCCACCTCGAGAGAGTGGCTCAGAACGTTCTGGCCGAAGCTCGTGCGGTACTTCAGGCGGCCAATGAGCTTGACAAGGTCGGGATGCAGGCTGTGAATGCCAAGCTCCATGACGGCCTTGTCGCCTTCGCGCTTCATCTGGATTTCCAGCTCGCGGCGGCACTTGTCCACGGTCTCCTCGATGCGGGCCGGATGGATACGGCCATCGGCAATCAGGCGCTCCAGCGCCATGCGGGCGACCTCGCGGCGGGTCTGGTCAAAGCTGGACAGCGTGATGGCCTCCGGCGTGTCGTCGATGATAAGGTCACAGCCCGTGGCGGTTTCGAGTGCACGGATGTTGCGGCCCTCGCGGCCAATGATACGGCCCTTCATCTCGTCGCTGGGCAGCGGCACAACGCTGACGGTGGCCTCGCTAGTGGCGTCTGCCGCGCAGCGGGCGATGGCCTGGCCGATCAGCTCACGGGCGAGGTTGTCGCACTCGTCCTTCATGTTAGCCTGGTAGGCGCTGATCTTCATCGCCTTCTCGTGAGTCAGCTCGTCATCGACCTGCTTGAGCAACACGGCGCGGGCGTCCTCCTTGGACATAGCGGCGATGGTTTCCAGTTTTTCGGTCTGGCGCAGCTTGAGCTGCTCCAGCTCGTCCAGGCGGGCCTCCACGGTCTCACTGCGGCGCTTGAGGTCCTCCTCCTTGCGCTCCATCTGGGCGGTGCGCTTGTCGAGGGCCTCCTCCTTCTGGTCGATGCGGCGCTCCTGGCGGGTGATCTCGGCGCGGCGGTCCTTGATTTCCTTGTCCGCGTCGCTCTTGAGCTTGAAGGCTTCGTCCTTCGCTTCGATGATGGTTTCCTTGCGCTTCTGCTCGGCAGCCTTGATCGCATCATTCACGATGCGCTTGGCTTCCTCCTCAGCGCTGCCGATCTTCGCCTCGGCGGTGCGCTTGCGGTTTTCACCGCCGAGGTAAAAACCAAGCGCCCCGGCAACAGCGGCAGCAACAAGGACCAGCACCACGGTCAAAATTGGTGACATAGTCGGTTTCACTCCTTATCAAAATAGGAGGATGCGCGCAGCGGGACGCTTTTCACTATGACATTGTTGCATGACAAAACGCGGCAGGTCGGCCAAAAAGACACACGACGCCCCTGCGCGCAGAATATACACAAACCGTCATCAGGACGTTAAATATCGTAAAAAAGCGGCGTTCCCGGTGGGCGACACCCTTTAAGGAGCCACGCACAGGCCACGCCTGCCGTTTGGCTCTTTATTTCCTATATATAATTTTACTTTGATTTCGTGCAAATGTCAAGGCAATACCGCATAATTCTAAGTGCCGATACGGCGAGCGAGGTGCGGCAGCTGCTAAGCCAAAAGCGCAGATAATACTTTGTGTATTATCGAGCATTTTGGCAACGCAGATGCCGTGCCGCAGCCGCCGGAGCGGTGCTTAAGCCGTAAGGCGGGAATTATGCGGTGTTGCCTCAAGATAACACAGGGGGCAAACTGGTATTTTTCATGCAAAACGCCCCGCTTTTGTGCCAGCGGGGCGCAGAGAAATTATTTTTTGCCGCGGTAAACGCCGGCCTTGCGCAGCAGGTCCTTGACGACCTCGGACCCGCAGACCAGCCCGCAGGCGGCGGGCACAAAGGCGTTACTGGCGGGCACCGTGCGGCGCGCAGCGGTGGGGGCCTCCTCGATTTCCTCCTGCAGCGGCGGCAGGGTCTGCTCCTCCGAAAAGACGACCTTCACCTTGCCCAGACGGCGCTTGCGGCACTCGAGGCGGATGACCTTGGCCAGCGGGTCCACGGTGGTTTTTTCAATGTCGGCCACGCGGAACGCCGTCGGGTCCAGCTTGTTGGCCGCGCCCATGCTGCACAGGATTGGCACCCCGTCCTTTTTGCAGCAACGGATCAGCAGCAGCTTGGCGCTGACCGTGTCGATGCAGTCCAGCACGTAGTCAAACTGCGTCAGGTCGACGTCCGGAGCGGTCTCGGCATTGTAGAACATGCGGTTGGCGTGCACGATGATGGTAGGGTCAATGTCCGCAATGCGGGCGGCCATGGCATCGACCTTGTACTGCCCCAGCGTTGAGTGCAGCGCCACAAGCTGGCGGTTCAGGTTGGAAAGTGCGACGGTGTCGCTGTCAAACAGGCTCAACTCCCCTACCCCGCTGCGGGCCAGTACCTCAACAGCCTGCCCGCCGACGCCGCCGATGCCAAAAACGGCCACATGGGCGCGGCGCAGCACTTCCAGTGCGGGTGTGCCCAACTGGGCACGGGTGCGGGTGTATTGATCGGGCATGGTGTTACCTCCATAATAATCTTGCCTCCCTCTGAGAGACAGGCTTCCCCAATATGGGAGAAGGTGGCGCTTGCGCCGGAAAGGGAGCAGGCGGCCAAGAAGTGTTTTATTTCTTTCTTTTCGCCTTCCGTTCCAGCACCGTCTCATAGCTCGACGACATCTTGTCGGCCATGCAGACAAGCGCGGCCTCGCGGCTGTGGGGTATGTCGGTGGGGTTCAGCGGCCACATATGGCTCTGGATGATGTCCTTTTCCTTGTCGGTCAGTTTAAACACGGTTTCGGCGTTGTAGCGTGCAATACGAGCATGCTTGAAGCCGTGCCAGTGGGTGATGTTACTGCAATTATGCCAGTCGTACAGGTAAAAATCGTGCAGGAACGCCCCCTTTACCAGACTGGCCTCGTCCGCGCGGGCGTGCAGATGGATGTTGAGCCAGAACGCGATGCGGGTGACGCGCAGACAATGCTCGTAGGTGGTCACGCTGCCGTGCTGGATGAACTTTTGCATTTCCAGCGCGTTCGGGTCATCGGTGATGCCTTTCAAAAGTATGTGCATACGCACTTCTTCTTCGGGGGTCAGTTTGCAGAGCATAGCAATTCCTCCACACGGGCGGCGGTCTCGGCCAGGGGCGCAGTGCCGTCCACCGTCAGGATCGGGCAGGCGAGCTGCTTCTGCCATTCATTATGCAGCACAGCGCTGCGCGTGTCAAGCCCGCCGTCATCATAACCGGCGGCCCACTGCAAAAATGCCTGATGATGGTCGTACATATCGCCGCCCGGCAGAATGCGCACGCCAAACCGCGCGTACTCACGTTGTTTTATACGCGCCAGCCGGGTGGGCGTGTCGGTCACAACGCGCACCGCCAGCGTGAAATCCGGGATGAGAGCATCCCCCCAGCCGACGAGTGAGCCGGAGAGGACAGCACCGTTTTTTGCGGCGGCAATGTCCTGCCGTATGAGCGGCACACGCTGCTCAATGGGACGCTTTGTCGTGAATTTCGGGTCAGTGGGCAGCCAGAAATAGTCGTCTGAGTCGAGGAAGGCATACTGAAATTGCTCCGCCAGGTATCGCCCCAGCGTGGACGTCCCGGAGCCGGACGCGCCGTAAATGTGGATGAGAGGTTTCATGTTATTTCCCCAGTAAGCGACATACCAATTCGTTTCGGTTCTGCTTTACCATTTTTTCTTTATCGGACAACTTAATCCATCCATTAGCTTCTATTGTATCAAGCACCACTGTTTTGCTTGCATTTGTACCGCACATCAAGGCTTGCAGGAGTATCAAAAATCTTTTTCATTTTCCAGAGTCATATCTTATCTCGCTTTCATATCTTCTAATATCATTTCACCAGCAAACATACCGTCTCAACAGATGCCCCGCATTCGTTAAATTGCGTGAGCACCTTTTGCTCAATAGGAAACTTGTACGCAATCGCCTTTACAAAGCGTTTCTGCGTCTTTTGCTCCTCACGCGGGAACAACTCGACCTCGGAAATCAGGTATTTCACAAGGTCGCGCCGCTCTGCCGCATTCATTCTATCATAGATTGCGTCAAAAGGCGAGAGGATTCCGATCATAGATTGCACAGACATCAGCCTTGCGCCCGAACTGCTCATTTTTGTTGTTGGGGAATCCCAACACCCCTTTCATGTCTGAATTGAAAATACTTCCTGAACTTTTCAGAAAGTCCTTGCTTTTATTCGCTTTGACGATTATAATTATACTGTGATTTTATAAGCAGACGCGGAACTTAACTGCAACAGGAGTGCTACCCATGAAGTATTTATCTATCGCGCAAACCGCCGAACGCTGGGGCATCTCCACCCGCCGTATTCAGATTTTGTGCGGCGAGGGGCGCGTCCCCGGTGCTATCCGCATTGGCACGGTCTGGGGGATTCCAGAGGACGCAGAGAAGCCGGCGGACGCGCGAATCAAGAACGGCAGGTATATCAAGAAGCCCGTCGAAAATGAAAAATGAGCCGCAGATTATATCAGCGATTCTAACTCGAAATAATGGGGTCTATTCCACCTCGCGGGTGCGAATGGGCGCACTGACCCCTTGGTTACGACTCTACCTAAATCGTCGATTCGACAAACGATGACAGCGTTGGACAAAAAATTAGTCCTTCCGAGACAGGAAAGGTCTTTCACCACAATAACCACTATACAGACATAGCCAGAAGTGACCCTCATTACTGCTGAGGGCCAGGGCAGAAATACCCTCACTTGAAATGAGGATAACACGATTACGGAGGAAGTCAGCCATGCCAACACTTGAATGGATTGGAAAAAGCAAGGTAATCAATCACCATCAGGACGTGCCGTTTCGGGTGTTGGAGCGCAAGTACAGCTTTGATGAAAACGGACAGCACGACGAGGATAATGGCAGCGAAAACATGATTATCCTGGGCGATAATCTGGAAGCCCTGAAAGCGCTGTTGCCCCGGTATGAGGGGCGCGTCAAGTGTATTTACATCGATCCGCCATACAACACCGGCAACGAGGGCTGGGTCTATAACGATAACGTCAATGACCCGAAAATCAAAAAGTGGCTGGGCGAGGTCGTCGGCAAAGAGGGCGAGGACCTGACCCGCCATGACAAGTGGCTGTGCATGATGTACCCGCGGTTGAAGCTGCTGCAAAAGCTGTTAGCGGATGATGGAGCAATCTTTATCAGTATCGATGATACGGAGATTTCTAACTTGCGGTTACTTATGGATGAGGTGTTCGGTGCAAATAACTTCGTAACAACAGTAATTTGGCATAAGAACTATGCTCCGAAATCCAGTGCCAAGTTCTTTTCGGAAGACCATGACTATATTACAGTTTATGCGAAGAACAAAATGGCATGGATTCCAAATTTGTTGCCGCGCACTGAGGAGCAGGACAAAATCTATAAGAATCCAGACAATGATCCAAGAGGGCTATGGCGACCGGATAATTTATCCGCACGAAATCCATACAGCCTCGGATTATATTCGATCACTTGTCCAGGCGGGCGAGTAATACCTGGCCCCCCTGCTGGACGATATTGGGTTGTGTCAGAAGAAAAGTTTAAGCAAATGGATGCTGATGGCCGCATTTACTGGGGAAAAGACGGAAACAACATTCCAGCCCCAAAGCGTTATCTTTCGGAAGTTAAGCAAGGTCGCGTTCCCCAAACGATTTGGAAATACGAAGAAGTTGGACATACACAGGACGCAAAAAAAGATTTAAAAGCAATTTTTGATGGGGAAATGCCATTCGACACACCCAAACCATATCGCTTAATAGAACGTATCTTGCAGATTGCTTCTGATTCCGATTCTATCATCCTCGACTCCTTCGCAGGTTCCGGTACTACCGCCCATGCTGTCCTCAACATGAACAAGGCGGACGGCGGACACCGCAAGTTCATTCTTGTCGAGATGATGGACTACGCCGACAACATCACCGCCGAGCGCGTGAAGCGCGTGATCCTAGGCTACGGCGAGGGCAAGAACGCCGTGGAGGGCACGGGCGGCAATTTCAGCTTTTACGATCTGGGCGAACCGCTGCTTGTGGGCGATTGCCTGAATGAAGCCGTTGCCCCGGAGATAATCCGAGAATACATCTGGTTCATGGAAACCAAGCAGCCCTACGCCCCGCCCAGCGGCGGCAATCCATATTACCTTGGCAAGCACAACAACATGGGCTATTACTTCTACTACGAGCCGCAGCGCGTGACGGTGCTGGACTATGCGTTCCTCTCTACCATTACGGAAAAAGCCGATGGAACGGTGATCTATGCAGACCGCTGCTCCATCAGCGAGGACAAGCTGGCAAAAATGGGCGTCACATTCAAGAAAATACCGAGAGACATTAGCAGACTATAAAAGAAGGTGAGTTCACATGGCTTTTACATATTTTCTCCCCGATGAGAATGGAAATAAGACAGAGCACGGAACTACCTCAAATGCGGTAATCATTATCGGAGCAAATGGATCTGGAAAGAGCAAGCTGGGGGCTTGGATCGAGCAGCAGGATATGGAGCAAATCCACCGTATTGGGGCACAGAGAAACCTTAACTTTCAGGAAAACATCCCACTCAAAAACTATTCACAGGCAGAGGACTTCGTTTTTTATGGAACAGATGAAGAATCAGGTAAACGCGGGAAGGGGTACCGTTGGGAGTGGGGGAAATATACTACCAAACTGGTAGATGACTTTGATAATGTACTCGCTGCACTAATTGCTCTAAAAAACAACGATAACGAAAAATTTGTAAATGAATGCAAAGCAGCACCCACCCGTGAAGAAAGACCTGACCCTCCATTCACCTCAATTGATAAATTAACCCAGATATGGAATGCCATTTTTCCGCAGAGAAAGCTACGAGTTGAGGATGCTAAGTTCTTAGCTTTTTTGACTCGTGACGATTCTGAAATTCAGTATAACTCGAACCAAATGAGCGATGGTGAGCGTGCAGTTCTATATTTAGCCGCCCAAGTACTTTGCGTTCCAGCAAATAAAACGCTTATTATCGATGAGCCGGAGGTACACTTACACCGTTCCATTATGAACAGATTATGGTCTGCACTCGAAAGTTATCGCCCAGATTGCCTGTTTATTTATATCACCCATGATACGCAATTTGCAGCCGCGCACGGGCAGTCTGATAAAGTATGGATCAAGGAATTTGATGGGACGCACTGGAAACTCGAAATAATTGATGACCATGAGCTTCCCGAAGAATTACTCTTTGATATATTAGGCAGTCGAAAAAATGTATTGTTTGTTGAGGGAGAAAGAAACAGCTACGACACTCAGTTATATAGCATTTTGTATCCGAGCTACTATGTGATTGCCTGCGGGAGTTGCACCCAAGTTATTTCAAGAACAAAAGCTTTCCGAAACAGCCCATCACTACACCACTGCCAAGTGTTTGGCATTATTGATCGGGATTACCGATCCGATTATGAAATCGAAAAATATAAGAATGACGGGATTTACGCGCTTAAAGTCGCAGAGGTAGAAAATCTGTTTTTGGTAGAGGAATTGATCCGCCTGATAGCTGATTACTTAGGAAAATCGCCTGACGAAAGCTTTGCCCAAATAAGAGAATACGTTATCCATACTCGCTTTGCCCATCAAATTGATCGGCAAATTTGCCAAAGTGTAGTTGCGCATTTGAAATACCAATTAACCGCCATCGAGCTATCGAAAAAGAATGATGATGAAGCTAAAAACAGCTTAAACGATGCATTACAGAATATTGACTACGAGAAAACAAAAGCGGAGGAGGAGTCAAAATTCAGAGACGCGTTATGTGAAGAAGACTATGCTAAAGTACTTAGCGTATTTAATGAAAAGGGCTTAACAAGCTCCATCGGGCATTTCCTTGGCTTGGTTGACAAAGAGTACTGCAAAAGTATACTGGCACTTCTTAATGGGAAAATGCGCGATGAAATCTCAGACGCTATTTCGATTTATTTGCCTCCTGAAATTCCAAGATAAAAGGGGTGCTGTATGGAACTGAAATCATATCAGAAAAAGGTGATAGCGGACTTGACCCGCTATCTGGAACTGCTGAACGAAACAAAGAGTGACACAGCGGCGTTTCGCCTGTTTTGGCAGGAGAAATCAGCCCCGGCTTTAGGGCGATACCAAAACGTGATACCCGGTGTCCCGAACCTTTGCTTCAAGGTGCCGACGGGCGGCGGCAAGACCTTTATTGCCTGCAACGCCGTTCGCCCTATCTTTGACGCACTCCCCGCTACCAAGACAAAGGCGGTCGTGTGGCTTGTTCCCTCGGACGCGATCCTGACGCAGACGGCGAAAGCCCTGAAAGACACATCCCATCCCTACCGTCAGAAAATCGACGTGGATTTTGGCGGGCGTGTGGAGGTCTACACCAAGCAGGAGCTTTTGAACGGTCAGAACTTCA
>OLNK01000503.1_pt1 | contig 48272 bp, 40 predicted proteins | sample 1672791 | NCBI WGS metagenome assembly OLNK01 (sample SAMEA3136724, study PRJEB25190) | human gut metagenome | biome: human gut; feature: human-associated habitat; material: faeces | place: Austria | collected 2013 | reverse complement strand
TCATATTGCTCCTGATTGGTTGTTGATTTATGAAGTCTATGAAGATGAACTATTCTTATATTTAACAAGGACAGGAAGTCATAGCGACTTATTTTAATGCAGAGTAATGTGATCACAATTTAATATGAGACAGAATGAAAGCCCTCGGGAGTCAATCTTGGGGGCTTTTGGTGTGTAATATAAAATTTATTCGTCTTCTGGAAGAATAACGTTATTTTCTTTAGGATGCGGCTATAAAGTTAGAAATAGCGGGGTGGATTTTATTGCTATTTGTTCAAATACAATGCATAAGTGCATCCCTGCTATCAGAGAAAAAACGAATATACCATTGTTACATATAGTAGATGCTACAGCCAAAGAGATGCTTAAAAATAATATTGATTCAGCATTATTATTAGGGACACGTTTTACTATGGAAGAGGAGTTCAATATAAAAAGATTTAAAGAAAACGGTATAAGTATAATTGTACCAAGACGCTAGCGCGTCGGCTAGCCCCAAGTACGTGAATCTACTACTTTTTTATACGAAAAACTGAGAAAATTTGAGGGAAAAACTGCCTAGAAAAAAATGTGGCCGAAAAAATCCAGACAAGGATTTTTTACGGCCAAAAATAGAAAGCATTTATTAAAATTAAAATATCCTGAACAAGTTGCAGAGCCGGAAAGCCCTATAACTGTCAGGATATTTTTGTTTGATGCTGTCAGCTTTAAAAAACGTTATTTACCGACAGCCCCTTTATAATAATTTGTAGTAAGGGGAAGAATTAGAGAGTTTCGAATGTAACAGTCTGATTCAGAGCCTTTCTAGTCTGTGTATGTCTATCCGGAGACTGTGGTTTATCTGCCGCGTAACCAATGGCAAGGATATTAACCGGTACAAGGTTTTCCGGCAGATTAAAAGCGGCGCGGATAGCTTCAGGATCAAAGTAAGTAATCCAGCAGGAACCTAAACCTAACTCGGTAGCTGTCAGCATCATATGGTCTGTAACGATAGAAGCATCGATGTCTACCATATTTTTACCATCAAATGGACGCACCCATGCTGTATCAAGATCAGCGCATACAAGCATTACAAGGGGAGCGTTATAGGTGTTAGCGCCTGCACTGAATTTCTCCAGATTTTCGGGATTTTGTACAACCAGGATTTTCTGAGGCTGCATATTTGCTGCAGTTGGCGCACAATGTGCGGCTTCGAGGATTGCATTAACCTTTCCCTGCTCAACAGATCTTTTTTCATATTTACGTACAGAATATCTTGTCTTAATAGTATCTAAAATTGTCATGATAATTCTCCTTTTTTGATTTTGATAAATATAAAATTGTAAACCAGCAACTATATATTGGCCAATTAGAAATATCCTTGCAAGAATAAATTGAAGTTGTTGGAAACTTATGCTATTATTATAACAACAATTGTTCGACTGACAAGTACGCACTTTAAAGTGAAATAATATGAAAAAAGTAAATTGGTATAAAAAAGATACTGTGGAGGTGATTTGTTTATGAATACATGTTGTAGTAGCAGTTATCACTGTCCGGTTGAAGCAACTTTGGATTTAATCGGAGGAAAATATAAATCACTAATATTGTGGCATCTTATAGGTAAGACATTACGCTTTAGCGAAATCCGTGCATTAATTCCCCAAGCAACACCGAAAATGCTGACGCAACAGTTAAGGTTATTGGAAGAAGATGGATTGGTAAACAGAAAGGTATATCCTGTTGTGCCGCCTAAAGTGGAGTATAGTTTAACAGAATTTGGAGAAAGCATTATCCCGATTTTGAATGCTATGTGTGATTGGGGAAATGATTATCTTAATAACAGCAAAAAATAGATAGGGAATATTTGAAGAAGTATAAGAAAAGCCTCTCGCTTTACTTATACTTCTTTTTTATGGCGCGAGATTGTTAAAATCGTAGATCAGACAAAAAAAATCGTAGAAGAATCAAAACATCTTGAAATTAAATATTTTTCAGTTATATAATCCGTGTCGAAAATACGGAGGGAACTGATAGATGTATTTTGGATTATCAAGTGGCAAGATATATTCAAAATGATATAACCGATGCGCATGGGTAAGTATTTATATAGGTCAGCTCTTAGTTGTATTTATATTATTACAAATTAAAAGTAAGCTATAACTGTTTTACTGAAAATTGGAGGAAAGTATTATGGTAGTGAAATCGAATAATATGGAAAAGCAGGTAAGGTCTGAATTGAAAGGTGGAAAAGGGGATATTCATTTTCTCAATTGCGTAAGCAAAGATACTATCCCGAACTGCCGGCTCTTGTCCTATATGACAATTCCACCGGAAGGTAGCATTGGAGAGCATGAACATGTAGAAGAGACTGAATGCTATGTTATCAAATCTGGAAAAGGTGTGGTTATCGACAATGGCAAGAAGATTGACATTTCTGCTGGTGATGTAGTGATAACAGGAAATGGAGATGTTCATAGTGTTATCAATACGGAAAATGAAGACTTAGAAATTCTTGCATTTATTGTTTTGAATTAGGAGGCAGAATATGAAAACAGAAAAAGAAAAGATGCTGTCTAATGAATTGTATAATCATAAGGACGCGGAACTTACAAAGGAACGTAATCATGCATATGAGTTAACCTTACGTTATAACCAGACGAAGGATGACGAAACAGAGCTGAGAACATCTATCTTGCAGCAATTAGCCGGCAAACTTGGTAATAATGTAGTAATAAAACCGCCTTTCCAGTGCGACTACGGATATAATCTTATCTTGGGCGATAATGTTTTCATGAATTATGGCTGCTCAATTTTAGATTGTAATGTGGTGGAAATTGGAAACAATGTACTGATGGCGCCAAATGTACAGATTTATGCCGCATATCATCCGACAGATCATACACTACGGTTAAAAGATTTAGAATATGCAGACAGAGTGAAAATTGGCGATAATACCTGGATAGGTGGGGGCAGTATCATTTTGAATGGAGTTACCATAGGAAAAAATACTGTAATTGGAGCAGGAAGCGTAGTTACAAAAGACATTCCTGATAATGTTGTAGCAGTAGGAAATCCGTGTAGAGTTATTAAGCGGCTGGATAAAGAGAATGTCGAGAACGGAAAACGTTTGAAATTTACAGACTTTGCGCACATTAATATTGTTGTAGACGATATTGATGAAGGGATAAAATATTACGAACAGCTTTTAGAAGCAAAGCCTATACAGATTTTCCGAGAGTTCAGTAATATTGGATTTGCTAAGGCAGCAGGTTTCCTCGAACATCCTGAACTTGTGAAATTGAGTATTGCGTTTATGGAAATTCCGGGAACTAAGCTCACACTGGAGTTAATGGAATATTATGAACCGGTAACAACAGATGCTAAGCATCGAGAGGATGTTAATAAGATTAATGGTGTAAGGCATGTTGCATTAGAAATTCAGAATATTGATGAAGCCTTTAAATATATCAAGACATGTCCGGATATTACATTGATCAACCCATCGGAGCAGTACGGACCATATAAGATTGATGATATTACTGCTGATGAAGTGCAGTTTTTTGAAGCTGATATGGAAGCAGACGGTAATATTAAAAAGCAGCTCTGTCAGACGATTAGCAATACATATTATTTCTATTTCATTGACAAATATGGTGTACAGTGGGAATTTGAACAGGGACATGATTATTAAGATATGAGGAGTGTTTGATTATGATTGAATACAAAGCAGTAGCAATGGATTTGGATGATACATTGTTGACAAGTGACTTGCAGATTTCTGAAGAAACTAAGCAGACTTTGCTGCAATGTCAGAAAGATGGGATGCATGTAATTTTGGCATCAGGAAGACCAATTTATGCAATTGAGAAATATGCAAAAGAGTTGGAACTGGAGAAATATGGTGGCTATATTGTGGGCTTTAATGGGGCGGCTGTCAGGGATTGTAAAGCAAAACGTATGATTATGCAGCGCAACCTTCCTATGGAATATATTAAAATGCTGTATAATTTAAGTGTAGAGAATGGAGTTTACATTCATACATATGTTGGGGATGAGATTGTTACTCCGCAGAACAACCAATATACAGAGGTTGAGGGAGAACTGACTGGAATGCCTATCAGAGAAACAGAAGATTTTGTAAAAGCTGTAAATCAGGAAGTAGTCAAAGTGCTTATGCTCGAAAATCCGGAATATTTAAGGAATGTTTATGAGAAACTCAGCCATGAATTAGGGGACAAACTTAGCCTTACTATTTCAAAACCGTATTTTCTCGAAATTATGGATAAGGGCATTGAGAAAAGTGCAGCTTTGCTTCATATCTGCAATAAGCTTGGAATAAAGACAGAACAGCTGATCGCTTTTGGCGACAGCTATAATGATTTGTCTATGTTGACCGCGGCCGGACTTGGTATTGCGATGGGAAATGCGCGAGAAGATGTAAAAAAACAGTCAGACTATGTAACAGATGGGAACAATGAAGATGGCATTGCAAAGGCGTTATGGAGATTTGTTTATAAAGAAACGCAGTGTTCTTTGATCGCTTAGTATTGCAAAAGTGCATTACTTTCTGTGAGGGAGTAATGCACTTTTGGTATATAAATATACTTTAAAGTGCGTTCTTCTTTTTAGAAATGCAATAAATTATAATTGATTTGAAAGGATGTGTTTAAGAATGATAGATATGGAATTAGGCCCGATCAGACCACCTTCAGAAGCGGAAAGTCTGATGCTGCGGGTAACACGAGGTTGCCATTGGAATAAGTGTTATTTTTGTGATCTGTATAAGAAATACAAATTTTCAAGAAGAAGATATGAAGAGATTGAAGAAGATTTGAAAAAAGCGGCTGATTCTGAATATGCACAAAATTATACAACTTGTTTCCTACAGGATGGAGATGCATTTGTACTACAGACGGAATTTCTGATGCAGATTTTGGAAGGTATTCATAAATACTTACCCAATATAAAACATGTAACCACTTATGCGCGTGCTGATAGTATTGCCAGAAAAAGTGTGTCAGAATTGCGGGAATTAAAGACAGCAGGTATAGAACATTTGTACTGTGGTATGGAAACTGGATCGGACCTTATTTTAAGAAAAATCAATAAAGGTTTTGATGCAGCCACAATTATCATTAGTGGTACGAAAGCAAAAGAAGCTGGAATGGTGTTATCAGAGTTTACACTGTTTGGGATTGGAGGGAAGGAACTGGCAGAAGAAAATGCGGTTGAAACTGCAAAAGTTTTAAATGTAATAAAGCCTGATTTTGTACGTGTCCATGCAACGGGAATAAAGCTTTCATCAGAGATGTGGAATTATGTAAAAAACAAAGAGTTGACGCTTCAATCTGAGGAAGAAATTGTATCAGAGCAGAAAATTATGTTAGAGTTATTAGCAGATGATATGGATTGCATTTATATGAATGAACATATTGTTAATCTGCTGTTGGAAGTTCGGGGAAATATTAGGACAGATAAGCAGAATATGTTGGAAACAATTAATACATATCTGCAGTTGCCGAAACAAGAGCAGGAATTGTTTAATTTGGGTCGCAGATTGAATATTATGTTCTTTTTGGCTGATTTAAATAATAGAGCCAAGCGGAAGCAAACAGAAGAGGGATTAAGAAAAATCAAGACTCAAAATCCTGATTTGGATTTAGCATTTGTTTGTAACTATGTTAGACAAACACAAATATAAAAGCAGAGCAGTTGTTCACTTTGAGATGACAACTGCTCTATTTTTATATGATTTCTAATCTCTTTTCTTGAAATTGCTGAAACAATGATTTGAAATATACAGCTTTTTTTTGTGCCAGAGGAAGTATTGTGCCAGAATCTAAATATATGTCAAAACCTTTTATATATCGGATATGATTTAAGTTTACAAGGTAACTCTTATGTGGTGAATCAAAAAAATAAGGCCGAAACTTAGAAGACAATTCTTTTAGCGTATAGTTGCCCAGGTATTCGCCTTGATCCGTAGAGATTATTACTTTACGGGAATTGTGTTCAAAATAATGAATTTGGCTTGGCTTGACATTTAGTATTCCTGTATCTGTGCGAAGAGAAAAAGTGTTTTCTGCGGAGGAATTTGCAATATAGTATAAAGCATCATCCAAAGTGTGAAAAATGTTTTGTTCACGGATCGGCAGTGGTATAAAATCAAATGCATGAAATTGAAATGCATATCTGTAATCAGGTATATTTGCAACTATTATAATTTTGCTTTCCGAATTTTCTAGGCAAAATTTGCGGATGATTTCTGTCTTGACAGAATCGCAAACGCATAAAAAGGCAATATCCGTATTAGGTTTATTCGATAATATGACTTCGTTTCCATGAAAAGAATTTATAGAAAAACATATCTTTTTAATCTCTTCGTATTTTTTCAGAAGGTATACTAATTGTTTGTTAATATAAAGGCTATTGTCGTAAATTGCAATTCTCATTTTTGGTGATTCCTTTGTTCTAAAATTATATACACAAAATTTCAAATCCGATGTTACCATAGAATTTATTTAAAAAATTAAAGTCCATAAAAATGTGGGCGAACTCGCTAAAATTCATTTTTTTACTGTAAATAAGCAAATAATGCGAAAAAATCATTTTACAAACGGAAAAATGGATTTTTAACGAGCAGTTTGGTTTTTTTACCGAGTTGCAAAAAAAGTAGACATTTGATGATAGAATACAGTCGTTCATTCGATATCAAGAAATTTTTATGTATAAAGGGGGAAACTTATGCAGTAAAGATTGTAATAGTAATCAAAAATCAATACAAAAATCGCAATGTATAGGATATATATTGATGATTTTTGGCTAATCGGCGACATAATTATTCTAAAAACAAAAAAGGAGATCAAGATGAAACGAATAACAAAGAGTTTACCTTTCAAGCTATTGCTTGGCGTATGTATCGGAATTATTGTGGGACTTTTGGCCGGAGAAGGCTTGATGAACATTATCGTAACCGTTAAATATATCTTAGGTCAGTATATAAATTTCTGTGTACCTTTGATTGTAATCGGCTTTATTGCCCCTTCAATTCCTAAACTGGGAAATAATGCATCAAAAATGTTAGCAGTGGCATTGGTTATTGCGTATGTGTCTTCACTGGGCGCAGCAGTTTTTTCCGTATTGACAGGAAATGTTATTATTCCATATTTATCAATAGCATCTAGCGTGGGAGATTTGAAAGTCTTACCAGAAGTAGTATTTAAATTGGATATTCCTCAAATTATGGGGGTAATGAGTGCACTTGTTTTTTCCTTATTGGTTGGTCTGGCGGCAACGTGGACAAGGGCAGTAACGGTTATAAACTTGTTGGATGAATTTCAGGAAATTGTTTTGAAAATAGTAACAAATACGGTTATTCCCGTTTTACCAGTTTTCATTGCTACAACATTTTGTACATTGGCTTATGAGGGAACAATTACAAAACAGTTGCCAGTATTCATTCAGGTTGTTGTGATCGTTATGGTAGGCCACTATATATGGCTGGCAATGCTTTACCTGATTGCCGGCGCTTATGCTGGAAGAAATCCATTGGAAGTTCTTAAACATTACGGCGCTGCTTATATTACGGCTGTTGGAACCATGTCATCAGCCGCTACTCTTGCCGTTGCTTTGAGATGCGCAAGAAAATCAAAGGTTTTAAGAAATGATATGATTGATTTTGGTATTCCGCTGTTTGCCAATATACATTTATGTGGTTCGGTTTTAACGGAAACATTTTTTGTAATGGTGGTGTCTAAAATATTGTACGGAGATATTCCGGATATGAAAATGATGGTACTTTTCTGCATCCTGCTGGGGATTTTTGCAATAGGCGCTCCGGGAGTTCCGGGGGGAACTGTAATGGCATCTTTAGGATTAATTACTGGGATTTTAGGATTTAACGAAACTGGTACAGCATTAATTCTTACCGTTTTTGCACTACAGGATAGTTTTGGTACTGCCTGCAATATAACCGGGGATGGTGCGTTGACACTTATACTAACTGGATATGCGAATAGACATGGAATCTCAGAAAAAACGGTAAAGAATTCTGATTGCTAAAAGGGTAGATTGTGGGGTGGAATATTCTTATAGATGAAATTATTTTAGATGTAAAAACTGCAAAAAAGATGGACCCTGCAGCGAAAAGCTATGCGGAAATACTATTTTTATATCAGGGGGGTCATGCGCTGATTACTTATCGGATTGCACACTGGTTATATATAAGAAAACACTTTTTCTTGGCAAGATGGATTTCTCAGCACTCACGAAAGAGAACATTGATTGAAATCCATTCAGGAGCTATTTTAGGACATGGCATTTTTATTGATCATGGAGCCGGCGTAGTAATTGGAGAAACTGCTGAAGTGGGCGATAATTGCCTGATCTATCAATGTGTCACATTAGGTGGAACAGGAAAGGATATAGGGAAACGGCATCCGACGTTGGGAAAGAATGTTATGGTTGGAGCCAGCGCACAGGTTTTGGGTCCTATTTATATTGGAGATAATTGCAAGGTTGCATCAAATGCCGTAGTGTTAATTCTGTACCTGCTGGTACTACAGAAGCGGGAATGCCTGCTAAATCAGTGGTAAAGAGAAAAAAAGTAACCGCATGTGCTGTATGATGACAAGGAGATCAATAATGATGGAACGAACACAATCATTTTTTTTAAAAGAACCTAATTCTAATGATAAAATAAGGATTTTTTGCTTCCCATATGCAGGAGGCGGAGCTTCAGCATATAGAAATTGGGGAACGTATTTACCAAATTATGTTGGGGTATATCCGATACAAATTCCTGGGAGAGAAAACCGTATTACTGAAAAAGCATTGACTGATATGTGTAAGCTTACTGACAAAATTGTAAGTGCAATACATCCGTATTTGGATACACCATATCTGGTATTTGGACATAGCTTAGGGGCAAAAATATCTTACGAAGTGTGTAATGAACTGAGAGAAAAGCAAGACAATGCGCCATGTCATTTGATTGTTTCGGGCAGCAGAGCGCCACATATTCCCGAACCGGAGCCATTACATCATTTACAGGATGTTGATTTCATTGAGGCGATGAAGAGATACTCAGGAATGAGTAAGGAATTTCTTGAAAACAGAGATTTGTTGAATTTATTTTTGCCGATTTTTAGAGCTGATTTTATTTTGGACGAGACGTATTGCTTTACAAAGTATGAGAAATTTGATTTTCCGATAACTGCTCTATATGGAGATCAGGACCAGGATTCTGAAATAGATACGGTAGAGGCATGGAGTGAATATACAAATACGTCTTTTAATAAAAAAGTATTTCATGGAGAACACTTTTTTATTAAAACATCAGAAAAGGAAGTATTGGCCTATATTAAGGACATTGTCTCGCGGTATGTTTAAATCAGAACGGGTTTTTGATGATAATTTGTTGTTAAGCTATTTTGATGATGGTTACATATCAGACAGAATAGCGATTAAAGACAGTGAAATCCATGTATGGTTCCTAGATATTGGAAATTATGATGAATATCATATGAAAAGTCTGTTCGATATATTGACATTAGATGAAAAAGCGAAAATGTCACATTATGTGCATGTGGCAGATCAGAAGCGCTTTCTAGTAGGGCATAGTATGCTGCGCATATTATTATCGCGGTATTTAGCGAGAGAGCCAGACGATATTATATTATTGAACAGTAAACATGGAAAACTATATATGCCGCAATCTAATGTATCTTTTAATATTTCTCATTCCGGGAACAGGGTTGCGCTTGCTTTTGTAAAAGAGAAAAAGATTGGTGTAGACATTGAACGGATGAATAGTTTAGATGATTATTCGCAGATCGCTAAAAATTTTTTTTTGCCACCAGAAAGTGAACGGATTTGTGCTCAAACAGATGCGGCGAAAGGTATGGAAAAATTTTATGAAATATGGACGGTAAAAGAAGCCTTTGTAAAAGCTCTTGGACATGGCTTGAGTAGATCGCTAAAATCTTTTGAAGTCTTAGAACAAGGGACTATAAATGACTATACAAATAACAGCAGATATAACTATTATACAAAGCAACTAAGTGATAATTATTTATGTTCTTTAGTTGTTGTGTGAAAGGAAGTGTAAAGAATATTAATGGATGGAAAAAAAGTCTATAAGAGTATGTATGAATGGCTGAATATGTGGGCTGAACAATATGGAAGCCATGAAGCACTGTGTGATAATAAAGGCAGTTATTCCTATGAATCTCTTAATACCAGCGTAAAAAACTTATCTATCGGGTTTGCAGATATGGGATTGCGAAAAAGCGATAAAGTAATTCTGCAGTTGGATAATTGTAATGAGTTTGTTATTGTGTGTTTTGCGTTAATGTCAATGGGTGTAATTCCTATTCTGGCAGTTCCAGGACTCAGAGTGAACGATTTGGATATAATAGCCAAAAAAGCAAACCCAGTTATGTATATCAGACCGGATGAATATATGGGTTTTATTTATGCTGAAACGGGAAGAAAATTGCAGATAATGAATCCAAGCATCAAATATGTTTTGGGAACAAGCGACATCAATAAAATGATGGAGCAATCAAATAACAGTGCAGTAGAAATTGAACAACCCAAAGCGGAAGATATTGGTTTGATTTTACTGTCAGGTGGAACTACTAATATACCCAAACTGATTCCTGTTACACATTATGCTTTTGCTTATCATGCAAGCGAAGCTGGTAAAACGTGCCGGTTTAATAGAGAGACTATCTATATGGCAGTTATGCCAGTAGAGCATAAATTAACGTTGTTTAGTCCGGGCATTATGGGAACATTATTCTGCGGTGGTAAGGTTGTTATGTGTTCTGACAGTAGTTGTGAAACAGCCTTCTCGCTTATCGAGGAAGAACAAGTAAACGTGGTCAGCTTAGTCCCTTCGGTAGCCAAAATGTGGGTGGAAGATTTGGAATGGGATGATTCTTATGATTTTTCTTCGCTTAAATATTGTATGTTGGGTGGGGCAAAGCTTGAAGAGACAGACGCTCGCAAAATAATGGATTCAATGAACTGCGATATTATTCAGGGATATGGGATGTCAGAGGGATTTTTGAGTTTAAGCACATGGAAAGATTCCGTTTATGAACGTATTAACTATCAAGGCAAGCCTATGTCAGATGAGGATCAAGTGATTATTGTAGATGATGATGGAAAAGAACAACCCTATGGAATCGAGGGGGAAATTCTTGTTAAAGGACCATATTTATTCTCTGGCTATTATGAAATGGATAGTTCTGAATGCTTTAATGCGGATGGATTCTATCATACTGGAGACTTGGGATACATTACTGCTGATGGATATATAAAAATCACAGGCAGAAAGAGTGACCAAATCAATCGGATGGGTGAAAAAATAATGCCTTCGGAAATCGAGAGCTATTTGGCTGAACACGAGAAAATTATGGAAGTGGTAGTAATGGGGATACCTGACACTATATTGGGTGAAAGAAGCTGTGCATTTTTAAGAATGGCTAAGGGTAATGTGAAACCGGAAGAACTGAGGGAACATTTGAGCAAAAAAGGAGTTGCTCAATATAAAGTACCGGATCAGATGATTCTTTTAGATGAGTTTCCCCATACTGCAACCGGGAAGATAAATAAAAGAATGCTACTTACAATGGCAAATAAATAGAGGAGATACAATGATGAACAATGAAGCAACTCATGTAAAAACTCAGGAGGATTACTCCAAATTTAGTTCAATTGTAAATGAGTTTTTGCAGGAACAAATGAATGAAGATTTTATGGAAAAAAATCTGCTTGAAGCGGGAGTAACATCTCTGCAGATGATGAGAATTTCAAATGCACTCAGAAAGCATGGGTATAAGATTTCGTTTGCAAAAATGATTTCGGACCCTTATGTAAAACATTGGTGGGATAACGCAGATATAAATGTGAAAAGAAAATCTGTTCCACCATTGGAAACATCCAATAATAGTCCTAAACAGTTCCCTTTGACAGATGTTCAATATGCATACTGGGTTGGACGGAAAGAAGGCCAGGTTCTTGGGGGAAATGCTTGTCATGCGTATTTTGAGTTTGATCCAGACACGGTAAATTTGGAGAGACTACAGGAAGCATGGGAAGAACTGCAGGCGCGGCATCCTATGTTAAGGGCGAAGTTCAATAACAATGGTACGCAGGAGATTATGGAAAAACCATATTCGGCAAAATTACAAATCTATGATTTTAGAAAATCAGATGATTTTGAACATGATTTGTTGGCCGTTCGGGAAAAACTTTCTCATCGGAAGCTGGATATTGCTAATGGACAAGTAGCTGAATTGGGAATCAGCCTTCTTCCAGAGGACAAATTAAGAATGCATTTTGACATTGATCTGCTTGTAGCCGATATGCAAAGCTTACAGATTATTTTTAGGGATTTAGCCGCGATCTACAATTCAGAATACAGACCAGCAATACCTGAAAATTGGGATTTTGGTATTTACCTGGAAAATGAAAAAAACAATAAAATAAATGATTATCGTAAAGCTGAAAAATATTGGAAAAGTGAAATAGAATCATTACCTTTAGGACCAGCTTTGACGTTAAGAACACAACCGGAAACGATTGCTGCTCCTAAGTTTAGCAGAAGAAAATATCTGTTGGAGCATAAAAAATGGGAAAAGTTAAAATCTTTAGCAGCGCAATATTGTACAACACCGGCAATGGTGTTATTGACATTGTATGCAGCGGTGCTTGATAGATGGAGTACAAATCAGTCTTTCCTTATTAACATGCCGTTGTTTGACAGAAACACGGAAATTGAAAATATTGATAACGTGATTGCTGATTTTACCAATGTTTTACTGTTCCATGCTGATTGTAAGGAAAACTGTACATTTTATGAACAGTTGCAAAAGGTGCAGAACCAGTTCCGGGAGTCTGTTGATAATTCAGAGTATTCAGGGGTACAGGTAGTAAGAGAATTATCAAAACTTCATCCCGGAGAAAAATGTATTGCACCGGTTGTATTTTCATGTAATTATGGTACTCCATTTGTTGACGACAAATTTGAGAAAACTTTTGGCAGCCTGAACTATATGGTTTCTCAAACACCGCAGGTATGGATTGATTTTCAGATTTTTGAAATAAATAATGGTCTGAACCTTTCGTGGGATGCTGTAGATGAACTTTTCCCGGACGGAATGTTAGATAAGATGTTTGCAGCATTTGTGGCCATGTTAAATGAGTTGGTATCCGTTAAAGATTGGAATAAATATGTGGAACTATTGCCAGATTTAGCCCAAGAGCGCGGAATAGATAATATTACAGAATATTATGGCAATGGGCAACTATTACATTCTGCTTTCTTTGTTAATGCAGTAAAAAAGAAAAATCAAATTGCGATTATTGATGAAAATGACGGTAGAAACTATACATATGAAGAGGTAGCCAATAAAGCGAAAAGAGTTTCTTCCTATTTAAAAGAGCAGGGTGTTGCGCCGGGGGACTTACTTGCTGTCTCATTGTCTAGAGGTATAAATCAGATTATTTCTATTTTGGGTATTTTGGCTGCAGGAGCTGGATATATACCTATCAATGTTAATCAGCCTTTGAGCAGACGGGAAAGGATTTATAGTAAGTCAGATATAAAGTTTGCTATTACAGATACAAGACTGAAAAAGGAACTGGAGTGGCCAGAAACTGTTACGGTGTTGGATGTTATGGAGGCAGATGCATATGACCCGCTAAATACTATTGAAAATTATCCGGATAGTAATACTGCTTATGTAATTTTTACTTCTGGCTCTACAGGAGAACCTAAAGGAGTGGAAATTGCTCACTTTGCTGCTGTCAATACAATTGAGACAATTAATAAACAGTACAGGGTATCTGCTGACGATAAAATCATTGCTGTTTCATCCTATGATTTTGACTTATCAGTATATGACATTTTTGGAATCTTGAGTGCGGGTGGTACATTGATTTTAATTAAAGACAGTAATAGTAGAGATGCAGAAGTATGGTTGGATATTGCTGAGCGCCATAGTGTGACATTGTGGAATTCTGTTCCGACTTTATTGAATATGCTGTTAATCGTAGCGGAAGGAAAGGGAAAAGAAATTCCTTCATTAAGATTGGCTATGCTTTCTGGTGACTGGATTGGCATGGATATTCCAGAAAGATTAAATCACGTTGCAAAAAATTCTCATCTTTTATCTATGGGTGGAGCCACGGAAGCTTCAATTTGGTCCAATTTTTTTGATGTAGAATTGCCAGTACCAGAGGAATGGAGTTCTATACCATATGGAAAACCGTTGAAAAATCAGTATTACAGAGTAGTGGATTCAAAAGGAAGAGATTGCCCAACATGGGTACCAGGAGAATTATGGATTGGAGGTACCGGTGTATCAAAAGGATATATCGGGGACTCCGAAATTACAGATAAAAGTTTCGTTAATTGGAATAAAAATCGCTGGTATAAGACTGGAGATCTTGGGCGTTATTGGGCTGATGGAAATATTGAATTTCTTGGAAGAAAAGATTTTCAGGTAAAAATTCGTGGACACAGGATTGAATTGGGAGAAATTGAAGCTGCGATGAATAAATACCCTGGTGTTAAGAAATCGGTAGCAGCAGCTGTTGGTGATGTTCAGGGGAATAAATACTTGGCAGGATATATTATTCCAGAAAACGGGTACCCGGAAAGTCTTTTTGATGTCAATAAAGTGCCGGATACTGATTTGATGTATAAATGGGATAGACTTTGGGCTGATTTAAAAGAAGGTGTGGCAGAAGTAACTGCAGAAAATAACGTGCAGGAATATTTGACACTTGCAAACTGCCTTGATGAAGTCAGCAGAGAGTATATGTATTCTCTTATGCGTACATTAGGTATTTGGGTGGAACCTGGAACAAAATATAAACTTTCGGCGCTGCTTATGAGTGCGGGAATAGATTTATCCTATCAGGAGTTAATTCAGCAATGGGTAAATGAATTGGTAAAAATTGGGCGAATACTCGCGGAAGAAGATTATTTTGTAAATTGTTCTAGTCCAAAAGAAATGGATAGAGCTGCGTTTATTGAAAAATATCCGGAGTGGAAACATGAAATCGACGATGCGTTGAAGTATTTAGAACAGTTCAAAAAATACTGCCATGCGATTATGACAGGAAATATGGATACGCCACAGCTTCTTGCAAAAGAAGATTATATATCTCCAGATGCCTATATGGCAACACTGCCTGGAGCTATTGAATGCAAGCGGACAATAAAAAATATATTGTCCTTTCAGAAAAAAGAGGGTACTGCTGGTCAGACCGTTAGAATTATGGAATTAGGTGCAAGAAATTTGGGGCTGACTTCGGAATTATTGGATTGTATGGATGGTATAGAATATGAATATGTGTGTACAGACGCATCTTCTTATTATCTTAACCAAGCAAAAGAAAAATTCAAAAATAATTCCAGAGTACATTATGAGAATCTGGATATAAATTCAGCTCCTAATACACAAGGACTTGCAATGCATTATTTTGATGTAGTTCTTGCAGTAAGTACATTGCATCGTTGCAGAGATATTAAAGCATCCTTAAAATATGCAGGCGAATATCTGCGAGCAGGCGGATTGTTAATTCTTCTTGAAACTACAGAGAATACAATTTTACAACATGTAAGTACCGGAATATTAGAAAAAGGTTTTTCAACTGTTACAGATGAGAGGAAAGGCACTGGAAAACCATTATTAACAAAAGACCAATGGAGTGATGCGGTTCTTAAATGCGGATTTGCAAAGGTTAATACAGCCCCAAATGATCAGCTTGATTTACCAATTTATAATCAGGGAGTTATTGTAGCGTTGGCTCAACCAGAAACATATGCTTTTAATTCTACAAAATTGAAAGCATATTTAGAGAACATGATCCCATCGTATATGATTCCTACAGCATTTATGGAAATAGATAAATTTCCATTATCTGCAAATGGTAAAGTTGATAGAAAGGCCCTCCCTGTTCCAGTCGGTGAGACGAGAGAAAATGCAAAGGATCAATTTCAGGAACCGGAAACTGCTGTAGAAAAAGAATTGGCTGCAATTTGGAAAACAGTATTACATACTGAAAATATTAGCAGGAATGACAATTACTTTGAATTGGGAGGAGACTCTCTTCTTGCTACGCAGTTAAATGCAGAAATTAACAAAAAGTTCAACATTAACTTATCGCTGGAAAAGATTTTCTCAAATCCAATTTTTGCAGAACAGGCAATAAGTATTGCATCCATGTTAGAAGATTGTGAAGTAAAAAATATGAATGCAGAAAAACTTGAAATGGTTTCTCCGAAACCAAAGGAATGGGGAGAACCGTTCCCATTGACGGATGTTCAGCAGTCATACTGGCTGGGAAGAAACGGTGGATTTGCTTTAGGAGATGTATCAACGCATTGCTATTTTGAAATGGATTGTGGTGGATTAGATACGGATTTGGCGGAAGAAAAATGGAGAAGATTGATTTTGCGCCATGGAATGATGCGAGCAGTATTTTTGAATGACGGTCAGAATCAGAAAATATTGAGTAATGTTCCAGAGTATGAAATAAAAGTATATGATTTGGCCTCACAGGAAGAGACTGTAGACGAGAAACTCGAATCAATCAGGAAAGAGATGGCATATCAGATTTTTGATACTTCTAAGTGGCCGTTATTTGATGTAAGATTTTCAAAACTTCCGGGAGGAAATGTACGCTTACATATTAGTTTTGACAACATTATTTTTGATGGCTGGAGTATGTTCCTGATTTTACGGGAATGGAAAATGTTATATGACAATCCGGAAAAGGAAGTTGAACCGCTTGATTTATCTTTTAGAGATTATGTTCTGGCATATGAAGATATTAAGAAAACTGAGTTTTATAAGAGAGATGAAGAATATTGGCAGAAGAGACTTCCAGATATTTTCCCGGCTCCCGAATTGCCAGTTATAAAAGAAAATGGGAATACGGCAGTACAGAAATTTATTCGTTATGAGTCAAAATTGACTGGTAGCCAATGGTCAGCGATTAAAAATATGGCTTCTCAGAATGGCCTGACAGCCTCCGGAGTATTGATGACAGCTTATGCCGAAGTGCTTGGAAGATGGAGCAAATCTCAAAAATTTACAATTAATTTGACGAGATTTAATCGGTTGCCTATTCATAATCAAATCATGGATGTGGTTGGAGACTTTACTTCGCTTACATTGTTATCTATAGATAATACAGCAGGGAAATCATTCTTAGAACGGTGTAAGAATCTGCAGCAACAGCTATGGTCTGATCTGGCACATCCATATTACAGTGGCGTGGAGTTGGAACGGGAAATTAGCAAAAAGCAGGAAATACGCAACGCGGCCATCATGCCTATCGTATTTACAAGCGGGCTTGGAATTAAACAGGGTGGCAGCAATGAACAAGAAGAATATTTTGGCGAAATGCTTTATGGCCTTTCACAAACACCACAGGTATGGATTGACCATCAGGTAACAGAACAAAATGAGCGCCTTGTTTTGACTTGGGATGCCGTACAGGATATTTTCCCGGCAGGTGTGTTAGATGAAATGTTTGCGGCATATATTTCACTTTTAGAAGTGCTTTCTACAGAACAGGAAGCATGGAATCGTGAATCAAATTCTCTTGTTCAAATTCCAAATATGGAAAATAGGGAATTGGCAAATTCCGTAAATGGTAAGATTCCGGATGAAACATTAATCTCTTTAGTTGAAAAAAGCATGAAAGAGAATCCAGAGCGGATTGCGATTATTAATAATGAAAGAAAATTATCCTATGGTGAACTGGAACGGTATTCTACCGGGATCGGACATATTTTACAGCGTGAAAATGTGGAAAGAAACTCTTTGGTGGCTATTGTGATGGAAAAAGGCTGGGAACAAATTGTAGCGGCAATCTCCATATTAAAGGCAGGAGCAGCATACTTACCAATTGATCCTTCATTCCCGGAGGAAAGAGTACATCTTCTTTTGAAAAATGCATCTGTCAAGGTAGTATTGACACAGGAAAAAGTAAACAGAGAGGTAAACTGGCCGGAAGATACAACAATAATCTGTGTTGATGGTGTGGATGTAGAGAGCATAGATACTACAGATTTTGAGAGTATTGCAACGGGTAATGATTTGGCTTATGTAATTTATACATCAGGTTCAACAGGAATGCCGAAAGGTGTAATGATCGAACATCGGGCTGCCGTTAATACAATTATAGATGTAAATGAACGCTTCGCAGTTGGGAAGGATGATAAATGTATTGCACTATCAAATCTGAATTTTGATTTGTCAGTCTATGATATTTTTGGACTTTTGATTGCAGGAGGTACAGTGGTAATTCCTGATGCAAAACAGGTAAAAGAACCGCAGCACTGGTTGGAAATCATGCAGGAAAATAAAATCACTGTTTGGAACAGCGTACCGGCATTCATGCAGATGTTCATGGAATTTCTTTCAACAAAACCGGATACAAAATTACCATTGCGGGTAGTTATTATGAGCGGAGACTGGATTCCTATGGAATTGCCAGAAATGATAAAAATGCATTCAGAATCTGTAAGAATGATAAGTATGGGTGGAGCAACTGAAGCATCTATTTGGTCTAATTACTATGAAGTTGAATCCGTAAAGGATGGTTGGACAAGTATTCCTTATGGAAAGCCATTAACTAATCAGAAATTTTATGTTCTGGATCAGGAAATGAATGACTGCCCGAACTGGGTGGCAGGCAGATTGTTTATTGCCGGCGAAGGATTGGCTCGTGGTTATTGGAAGGACCGTAAAAGAACGGAGGAAAGATTCATCAATCATCCAGTTACTCATGAGAGATTGTATTATACCGGTGATTTAGGACGTTACTGGCCTGATGGAAACATTGAATTCTTAGGAAGAGAAGACACTCAAGTTAAGGTTAGAGGACATCGTATTGAACTGGGAGAAGCAGAAAATGTTTTATTAACACATGAGCTTATCAAGAGTGCTGTTGTGGTTGTAGAAGAAGATAAAAGCGGATTGGCAGCGGCAGTTGTTTTGAATGAGGATTCTGATTGTTGCGATAATAAGAACGTGGAAAAGATTCTTCACGAATACTTAGGCAAGAAACTTCCTGAATATATGGTTCCGGGAAAAATACTTGTGATGGAGCAGTTGCCTTTGAGTGTTAATGGTAAGGTTGATAGAAAAGCTTTAAGAAAAATTCTTGGAGGCTATCAGGGACAGATCTCGGAAGAAAAGAAAAAGGAAGCACCGCAGGGAGAATTAGAAGTGAAGATTGCTGCTATATGGGAAAGAGTTTTAGGAACTAAGGAAATTTCACGAGATGATGATTTCTTTATGTGCGGGGGAGATTCTTTGAAGGCAGTGAAGATTATTTCTGAATTAAATGCGACAGAAGGCCTGCCGAATGACTTGGCTATTCAAACGTTATTTGCGTTACCAACTGTTGCACTTCTCGCAGAACAGATTGAAAAGTTGGTTTCTTTATTAGACGTAGAAGAAAATACAGAATACGAAGAAGGAGTTTTATAATGATGGAGGATTTAATTAAAGCATATGAAGACCGGGGTGTGAAATTCTGGGTTGAAAATGGTCAGTTAAAATTTAAAGCGCCGTCAGGAACATTAAATGCTGAAGATAAAGTAAAACTGCGAAATGTGAAAGAAAAATTGATTGAATATTATGAGAGAAAGGATAAGTCCGCGCTTAAAGCGGACTTATCCAAACGATATGAACCGTTTCCTCTTACAGGTATTCAGTCTGCCTATTTACTTGGCAGAAATCATAATTATGAATATGGCGGTGTTGGATGCCATGCATATTTTGAATTGTCAATGCCTCATATGGATGCAGAAAGGTTGGAGAGTGCTTGGCATAAAGTGATTATGCGGCATGATATGTTACGTGCTGTTTTTCTTCAAAATGGTACACAGAAGATTTTGGAGCATGTTGACTTGCCGAAACTTACCTATTTTAATATGAAGGAAGCTGGAGCCGAAACTACGGATTCAAAACTTAATGAAATCAGGGCTGAGTTGGCGCATAAGCAGTATCAGGCGGACTGTTGGCCACTTTTTGATCTGTATCTGACAGACACGATTGATAAGAGTATTCTTCATTTTTCTATTGATATGCTGTTATCTGATTTTATTAGTATGAAGACTATATTGAATGATTTGGATGCATTCTATTACGAAGATGGAAAAAATCTGAAACCTCTGCAGGTATCATTCAGGGATGTACTGGTATATCAAAAAGAACATGAAAATGATGAAGAAGTGCGTACGAAAAAAGATCGGGATTGTGAGTATTGGAAAAAGCGGTTGCAGAACTTCCCAGATGCACCGGAACTGCCGATTTTACCAGAATCGAAATGTGAAAAAGTTACTTTTACACAATACAGACATTTCATTACGCCGGAAAATTGGAGCAAATTATGTGAAAAGGCGAGAATGCAGAGGCTTACTCCCTCGGGAGTAGTTTTATCCGCATATGCAGAGATTATTGGACGTTGGTCAAAAAGAAAAGATTTCTGTATAGACATTACCATATTAAACAGACCGTCAATACATTCTCAAATTAATGAAATCGTGGGAGACTTTACTGAGGTAGATATTTTGGAAATCAGTCCCGAATATCCAAGTAATTTTGTTGAAAGGACACGCAAAATTCAAAATCAGTTATGGGAAGATCTTAGTCACAGCGCATTTACCGGTATTGATGTATTGCGGGAAATTAACAGGCAAAGCGAAAAGAAAGCTATTATTCCGGTTGTATACACAAGCACAGTGGGAGCGGCTGATTCCGAACAGCAGGAAAACTGGGAGTTTATGAGAAATTCCCGTATTACTTATAAAATAAGTCAAACGCCTCAAGTATGGATAGACTGTCAGGTGTCAGAAGATAATGGTGGAGTTTTAATCAATTGGGATGTAAGGGATGGTGTATTTCCTGAAGGATTTGTTAATGATGCTTTCGAAGCTTTTTCCCTGCTTATTGAACGGTTATGTACAAATTTGAAGGTATGGGAACAGGTACATCCGGTAGAATTACCTTTGAAGACCGGAAAAGTAAGAAAATCCGTAAATAAAACAGAAAAAGACCTGCCTGATAAAATGCTTCATGAGGGATTTTACAACTGTTTACAGAATTGTCCGGATGAGATTGCGTTGATTGCAGCCGAGGGAACATTTTCTTATAAAAAATTAGGATCATATGTTGCCGGAATTCAAAATGAACTGTGTAAGTCTGGATTCCGTAAAGGGGATTTTGTTGCAATATCTGCTGATAAAGGGATGTGGCAGATTGCAGCAGTATTGGCTGTTTTATTTTCTGGAGGAGTCTATTTACCCTTTGATGTGTCACAGCCAATTGCAAGGCAGAATAAAATTTTGGAAAAGTCCGGAACAAAATATTTGATTACGAATAAAAAGTATCAATCGCTTGAGTGGAAAGAGCACATTGTCGTTTTGGCAGCAGAAGATATTAACAGAACGGAACAAGCACTTACTATAGTTGAAATTCCATTGGAAAATCCGGCCTATATTATACATACATCAGGGACCACCGGTGACCCCAAGGGGGTTGTCATTAGTCATAAAGCAGCAGTTAATACAATTGAGGATATTAATTCCAGATTTGATATTAACAGTGCTGACAGAATGTTTGGTTTGGCCAATTTAGCATTTGATCTTTCTGTTTATGACATTTTTGGTGCATTTAATGCGGGAGCAGCGTTGGTACTTCCTGATCCTGAAAAGCAAAAAGATCCATATTACTGGGTTGAAACTATTAAAAAGAATGAAATTACTGTATGGAACTCGGTTCCGGCTCAAATGCAGATGTTAGTCTCTGTATTGGAAAGCAGAGGTGTTTCAGGCGATTTCCCATTAAAGGTGGTTCTGTTATCAGGAGACTGGATTCCTGTAACCCTTCCGGATCAGATTCATACATCTTGTAAAAAAGCTAAAGTTGTTAGTCTGGGTGGTGCTACAGAAGCTGCAATTTGGTCAATTTATCATGAAATAGAGGAAGTACCGGATGGCGCAGTAAGTATACCTTATGGAAAGCCGCTTGCAAATCAGAAATTCTATGTGTTGAATGAAAAAATGGAACAATGCCCGGATTGGGTACCTGGAGATTTATATATCGGTGGTAAGGGTCTTGCTCTTGAGTATTTGAATAAACCGGAAGAAACGAATGCACACTTTATGTATGATGAACAGTTACAGGAAAGAATATATAAAACTGGAGATATTGGTCGATATTGGCCAGATGGAACAATTGAATTTATGGGGAGGGAAGATACCCAGGTAAAAATTCATGGACATAGGATCGAATTGAGTGAGATTGAGAGTGCATTATTAAGTAATACATTAGTGAAGACGGCTGTTGCCGTGATTGTTGGTAAACGTCCGCAAGATTATAAGATCGTCGCTTTTGTTGAGGGGAATATTGAAGTTTCGGAACTTACTGAATATATTAAAACACAGGTGCCGGAATATATGGTTCCATCAAGATTTGAAGTAAACGAGAAAATTCCGTTGTCTGCAAATGGAAAAGTTGAAAGGAAAGCTTTGAAAAAATTAGCAGAGACATACTTCCAAAATACTGGTAAATGTGAAATGCCGCCACATGAAGGATTGGAGAAAGAGATAGCTGAATTATGGAAAACTCTATTAAAGATTGATAGAGTAAATCGAACAGATAATTTCTATGACATTGGTGGCGATTCATTATTAGTTGCTCAGGCTGTGTCAAAAACAAAGGAAGCTATTAATGTGGCCAAGGATGTAGAATGGGATAGATTAATGATTGGAATGCTTCAAAATCCAACTATTATGGATTTTGCACAATTTTTAAATTCTGTTCAAATAGGTACTTCGCATGAGGAAAACGAAATATCTGAAACACCATTGAATATCATCGCAGATATTCCAGAAGGTGGAGAAGTGATGAAAGTTTTCTTCCCGGGTGGAATTGGCTTCCTTCAGCAATTTAATACTTTATTCCAAATTCTTGTGAATAATCCGGAGCGAACAGAAGGCATTGCAGCATTTAACTATACAGAGGATAAGGAATACCTGGATTCTGAAGAAAAAGATCATATTGTAACAATTGGAAGACGCTATGCAGATTTACTTTTGAATAGTGGTTATAGAAAATTTAAGTTAATTGGATACTGTATGGGTGGATTAGTTGCAATTGAAGCTGCAAGAGCTCTTTTAGAAGCAGGCGCAGAGGTTTTACCGGTAGTAACGATTGATACAATTCCGATCGTTCTCGAAATGGAGGGCGACTTGTTGATGGAACGAAGCTATGGATTAATGGTCGGTGCGGATGTATCAAAAGCAGGTCATGTTAAGCGTGATGAATTAGTACAGATGGCACTTGAATTATTGAAGGATCATAACAATGGTTTTATTGAAGAGGATGCAATATTAGGTCTGACAGGAGAGTTGTCGGAACTGGCAGCTTGCTATAAAAAACAAAAAACACTTTCAAAAAGAGAGCGTATGGAGAACTTAAAAAATGCAATTCCAGAAAATAGTATGCAGCTATCCAGTGAGGATATGAACCGATTTGATGAACTTTTTGAAATTTACAAGAGGAATTATCGGTGTGCGATTGGTTATACACCGAAACCGTTCGCGGGAGATTTACAGGCATTGAGTTGTATGGATGACCATTCTCCATTTGTTCCTGTAATGAAACCGGGAACAGAGGCATTTCTTAGTAAATGTGCACTTGGAAATTTAGAGGTTCTGCCAATAGGAGGAAATCATTTAAGCTGTTTAATGACACCTAATGTTGAAGGAATGGCGAATTTGTTGGATGGGAAAGGAGAACGGGTATGAATACATATGAGAAACCATTAAAAGTGCTTGTATGCGGAACTAACTTCGGTAGAGTATATTTAAAAGGGCTGGAGCGATGTGGCGACAAATTTAAGATTGCAGGTATTTTTTCTCATGGAAGCACACAATCAAAGCAAGAAGCAGAAAAATATGGAGTTCCATTGATTACAGATCTTAATGAGGTAAGCAAAAAAGATTTTGATATGGCTTGTGTTGTCATTCGTTCTACTGCAGTTGGAGGAAAAGGGACAGAGATTGCCGGTGCGTTACTTGAAAAGGGAATACATGTAATACAGGAGCATCCGGTGCATTATAATGATATTGTGAAACTTCTTAAAGTAGCAAAGGAGAATAACTGTGTATATCAGGTTAATAGTTTTTATCCCAATGTGAAGAATGTACAGGAATTCATCGTCAAGTCAAATAAATTACTTAAAAAGAGCAGACCGACATATATTGATGCGACTTGTAGTACTCAGGTATTATTCCCGATGATCAGTATTCTTGGAAAAGCATTAAGTGGATTCCATACATGGAAATTGCAGACAATCGATTCAGTAAATAGCAAATTTCCGTTTAAAGTTCTTAGTGGAGAAATCAGAGGGATTCCCGCTATTGTAAAGATTCAGAATCAGCTTGACCCGAAGGATCCGGACAATAATGGGTTTCTATTACATAGAATTGTATTAGGAACGACAGAAGGATGTTTATGCTTGGATAATTCAAATGGTCTCGTTATTTGGAATCCTCAAATGTATGTACCACATGCAGAGGGTGTTTTGGATATGTATGGAAATAATAGTTACGTAGAGCTTCCAGTAAGTGAAGTTGCGGCCGGAGTTAGAAATACAACATATGCAGAAGTATATAAAGAATTGTGGCCTGAGGGAATCGTATGCGCATTAAATGATTTTGCAAGAGCTATTACAGAAAATTCTCAAAAGAATATAATGGCGCAGCAGATGTTGACTATAAGTGAAATCTGGAAAGATTTATCAGAAAAAATCGGCAGTCCTCAATTAATAGTAACTCCGGAGAGAAATGGGATTCGCTTAGCTGATATTGCAGAATAATTATTATAATTTGATTTAGGTAAGAACAGCATTGAATATATGCACTTGGTGGTAATTCAATGCTGTTCTTTTTTTGGAAAAACTGTTATAATATTTTTAATTTATTAATTGTTATCGAAAGTGGGAAATTGATATGAAAATATTATCGAATCGATTGGCGTTAGTACTTGCGGAATATAGTGAATTACCTTCAAGTGTTCAAAAAGTTATAGACGGGAATAATAAAAAGGACATAAATATGAAAGGAGTTTTACGTCTTTATAAATGTGGAGACAAATATCTATACGTGTTACCAGAATTATTTGAAAAATCGGAATTAACCTCAATATATGGCAATCGAATAGATCGATGCAATGAAGATAGTTTTGATACATTACTGTATCATTATTTTTCTTGGTTGAATCTTCCTATGGATGAGACATCTCTAACAACATATGTAAAGGGGCTCGAAACCTATACAAAGAGTATGTGTATCGAAGAGACTTGGCATATATTAAATCTTGCAATACAATGTTTGGAGAATTCTTACAATTCTAATTTTAGTGCAGTATTAACGTTTTATGCATTAATCGAAATTTTGATTTTGACCGATAAAGAAAAAAGAGATAAAGGGAATTTTATTCGTGAAGAGTGTAGTAGAAAGCTGCCACAATTTTTAAAAAAGGATAGTATAACATATTTAGGATTACAACCATTCATCAATAAAGATCTGTCAGAAAAAGATATTTTTGATAAGTTGACGCATATAAGGCATAAAGTAATTCATGGTATTCTTAAAGAGGCCAGAGAAATTTTGAGAGAATTATTTCCTATGCGGAAGGGGAAATATGGTGGAGCTACTGAAGACGCTGAGAGTTCAGTATTTCAAGATCAATTGAGGTGTTTAAATTGCCTAATCAGATTAGTGCTTGTTAATATTTTGATGGAATGGATGCATGATCCAAACAATCTGTTGCAAATAAAGAATAGAGATTATATCGAGACTGATTAAGAAAAATGAAGTCTCGCGTTTTATAGCAGCCCTTATATCTCTCAATATGCTTTATTAGAGAGCATTCACTCTTTTTCTGATATATGCTCTAGTGTTTGCGCTAGAATCCATTTCACATGATCGTCGCTTAATCGATAAAATATATTCTTTCCAGATCTTCTTGATTTAACCAAATGGGCGGAACGTAGTGACTTTAATTGATGTGAAATGGCTGATTCATTAAAATCCATTTTATATGCTAATTCACTTACACAAAGTTCTCCCTCCATTAAAAACCATAGTATTTTCATTCTGGTTAGATCGCCCATAGCCCGGTATAATTTAGTGAGCTGTTCTAATTCGATGCTGGATGGAATATTATTTTCTATTTTCAAATAATCACCTCTTTCCCCTATATATATTGACAATCTTTAAGTCAAGAACTATCATAAGATTGATAGTAGGAGGAGATATAATGTCACATTACAACTTACCTCATAATCACGGTCAAAGTATTGATCGTGTGTTAGAGAATATGCCAACTACTGAAAGTTTTCAAGAAGTGTCTATTCTTTTTCAGCAGCTTGGTGATGGGAGCCGGTTACGAATATTATGGCTTCTTTGTCATTGCGAGGAATGCGTTACTAATATTGCGGCAGCGCTGAATATGAGCAAACCTGCTGTGTCCCACCACCTAAGGACACTAAAGGATAATAAACTGATTGAAAGCAGGCGTGAAGGAAAGGAAGTGTACTATAAAATATCAAATACAAATCAGGCACATTTCCTTCATGAAGCTATAGATGCCATGTTTGAAATGTCTTGTCCCATAGAGTAGTGTAAATGCGCTGCATTTCAATAGTCGTATTGAAATGCAGCGCATTGTTTAAACATTGTTTTCTTATAGGTAGTTGGCATTATAGAGAATTGAAATTTAGTTTGAATTCTCTAATTATATTTTTTGACATTCATAGCGCGTATGGCATTAAGAATGGCAATAACAGATACACCTACATCAGCGAAAACAGCAGCCCACATAGAAGCATAGCCGATAGCACCTAAAAACAATACGAGAAATTTTACTGCTAAAGCAAAAACAATATTCTCATGAGCTATACGAAGTGTTTTTCGGGCAATCTTTATTACAGTAGCAATTTTTGATGGTTCATCGGTCATTAATACTACATCAGCAGCCTCAATAGCGGCATCGGAACCAAGGCCGCCCATAGCAATTCCTACATCGGCTCTTGCCAGAACAGGGGCATCATTAATTCCGTCTCCAACAAATGCCAGACTGGTTTTATCATTTTTGCCTGACAAAAGACGTTCTACGCGTTCTACTTTGTCAGCAGGTAGCAATTCAGTATATGCATGATCAAGTCCAAGTTTTGATGCAACTTTTTGACCAACTGCATCAGAGTCGCCTGTCAGCATGATTGTTTGACGAACTCCACAGCTTTTCAGTGAAGTTATTGCTTCCGCCGCATCAGGCTTGATTTCATCCTCGATAACGATATGTCCCCAATACTTATTATTAACGGCAATGTAAATCAGCGTGCCGACATCTGAAGTATAAGGAATAGTAATTCCTTCACGTTCCATTAATTTTGTATTACCAGCAAATACTGATTGACCATCAATGATAGCATGCACACCATGTCCGGCAATTTCCTGAACATCTTGAATTCTGGATGAATCGATCACTTTGTTGTAAGCCTTCTTAATGGATTGTGATATTGGATGGTTCGAGTAATCTTCCGCATATGCGGCAATCTCAAGTAATTGATCTTTAGAAACACCTTCTGTACGAAGTTCTGTTACGGCAAAAGATCCTTTTGTTAATGTGCCCGTCTTATCAAATACTACGATTTCTGTGTTGGCTAGTATTTCCAAGTAATTGCTTCCCTTTACCAAGACACCACTCTTAGAGGCACCACCGATACCGCCAAAAAAGCTGAGTGGAATTGAAATAACTAATGCACACGGGCAGGAAATAACCAAAAATGTTAATGCACGATATATCCATGCCATAAATGGCTGACCGGTTATTAAGGGAGGTAAGATTGCTAAAGCAAGAGCACCAATAACAACAGCAGGTGTATAATACTTCGCAAATCTTGTTATAAAGTTCTCCGTTTTAGCTTTTTTATCACTGGCATTTTCCACTAAGTCAAGTATTTTGGATACGGTTGATTCTCCAAATTCTTTTGTGGTTCTGATATGCAGAATACCAGTTTGATTGATGCAACCGCTGATAACATCCATTCCGGCTTCTACGTCACGTGGCATAGATTCACCTGTAAGAGCAGAAGTGTCTAAAGTAGATGTTCCTTTAAGTATTGTTCCGTCTAAAGGAATTCTTTCGCCAGGTCGGACGATGATAATGTCGCCTACTTTGACCTCTTCTGGGTCCACTTGTTGCAGCTCTCCGTTTCGCTCTACATTTGCATAGTCAGGTCTTATATCCATAAGATTTGTAATAGATTTTCGGGATTTACTTACGGCATAGGATTGAAACCATTCACCAATTTGATAAAATAGCATAACCGCAACACCTTCTGAGTATTCTCCGAGAACAAGAGCGCCGACAGTTGCAATCGTCATTAAAAAGTTTTCATCAAAAATCTGGCCATGTGTAATATTTGTAATGGCTTTCCATACTATATCCCAACCAATAACGGCATAGCATAACAAATATAGTGTTAATTGAGGAATTCCTTCAAGTGGAAGAAATATGCCTGCAATATATATGACAGCCGCAATGATAATTCGGGTAAGTAATTTTTTTTGCCGTTTAGTCATTCATTTCCACTCCTTTCAGTAAAATAATATCAGCTATGATTTGGTCTGACGTTCATTTTCATACCATAGCTCATTTGCTGTTTTTTCCCAATTTTCAGCATAAAGTTCGCATTTATCACATAGATGATCTACAGATTCAGGAGATTGCAGGTCAGTTGATTCTGCACCTGATTGCTTAACCATTTTTCGTAGATATTTAGGATTTTCCAGCATGGGGCATGGCCGGAGCATATTTTGGTTAAATGGCTGTCCATTGTGATATGCCATAAATAGAGGACTTTTCAAGGAATCTAATAAGCTGCATTCATGAATATTTACATTTGAATAGTGAATGAATACGCAAGGTTCCACATCTCCTGCAGCGTTAATATGGAGATATCTTCGTCCACCTGCAATACATCCGCCTACATATTCAGCATCATTCTGAAAATCCATACTGAATATAGGTTTAGTTTCTCTAAAACGCCGAATACGCTCATAAATAAGCTTTCGCTGTTCCGGCGTTGGTAGAAGTGCAGGTACAGCATCATTACCAACTGGCATGTAATGGAAAAACCACACAAACATTGCGCCTGCATCAATCAGCATATCAAAAAAGGCTTCGCTGGTAATATCTTGGTAGTTTGCACTGGTATAACAAGTTGAGATTCCAAAAGGTAAATTATGCTTTTTCAGCAATTTCATAGCATTTTGTACTTTGGTAAATACACCTTTACCTCTTCGGCCATCGTTGGCCCCCTCAAATCCTTCTAAGCTAATTGCCGGAACAAAGTTTTTTACCCTGATCATTTCTTTACAGAATTCTTCATCAATTAAAGTTCCGTTTGTGAACGAGAGAAATTCGCAATCTGGATGGCGTTCGCATAATGTTATTAAATCTTTTTTGCGAACCATAGGTTCACCGCCGGTATATATATACATATATGTACCGAGTTCCTTACCTTGCTGAATGATATTATCAATAGTGTCTAGGCTAAGGCTGAGCTTATGACCGTACTCTGCAGCCCAACATCCGGTACAATGCAGATTGCACGCAGATGTTGGGTCTAAGAGAATTGCCCACGGTACATTACAATTTTCACGCTGGGCAATTTCCTCCTGTATGGCGCTACCCTTTAAAGCTGAATTCATGATGAAATTCCGAAAGAAAGTTTTTCTGACGCCTTCATCCAACTGGTAAGCTTTTAAAATAAGTTGGTACCAATTGTTTTTTTCCGTTATTGCTTTACGAAACGCTGCTCTTTGACTCTCATACCACCCATCCGGCACTACTTTATCAATGAGATCCATAGCTTTTGGAATATTAATTTCAGGGTCTTTCTCCAAATAATGCAGTGTGGATGTCAAAGCGGTATTGAAAGCTGCATTTTTTACTGTATTTATAATGTTCATTTGTTTGTTCTCCATTGAACCGATTTACAATTTAACTGTTACGTCCGGTTCGATTTTCTTGATAAGATTTTTGGCTTCTGCAAAAATGGCATCGAATTTATCATCGGGAGCTTCGAGATCCATTTTCTGTTTGATGAAGCTTACAGATACATTAGTTACTCCGTCAATTTTTTTTACAGCATTTTCAATTTTGGCTGCGCAGTGTCCGCAATCCAGGTCAATAAGTTTAATGGTCTTTTTCATTATAAAGATCCCCTTTCTAAATATATTTTTTTGGTTAGACTAATGAATGATTAAACGATTGCTTAATCATTCATGCGATTAGTATATGAATGATTTTTTTAGTAGTCAATAGTTTTGGAGCGGATACATCCTTTTGGAGTCAAAAACCTACGGAATGGATTGAAAAAAATGGGAAATTCCTTTTGGAGTCAAAAACCTACTTTGTGGAGCGGACAAAATAAGAAAGATACAGGTATAATATGAATCGGTCATGAGAATGGTCGGGTGTACACTATTATTTTTCGCAAGAGGTTTTTAGCATTTTCCCCAATGCTTTGGACCTCATTATTTATAAATTATGAGTACCCTACAGGGGAGGGGTGCAATATATTGAGAAAGAAGGGATAAAGTTGCAAAAGGAACAGTTCGATATAACAGGCATGACTTGTTCGGCCTGCTCTGCCCGTGTTGAAAAGAGTGTTTCAAAACTTCCGGGTATACAGGAGGTTGCAGTAAACTTGTTAAAAAACAGTATGGTTGCCTCTTATGATGAAACCGTTTTAAGTGCGGATGAAATCGTAAAAGCTGTGGAGAAGGCAGGATATGGGGCTTTTCCGCAGGCGTTAGGTAAATCTAAGAAGACTGAAAAAAATGTCGGAGATGACACAGCAAAAATTGAATATCAAAAAATGAAAAAACGTTTAGTTATTTCATTGGTGTTTGGAGGTTTACTTTTCTACATTTCAATGGGACATATGATGGGGTGGCCTTTGCCCCCAATCCTTACAGGAATGAAAAATGCAATGATTTTTGCTTTTACTCAGTTTTTGTTACTGCTTCCAATTGTATATGTGAATTTCCGATATTATAAAGTCGGTTTTAAAACGTTATTCCAAGGAGCACCTAATATGGATTCACTTATTGCTATAGGGTCCAGTGCTGCAATTGTATATGGAATATATGCCATATATAAGATCGGATATGGATTCGGGCATAGTGATATGCAAATGGTACATAACTTTATGATGGATTTGTACTTTGAGTCTGCAGGAATGATTCTAGCACTCATTACTCTTGGGAAGTTTTTTGAAGCACGTGCAAAAGGAAAGACTTCGGATGCGATAACAAAACTAATGAATTTGGCGCCTAAGACAGCTACAATTCTTAGAAATGGTATTGAATTGCAAATACCAGTAGAAGAAGTAAATCAAGGCGATATATTAATTGTTAAAAGTGGAGAGGCGATTCCGGTTGATGGTGAAATAATCGAGGGAACGGCTTCAATTGACGAATCAGCATTGACAGGAGAGAGTATTCCAGTAGAAAAACACGTAGATGATAAAGTAATTGGCGCTACTATTAACAAAGCGGGCTATTTCAAAATGAAAGCCACTAAAGTTGGGGATGATACGACTTTAGCACAGATTGTAAAGCTTGTTGATGAAGCGACAAGTTCCAAAGCTCCAATTGCAAAAATGGCTGACAAAGTAAGTGGAATTTTTGTGCCGGTTGTGATCACAATAGCGTTATTGGCAGTAGTAGTATGGCTGATAGCCGGACAAAGTTTTGAATTTGCTTTATCTATTGGAATTTCTGTTTTAGTTATTTCGTGCCCTTGCGCATTAGGACTTGCAACTCCTACTGCAATCATGGTGGGAACAGGTAAAGGCGCGACAAATGGAATTTTGCTGAAATCTGCAGAAGCACTTGAAACGGCACATAGTGTGGATACGGTTGTACTTGATAAAACAGGAACAATTACTCAGGGAAAGCCTACCGTAACAAATATTATCTGTTCAAATGGAGTAACAGAGAGAGAGTTAATCCAAATAGCAGCATCTTTGGAAAAACTGTCAGAACATCCGTTGGCAGATGCGATTGTTGCAGAAGCTGACAAAAGAAATTTAAATTATCTGGGTGTAAGTGAGTTTAAACAGATTCCAGGGCAGGGAATTACCGGAATTATTAATGGCTCGATTTGTCTTGCCGGCAATACACGGTTACTTGGTTCTAGTCATGTTGCTGGTGGTGCGCTTCAAAAAATTGGCGGAGAAATGGCCGAGCAGGGAATGACACCGTTATTTTTTGCGAAAGATCAAGAGTTGATTGGCATTATCGGTGTAGCCGATGTGGTCAAGCCCACAAGCCGACAGGCGATTGAAGAACTTAGAAATATGGGAATTGAGACCGTGATGTTGACCGGTGATAATACAAAAACAGCAACAGCAATTCAAAAGCAGGTAGGAGTAGACCGAATAGTTGCAGAAGTATTGCCTCAAGATAAGGAACGCGAAGTGCGTCAATTACAAGGCTCCGGAAAAAAGGTGGCAATGGTAGGGGATGGTATTAATGATGCACCTGCATTGGCAAGAGCGGACATTGGAATTGCAATTGGCGCAGGTACAGATGTTGCGATTGAATCGGCTGATATCGTGTTGATGAAAAGTGACCTTTTGGATGTTGTAACCGCCATTCAATTAAGTAAATCGGTAATCCGAAATATTAAACAAAATTTATTTTGGGCGTTCTTTTATAACACGATTGGAATTCCGATTGCAGCAGGATTGTTTTATTCAGGTTTTGGCTTGAAATTAAACCCTATGATCGGAGCATTTGCAATGAGCTTTAGTTCTGTTTTTGTTGTGACTAATGCATTAAGGTTAAGATTTTTTAAACCAAAACATATGACAGATACTGATTTATAAAGAAAAGGAGAAAAAATAAAATGAAAAAAACGATTAATATTGAAGGAATGGTATGTGGCAATTGTGTGATGCATGTTAAAAATGCGCTTATGGATGTGAGCGGCGTAACAAATGTCGATGTGAGCCTTGAAAAAAAGACGGCAGAAGTTACGTTGGGAGTTAAAGTATCTGATGTAATTTTATCTGATGCAGTTAAAGAAGCTGGATATGAAGTAAAAAAAATACAGTGATAGTTGCTTAAGTATAAAAATAGGTATATTTCAGGTATCTATGAAACACTTCCTGCTGTACGTAAGGAGGAATTATAAGTGAAGGCTAAAAAAACGGATGTATCTCATAAACTGAAGGTTGCCCGTGGACAATTAGACGGCATATTAAAAATGGTTGATGAAAATAGATATTGTGTAGATATATCTAATCAGCTATTGGCTACACAAGCGCTATTAAAAAGCGCAAATCAAGAAATTATGCAGGCACATATACGGAGTTGTGTTGCAGAAGCATTACAGACAGACAAGCCAAATCCTAAATTGGAAGAAGCATTAAGTTTATTGGAAAAAATGTCTAATTAGCATAAGGCTGAATAACTCCAGGAAGCTTTTGTTCTCATAGGAAAAATTTGTCTACATTATGATGAGCATATTTTTCCTATGAGAGAAAAGTGTGCCTGGGGAAACGGTCATCATGGAAGCAGAATATGATTGTAAAACGAGCTGTTTATGAATTATTGAAAAAGATTTGATATTGGCTTGTTTGCTTGAACATAGATAGTATTGTATGAAACTAGAAAAAGAAGTTAATAGAACCATGTCCAAACGAAATGGTTAAAAAGTTAGGAGAATATAAATATGCTAAAGTTAGAGCAATTATCCTTTGATGTGAAGGAGGAAAAAGGTACAAAGAAAATTTTGAGTAATATTAATCTTACGGTAGATGATGGAAAGTTTGTAGTAGTTACAGGGCCAAATGGAGGAGGTAAATCTACATTGGCAAATCTGATTGCAGGTATTGAGCGTCCGGCATCCGGCTCTATTTTTATGGAAGGGCATGATATTACCGACATGAGTATTTCGGAACGTGCTAAAAATGGAATTAGTTTTGCATTTCAACAACCCGTCAGGTTCAAAGGGATTCGAGTGTTGGATTTGCTCCGAATGGCTTCTGGCAGAAACTTGTCATTTGGAGATGCCTGCGAATATTTATCTGAAGTAGGGTTATGTGCAAAGGATTATATCAATCGTGAGTTAAATGCGAGTCTTTCAGGAGGAGAATTAAAACGGATTGAAATTGCCATGGTACTTGCCAGAGGAACCAAGCTCTCTATTTTTGATGAACCAGAGGCAGGAATTGATTTGTGGAGTTTTCAAAACTTAATCCAGGTATTTGAACGAATGCGTGAGAGGAATAAAGGAAGAATAATTATTATAATTTCCCATCAGGAGAGAATTTTAAAAATTGCTGATGATATCGTAGTCATTTCAGAAGGAAAAATTATCAGAAAAGGAAGCAGGGATGAGGTTCTACCAGAACTTTTAGGGACTGTTTCTGCGGTGGATATGTGTAAAAAGTTTTATGAAGGAGGCAGGAGATAATGGATAAGATTCAGAAGAGATTATTAGAAGAGGTTGCAGATCTTCATGAAATTCCTGCGGGAGCTTATAATATCCGTGCCAATGGTCAAATGACAGCAAGAAATACAACAGCCAATATTAATATTGTTTCCAAAGAAGGAAAGAGTGGAATTGATATAAGAATTAAGCCGGGAACCAAGAAGGAAAGTGTACATATTCCCGTAATACTAAGCAAAAGTGGCTTTAAGGAAGTGGTCTATAATGACTTTTATATTGGTAACGATTGTGATGTGGTAATTGTTGCCGGATGTGGCATTCATAACAGTGGTGCGTTAGATTCCCAACACGATGGAATTCATCGCTTTTTTGTGGGAAGGAATGCTAAAGTTAAATACGTAGAAAAACATTATGGAACTGGGGAGGGATATGGAAAGCGTATTCTGAATCCTGTTACAGAGGTATATCAGGAAGAAGGAAGCTATGTGGAGATGGAAATGGTACAGATTAAAGGAGTGGATTCTACGATTCGTACTTCAAAAGCAGTGCTTTCGAAAGGTGCAAAGCTGGTAATTAAGGAACGGCTTATGACACATGGAAAACAGAAAGCAACCAGTATTTATGAAGTGGAATTAAAAGGGGAATTTTCCAATGCTGATGTCATTTCCCGTTCTGTTGCTAAAGATTATTCTAATCAGAGCTTCGAGGCCAATATTATAGGTGCGAATATATGTAACGGACATGCAGAATGTGATGCAATCATTATGGATCAAGCAAGGGTACTTTCTATCCCGAAATTGGATGCTAGGCATGTGGATGCAATGCTTATTCATGAAGCAGCAATTGGCAAAATCGCCGGTGAGCAGTTAATAAAACTCATGACTTTGGGATTAACGGAAAAAGAGGCGGAAGAATGTATTGTAAACGGATTCTTGAAATAGATCCGATTGACAGGAAATGAATGTTTTGGGAAGTAGGGACGGCAGCGCGTTTTATATAGAACAAACAAATGATTTCTAAATGGAGCTGAAACCCTGCTAAACAGAGCGGACAAAATGCGATATGATTCGCTATAATAAAAATGGTTAGACTAAGCTAATTTATTTTTTGGAGGAATCAACAATGGAAAAAGCAATTGATACAAGAACAAAGTTATTGACCAAAAATCCATTTTCTCTCATGTTAGAATTAAGCATACCAGCAATCTTAGGTATGGTTGTTGTCGGGCTTTATAATATGATGGATTCAATTTTTATAGGACAGATGGTAGGGGCGGCTCAGATGGGCGCCGTATCGGTGTCTTATCCTTTTACACTCATCAATGCGGGTTCTGCGGCAATGTTAGGAGTTGGATCTGCTTCTGTGTTATCCAGGGCGATTGGAAAGAAAGATGAAGGGACAATCAAAAAGATTATGGGAAATCTGGTAGCAATGGTTATTTTGCTGTCTGTTATTTATACAATAATAGGTATGGTATTTACCAGACAACTTCTTTCTTTGGCTGGAGCTAGTGATAACATTTTAAATTATGCGGAAAAATACTTGCGTATTGTCTTTGCAGGTTCCTTATTTGTAAACTTCTTTCAGAGTGCTAACATGGTCATTCGTGGAGAAGGGCAGCTTAAAAAGGCAATGAGTATTATTGCCAGCGGTGCCATTTTAAATATTATCCTTGATCCAATATTTATTACTATTTTGAAACCTTATGGTATGGGAATTGAAGCGGCAGCTTTTGCAACAATTCTTTCTCAATTTGTTCAGGCAGTTATTACGCTTTGGTATTTCAGGAAAAAAAGTCCAAATGTAAAGATTGGACGTATCCGTATTGATGGAGAGCTGCTTCCGCAGGTTCTTTCAGTAGGTGTATCGGCGCTGCTGATGCAGATTTTGACTTTGGTACAGCAGACGGTTATTTATCGAGTTGCAGCTAATTATGGTGGAGAAACTTCACAAATTCTTTTGGGTGCAGCCCTCCGGTTCTGGAATTTCTCCTTTGTTCCACTTTGGGGAATTAGCCAAGGTTTTCAGCCGGCGGCAGGCACAAATTACGGTGCAAAGGATTATGACAGGGTAAAGACACTGACAAAGGTTTTTGTAATTGCTGCGACAGTATTATCTTTGATATTCTACATTCCGGCGGAACTGTTCCCGGCCAAAGTATTGTCCATGTTTATTACAACACCGGGCGTGGCAGCTTCGGGTGCTACAAATTTCCGTATTATGTTCAGTACATATGTTTTGCAGGGAAGTTTCATGATCGCTGTGACACTGTTCCAGTCTCTGGGTAAGGCGAATAAGGCGACATGGCTGGTTCTGTTCCGTCAGATTATTCTGTTTATTCCGCTTTGTGTGCTTCTGCCGATGATTGGTGGTATGGGAATTCGTGGTGTCTGGTTGGCAATTGCCTTGACGGATGCAATCCTTGTAGTGATTACTATTTCCATGATGATCTCTGAGTTTCGTAAAATGCCGTCAACTGTAATGGCAAAACGATAGGAGGGAAGTATATGTATCTTTGTGATGGGAAGATAGATAACAATTATAAAGTTACTGATATTGAATTGCCTACCAATATAGGAAAGCGCCTTGAAGCATTAGGAATGACCTGTGGTACTCCTGTCACTGTCTTAAATAGCAAAAACCATGGTGTCCTGATTGTAAAAGTTCGAGGAACGCGTTTCGCCCTTGGGCGCAATATCACAAAAAAAGTATTAGTGGGGTAAATTTCGATGAGTGAGAATTTGACAATAGGCTTCATCGGAAATCCAAACTGTGGGAAAACTACACTTTTCAATGCATATACCGGTGCAAATCTAAAAGTAGCAAATTGGCCAGGTGTTACCGTTGAAAAGGTGGAGGGAGCAATCAAGGATCATGACTTAAATATCCGCTTGGTTGATCTCCCCGGTACATACAGCCTGACTTCTTACACTATGGAGGAACAGGTGTCTCGACAGTTCATACTAAGTGATGAAGTCGATGTGATTATTGACGTTGCGGATGCTTCAGCATTGGAACGGAATCTATACTTAACTTTACAACTTTTGGAGTTGGGGAAGCCAGTTGTGTTGGCACTGAACATGATGGATATTGTCGAAAAACGTGGTATGGAGATTGATACGCACAGGCTGCCGGAATTGTTAGGTATCCCTGTGATTCCGGTTTCTGCCAGAAAGCGGACAGGGTTGGATGTGTTACTTCATGCTGCGGCACATCATAAAGACTGTAAAGATCCTGAATGCTTGATTCATCATCATAAATATATATCAAAACACAGACATAACCATCATGCGGAATATGCAATGGTATACAGTGATAACATTGAAGATAAGATTGACCTTATCATTGAGGAACTGAAACGGAAATATCCAGATTTAACCAATTATCGTTGGCACGCAATCAAGCTGTTGGAGCAGGATCAGGAGATTACGAAACGCTATTCCGTCAATCTTCCAACAGTGATTGATCGTAATTATGAATCGGATATCATTAACGAGAAGTATGATTTCATTCAGGAGATTATAAAAGAAGTGCTGGTTAATAAAGATCGGCAGGACGCTCTGACGGAGAAAGCAGACAGGGCACTGACGCACCGAGTTTGGGGCATTCCGATTTTCCTTGGCATTATGGCAGTAGTATTCTTCTTGACTTTTACTATTGGGGACTGGATTAAGGGATATTTAGAGGTAGGAATTGAAAGTTTTTCTGCCTTGGTTAGTGATATGCTGGTCGCTACAGGAGTGAATGAAGTGCTATGTTCTCTGATTGTGGACGGAATCATTGCTGGTGTGGGAGGTATTCTGACTTTCCTGCCGAATATCTTCATTCTTTTTTTAGCTCTAGCTTTTCTGGAGGATAGCGGGTATATGGCTCGTGTTGCTTATGTCATGGAAGGAATCATGAGCAAACTTGGACTATCTGGTAGAGCTTTCATACCTATGATTTTAGGATTTGGGTGTACGGTTCCCGCAATTATGGCTTCCAGAACTTTAGAGAATAAGCATGATCGCTTTAAAGTAATGCTGATTACTCCGTTTATGAGCTGTAGCGCACGTTTGCCAATTTATATATTGTTTGCGGAAATGTTCTTTAAAGAACGTGCAATGATAGTTGCATACTCCATGTATCTGATTGGCCTGGTGGTTGCTATTCTGGTAGCGGCAGTCATTCATCTGATTGATAAGAGAAAATCGGAAAATTACCTGTTGATTGAATTACCGGAATATAAAATCCCTAGTTCCCGAACCGTGGCAATATACGTATGGGAAAAAGTAAAAGATTATCTTACAAAAGCGGGTACTACGATTTTTGTTGCGTCTATTGCTATGTGGATACTCTTGAACTTTGGACCACATGGTTACACAACGGAAATGGTTGACAGTTTTGGAGCTGTTCTTGGACATTGGCTAGTGCCTTTCTTTGAACCGATTGGGCTTGGTTACTGGCAGATTGCAGTGGCTTTAATCGCAGGCATTTCTGCAAAAGAAGTTGTGGTATCCAGTTGTGCAGTTTTATTTGGTATTCCCAATATTACTTCAGAAGCTGGTATGAACACTTTGGTAGGGATTCTCGGTACCGCAGGCTTCGGGCAGTTAAATGCATTCTGCTTGATGATTTTTTGCCTGCTCTATATACCATGTGCAGCGGCAATGGCAACAATCAAGAGAGAAGCAAGAAGTTGGAAGTGGATGTGTTTTTCAGCAGTATTTCAGCTTGCTGTTGCATGGGGAATGACTTTTATTATTTATCATATTGGGAGGATTGTATAGTATGAAAGGTGGGAAGAAAATGGTCACTATTATTTTAGCAGTTGCAATTTTGGCATATGCTGGATGGGCGATTTATAAAATCAGGATGAAAAAGAAAAATGGCGGATGCTGTAATGGCAGTTGTGGCAGTTGTGTGAGCAAAAACAAATGTTTGTAATATTTGATTGGTGTTAGTTGTACAAGAAATAACATGGAGTCATGTATGATTTTGAGTAGCATGATTCCATGTTAAATCTTTATGTACAAATGAATCTTTAAAGAGTAAAATGTATTTAAGAGTTAATAATTTCAAATCTGTGGGAGGATGTATGGATTCTAATATAAAAATGAAAGTGATGAAAAATGCATCCGTAATTCAAAAGGAAAATGGATTCGGACGCTTACTAAAATTTGACTGTTCCGATGGCTTGGGATTGATGACAGTATATAATGTATTTCCGGGAATAGAGTTGATTTATAATGAGTTTGAAACCACAGAGTTTAGCTGGAAGAATAATACATCAGGGAATGTTATGGAGATAAATCATTGCCGTGAGGGTAGGGAAGGATCTCAACTTAAAAATGGAGCTTATTTGTATTTAGGTGAGGGTGATCTATCTATACATATGATGGAAAATTGTGCACCGGTAATGAGTTTTCCTTTAAAACACTATAGGGGCATTTCTGTAGTTATAGATCTTGATATAATTTCTGAAAATCCACCAGATTCGTTAAAAGACACAGAGATCGATTTTATTGGCTTTAAAGAGAAGTTTTGTGGAAAAGACACAAGTTTTATTATGCCGGCCAAGGATGAGATTGAACATATTTTTTCAGAATTATATAGAGTTCCGGAAGGAATTCAAATGGCATATTTCAAGTTGAAAATACAGGAATTATTATTATTTTTGTGTATGGTTGATGTTAGATCCGAAAATCAGCGTGCTCAATATATGCCACCACAAGTGGAAGTGGTAAAGAAAATACATAAGAAACTGATTGCTAATCTTAAAGAGAGACCAACAATTGAAGAATTATCGAAAGAATATTTAATTAATACATCCACGCTTAAAGAAACTTTTAAGGGAATTTATGGTATGCCTATTGCTAGCTACATGAAAACGTATAGAATAAAGCAGGCAGCAGTTCTGTTAAGACAGACACAGGATACGGTAGCAGATATAGCACAACAAGTGGGATACATAAATCAAAGTAAATTTGCTACCGCTTTTCGAGAAATTATGAAGATTTCTCCGACAGAATATCGTAGTCAATATGAAGCGAATCCCAAAACTATATTGGACGATTGATTATTTGGGATAAATGGAATTATTGAATACCTAAATTAAGAAATATTTGGTGTAAAAAACGCAGAAAATTTCAAGAAAATGAAATTTTTCTGCGTTTTTTATTTTGATTTTAAAAAAATTTATCATTATCGACAAAAATAGAAATACATAATACTACAAATAAAGTATCCATAAACTCTATTATTGGTATTGCTCGGAGCCTTTTTAGATAAAATAAATGTAAAGAGCGAGGAGAATGCGATGAAAAATAGAGTTAAAGAACTAAGAGAAGCAAAACATTTAACGCAAACTGGCTTAGCGCTGAAAGTTGGTTCTACGCAACAAACTATTAGTAAGATTGAAAGAGAAATTGGAGTTCCAAAACTGGATTTAGCGCTTATAATGGCAGATTTTTTCAACGTTACATTAGAGTATTTGTTTTGCTTGTCGGATAAAAAGCATAAATTGGAACATCAAATTAAAATAGATAAGACTATTGAGGAGTTTTATGATTTTTTTGTGGACTATCAGGATTTAAATTCTGAAAACAAAGTGACTTTAAATCTGATCATGCTGAGGCTTTTGGAGGTACAAGCAAATGAGGAGGCTGAGTAATGCTGCGAATAGCTATATGTGATGATGATAAAATTTTAGTTACTCAAATAGAAGAGATGCTCAATCGTTATTTGGATAAAAAGATGATTGATCGTTATATAGATATTTTTTATGACGGAGCTTCTTTGGAAAGGATATATGAAAAAGGAGATCGCTTTGACATTATCTACTTAGATATAGAGATGTCTGGTAAAAATGGCATTGAGGCGGCAAAAAGTATCCGGAAATTAGATAGGGATGTACTTTTGATCTATGTTTCAAGCTATGAGACGTATTTTATGCAATTGTTTGAAGTTGAGCCATTTCGTTTTATTAAAAAACCAATCAAAGAGACAGAATTTGAAGAGGTTATTGACTTGGCATATGAGAGAATCATTGAGGAGGACGCATACTTTGAGTATAAATATAACAAAACGATTGGAAAGGTTCTGATAAGAAAAATTATGTATTTTGAAAGTGCGAGAAGGATTGTCAATATACATACGGAGGAGAGTACTTATCGGTATTATGGGAAACTGGATGAGGTTGAACGACGTTTGATCCAGAACAAGATTCCTTTTTTGCGTATTCACAAGTCGTTTTATGTGAATTTTCACTTTGTTGATAAAATTACTTTTTCAAAACTAATATTGTCGGATGGAACAGTTTTACAGATTAGTCAGGATAGACAAAATATTATTCGGAAAAGGTATTTGGATATTTTTGGGGGGACACTGAATGAGTGAGGTTAGGCTAGTCGTTGCTATTTTGGTTCCGGCCATTTTTACATTGATATTGAAAGATTTTTTTGATCTTTTCATGACGAATAGGTATGAGGGAAAAGTAAAACAGTACACTATTTGGATGCTTTATTTTTTATTAGATACAGTGATAAGTATGAATTTTAAATTTGTAGGCGTAATTAGTATGTTATACAGTTTTATTATTTTAATAGCATTTTGCGCTGTATTATATCGTGACGATATAAAGTATATTACACTTACGGTTCTCTTTATTATATGTATTGGGGCGGCTTCGGAGTTGATAGTTGCTTTGGGGATTAGAGCATTCTTGAATTCTTCACAGCTCCAACAGTTTTCTCTTTTTGGGTCTACATGTTCAAAACTAATTATTCTGATCATAGTCAGAATAGTGAAACTATTTCGCGTGTCTGGAATAAAAAGATTGGATTATATGAATTGGCTTGCTAATGTAAGTATGACAGCAGGGAGCCTATATATTGTATATAATCTTTATCTATTAAGTCTGAATGAAACAAAACTTTTGGGTTCAACCATGTCTTCAATTATTATCCTGCTTTTAAATGTTATATGTTTTAAGATGTTTGACAAGATTGCTGCAGATGCGGAAATCAAGCGTAAAAACGATATTTATAAACAAAGTATAGATATATATAAAAGGGAAATGGAAGAGCGTGAGGAACATAATGAAAAGTTGCGCCGTTTTCGACATGATATAAAAAACCATTTAATAGCAATAGAAAAATTAGCTCTTTCTAAAGAATACGACAGATTACGAGATTACATTCATCAACTTACTGATGAAAAAGGTGTTCTGCAGGTAACCACTATAAGTGGAAATGCACTTATTGATGGACTATTGGCAGATAAATTTGATGTTGCGCGTAAATATGAAATTGCTGTTGAATATCATATTGAAATTCCGACGAAACTTCCATTTGATGATGCCGACTTATGTATTATAGTTGGAAATGCATTAGATAATGCAATTGATGGGACAAAAGATATTGAAGGAGCTAAGAAGATTGAAATAAGTATGGGATTTAAACAAGGAAATTTTTTATTAAAGGTAAAAAACACTTTTAATCCAGAATTAATTAAATTCGACAACAATGGTAAACGCTTGCGTACAAGCAAAACAGATAAAAGTAACCATGGGATGGGAATTGGTCTCATTGAAGAAACTGCGCTGAAATATAATGGATTAATGGAAATAACTATGAATGAAAATCTTTTTTGCCTGTCCGTCTTACTCTACCAGAACTGATTTTTTACGAGTTGCTCAGGATTTTTTACGAGTATCCTCCATTTTCCTTTTTTTGTAGTATAATCCGTACTGTAAAAAATACATTCTTGGAGGTTGTGTTATGTTAAAAAAAACAGTTGCAGGTTATTTGGAAAATGTTGCAGATTTTACCGTAGACGTATTAAACGAAGGAATATGTTTCTTCCTGTTTCATCAGCCGCCATTTCCGGAAAATGCTCGTAAGATGAAAGAACATAAAGAAGAGGAAGAGAATGGAAAAAATAGCCGATTTACTAACTAAGTTTATGATTAGCGAGAGCAGTAGTGAAAATCTAGATTATGAAGTATGTAAATTTGGATTACTTATGGCTATTGAAGTGGCGATTAACACTGTTATTGCGTTATGTATATCGTTCTTGCTTGGAATGTTTAGATATGGAATTCTGTTTTTGACTTTTTTTTCATTGCTAAGAGCATTTGCAGGTGGAGTGCATTTGGAAAGATTTTGGAGTTGTACAGTGTTATCCGGTATGGTTTTGAGTACGGTTTTACTTATCGCAAAATATGCTGTTATACCGTCTATTTTTTCATTTGCTTTATGCCTTGTTATGGGAATTCTAATTTTTATTGTTGGGCCCATAGATGATAAAAATAGAAGGATATCCAGTGATGAGCGTTGCATATTTTATCGAAGGCTTGTATATGTGCTTCTATTTCTTGTTTTCACTTCTGCTTTGGGTGTTATATTGGATGCTAACCGTTTGGCTTTTATTGTATCCCTTACGATGGGGGTATTTCATATAGTACAAATTATCGGCAAAAATAAAAATATGAAATTATTGGAGCAATAGCAGGAGGTATTTCAGTGATTAATATAGCTGTTTGTGATGATGATCTAGAGATAACTAAGAGTATTAATAAACTGCTTATGAAATACCAGGATGAAAGAGATTTAGATTTTACCGTTGATCTTTTTAATGATGGAAGTGGCTTAAAGAGCAGTATACTAAAGGGTAAAAAATATGATCTGATTTATTTAGATATTGAAATGAGGCAGATGAATGGAATTGCTACTGCAAAATATATCAGAAGTATTGATACTACGGTACTGCTCATTTATGTGTCAAATTATGATAATTATTTGAAAGAATTGTTCGAAGTTGAACCTTTTAGATTTATGTCGAAGCCAATTAATGATAAACGGTTTTATATGTTTCTTGACTTGGCGATAGACCGAATAAGGAGTGCAAATGGCATTTACTGTTTCAGATTTAATAAGGACATTTTGACAGTTATACTTAGAGATGTTATTTATTTTGAAAGCTGTGGAAGTAGAGTACATATTGTATTAAAAGGTAAACTGTACAAGTTTTATAAAAAACTAGATGATGTCGAAAAAGAAATTTCAGTCAATTATAGTATTCCGTTTATTAGAATTCATAAATCGTATTTGGTCAATTTTCAACAAATTAGAAAGGTTGGATATACAGAGGTTGAAACAAAAGATGGAAGAATTTTAAAGATTAGTGATACATATAAAAAAGATGTTCGAGCAAGATATAGTAAACTACTTTGGGATGGTGATGTATAATGGCAGGCATAAATATTTTGATTCAAATATTCACTTCTTTCATGTCTTGTTTGATAATCAAATCTTTTTTGGATGCTTTGTTTATAAGGAGGACAATTAAAAATAAAACAATTTTTTTGTGGATATTTTATTTTTTGTTAAGCTTGTATTGTGAAAATAATAATAATATTACACTGCCTAAATTATTTCTGAGTGCAGCGGGTGTACTGGTAATTTGCTTAATAGCCTATGACGGGAAGCTGCATAAAAAAATAGCTATGGTATTTCTGTATCACTTTATATGGATTGCAATAGAAATGCTTTTGGGATATACAATTATGAGTATTGTTAAAGGAAATGATTATGCAAATTTTGAATTGCTTTGTTCTATAATTTGCAAAATTATAATGTTAGCACTCGTAAAAATAATTCCATTAGTTATTGATCCAAGTATAGAATGTGATATGCCAAGCAAGTATTGCTTTATGCTTACAGTTTTGCCGGTAATAAGCACTGTTGTTGTATATAATATATTTCTTATAACGAATAGAATTGATAGACTGGAATTGATTGCTTTTTCGACGGTTTCTTCTACTTTAATCCTTGCGTTGAACCTATTGGTTTATGATATATATATAAAGCTATTGGAACAAACAGAAATAAGAAGAGAAAATGCAATATACGAAAAACAAATTTCCTTATTTCAGGAGCAAATATATGTAAAAGAAACTGCCATGTTAAATGATAAAATGGTTAGAGATAAATTTTATCATCAGCTTTCTTTCATAAAAGAATTGGTTTATCAAAGAGAACTTTCCCAATTAAATGAGTTTATTGATGGTATTATGCAGAACAAAAAAATAGAAAAGGATGGACCTGCCAATTCTGGGAATGTTTTGCTTGATTACATTGTAAATAATAAATGCGAAATTGCTGTAAAACAAGGCATTGAGTGTACTGTAAAAATGGAAGTTCCTTATAAATTTCCTTTCTCGGATGGTGATATCTTTATTATTCTTGGAAACGCTTTAGATAATGCAATTGAGGGAGCTTTGAAGTGTGTATCTAGGCGATATATTCATATTAAGATTATTTATCGAAAAGAAAATCTATTTATAAAAATATCAAATTCATTTGATGGGAAGGTAAAAAAAGACAGGCATGGTCATCTGATAAGTATGAAATCCGATTTGACCCGGTATGGATTGGGGTTAGCTTTAATTGAAAAATCAGTGAATAAATACAATGGTTTATTGAACTTTGATATAGATGAGGAAAACTTTACGCTAACAGTTTTGTTATATTCATAAAATGTATATGGGGGTATTGTAAATCTATGAAAATATTGCTCATAAGTGAAAGTAGTACGGAAGATGATATTTATTGCATGATAGATCAGATTATAAAAATAGATAAAATTATTGAAGCCCATGATATTAGTGAAGAACTGTCATATATAACGGATATTCAATATGATATTATAATTATAAATTATGATAAAGTGCGAATCCGACATGGGGATTTTAAGATGATTTTTGATATACGCTGTAAGACTCAGGCTCCATTGTTAGTTATTCTGGAAGGATGTGAAATACGAGATAAACTGCATGTACTGAATATGAAAGCAGATGATTACATTGAAAAACCAATAAACATAGATGAGTTGGAAGAAAAGATGTTACAGCTACTACATAAATTGTCATAAAACATACGATTTAGAATGTGAATTGAATCGATTAAATTATATAAACGTATTACTAAAGATCTAAAGAAGGAGTAAGCTCCTTCTTTTTTTATGGATTTTATGCTTATGTCTGATGATAGTTTTTGGTGTAGTGTAACGATAAAAGTAAAACTATGACGAAATATATGTCAGAAAATAGTATAAAATCTGAACGGGAAATAAATAAAAAAAATGTCACCAGTGGTCACTATGCAGATGTATTTTTGATCTATATAATAAAGCACACCAGGAGGAAATGGGCTGAAACCTTGGGATGATTTGGAAGAGAATAATTGGGTTGTCAGTGCAATCTTATTTATCTCTTGTGACAGAAACAGGTTTCCGTTTTGCCGGAAGTAAGTCTGAATTGATTTCAGGAGCATCGAGCAGTGCAGTGAAATTCTGCTGAATGATATCCAGTGTCTTTTGTTTTTTCTGTAATTCTTGCTTTTCCCGGACAGTAGTAGCCTGTTCAGATTCAAGATTTTCAATCAGCTTTTGGACTTTATTAGAGCTTGGGATTTTGGTAACTCCGAGATCCAGAAGCTCTTTTTTTAGTGAATCGTGGAGCTGGTATTCTGCCTGATGTTTGGTGCGGTATGCTTTTGGATTTTTAGCAGATTTACAATCTTCAATTACTTTACGACAAAGCCGGTAAGAATCGCAGTGTTTCTGAATGACTTTCTGCGTGCTCAGCTCACTGTTGATTTGTGCTATTCTTTGATCGGCAGCTTTAACAGAAGCTTCAATGTCAGAAACATGCTGCTGGAAATCCTCATAATTCAGCAGGTTATTTTCAGAAAGATAGTTGAAGGTACGAGCCGCTTCTTTCAGGTTATTGAGTTTTGCCCATCGTTCAAATCCTTCACGATTTCCTGTTGTTACATAGGTGGAAATATTGATATACAGGCGAGCTTCTCTGGACAGATGCCTTGGAGTTTTTACTTTGTTACGATTTTTAGCCAGCCGGATGCGGACATTTTCTTCTGAATAATAGTTTCCAAGAGATTTTATATAAGTGAAGTTTTTCTGCTCCGGTGCACGGAAGGATAAATGTTTTCCATGTCGAACTTCATATCCTGCTAACTGCATCTTTTGTAGAAATTCCTCATAGTTGATGGAAGTCCAGATTGCTTTATCAACTGCGACACGCAGTTTGGCTTTCCAGCTGGTGCCACGATGGTATTCCATGTTCTCCTTATAACTTTTGCCTTTTTCTCCGGTTGGCATACTGGTGGCAAGTCCATTTTCGTGACAGATATGATTACTGATCCGGCAGATTTTATGATAGCTCCGCTTATTAGAAACATACTTGTGATGATCAACAAAACTTGCAGCGTTGAAGATGATATGGTTATGAATGTGATTTTTATCAACATGGGTGCTGATTACATATTCATATTTTCCCTTTAGCACTTCATCTGCAAATTGCTGCCCCAGCCGGTGAGCAGTTTCTGCATCAACCTCACCAGGCTTGAACGACTGGATCAGATGAAATGCCAGGTTATCACCTTTATCCATTCCGTTCTTTTTTGTCTGTTCTCTCGTCATGGCAAATTCCAAATCAGCTGTTTCAGGAGAACAGCCAAAACTGGAAACCAGTAGTTTTTCATCAGTCTTATCTGGATTGGTAATGTAGTCCAGAGCTTTTTTGTCCGTTACTTTGATTGGGAAGATCTTAATATATGCCATATCTCTTTTACCATCTCTTTCAATTCTTGCATTTCTTCCGGATATAGATCTCCGGTGGTATTTACCTTTTTTGCAATCTGGTTG